>ERZ1023881.465-NODE-465-length-10908-cov-8.368746_pt1 | contig 10908 bp, 8 predicted proteins | sample MGYA00380393_ERZ1023881 | MGnify/ENA primary metagenome ERZ1023881 (study PRJEB33179, sample SAMN07449004) | human gut metagenome | biome: Human-gut; feature: Human associated habitat; material: Faeces | host: Homo sapiens | place: India: Bhopal | collected... | reverse complement strand
TTTCTGGAGCTCTTTTGGCACGCAAAAGAGAACTTAACCTCGCGTAACCGCGCTCTACCCCCGCGCAATGCCGTCTCCCTTTTTCGCACGCCCCGTTTTGCATCAGCTATTACGCTTTCGATTGATTCGCCGCCAGCGCAATACTCAGCTGTGCCACATCCGACGGCGACACGCCGGGAATGCGTCCCGCCTGCCCCAAGTTTTTCGGGCGGATGCGGGCCAGCTTCTCGCGGGCTTCCAGCGTCAGGCCGGTGAGCTCTGTGTAAGAGAAATCCTCCGGGATGAGGGTCTTCTCGTGGCGGGCCACCTCGTGTATCATCCGGTCCTGCCGGGCAATGTAACCCGCGTACTTGATCTCAGTTTCCAGACGCTCAGCCAGCATGGGCGTGATGACCACACCCCAGCCGATCATGCCTGCGATGAGCGGATAGTCGATCTCCGGCCGGCGCAGCAGCTCTTCGGCAATGCCGCCCTCTGCGGCCGGGGCGAGGCCCGCTGCTTCCATCGCGGCGCGCAGGTCCGCCGTGCGCAGATGGGCGTCATGCAGACGGCGGCGCTCTGCGTCCAGCACAGCCTGCGTCTGCTGGTACTTTGTCCAGCGGTCATCCTGCACGAGGCCATATTCCCTGCCGATGGGCGTCAACCGGGTGTCGGCGTTGTCCTGACGGAGGGTCAGGCGGTACTCGCTGCGGCTGGTCATCATCCGGTAGGGGTCCATGACGCCCTTGGTCACAAGGTCATCCACCAGTGTGCCGAGATAGCTCGACTGCCTGGGCAGGATGAGCTGGCTTTCGCCCAATGCGTTCCGGGCAGCGTTCAGACCGGCCAGCAGGCCCTGCGCGGCGGCTTCCTCGTAGCCCGAGGTGCCGTTGAACTGTCCCGCGCCGTAGAGGCCCCGCACCACCTTGCTTTCCAGCGTGGCTTCGAGGCTGGTGGGGTCTACGCAGTCGTACTCGATGGCGTAGGCCGGGCGCATGATCTCAATATTCTCGAAGCCCTTGATGCTCCGGTAGAATGCATTCTGCACATCCTCCGGCAGACTGCTGGACGCACCCTGCAGATACATTTCCTCGGTGTTCTCGCCGCAGGGCTCCACGAAGATGGGATGCCGGTCCTTCCCTGCAAACCGCACTACCTTGTCCTCGATTGACGGGCAGTAGCGCGGGCCGACGCCCTCGATCATGCCGCCGTAGAGCGGGCTGCGCTGGATATTGTCCAGAATGATCCTGTGCGTCTCAGGGTTGGTGTAGGCGATCCAGCACTCCACCTTGTTGTGCATCGGGGCATCGGTCATGAAGCTGAAAGGCTGAAGCTCATTGTCCGGGTCGCCGGGCTGGCATTCCAGCTTAGAGAAGTCGATGCTCCGCCGATGCACCCGGGCAGGCGTACCGGTCTTGAAGCGGCGCAGCGGCAGACCGGCGGCTTTCAGGCTCTCGGTGAGGGCGTTGGCCGCGTGCATCCCGTCGGGGCCGGAAGCGTACCATGCATCGCCCACAAAAATTTTTCCGCCGAGGTTGGTGCCGGTGGCGATGACCACGCACTTTGCGCCATACTCCCCGTTCAGCTGGGTGACGACGCCCTTCACATGGCCGTCCTCCACCTCGATGGAAACGATTTCCGCCTGATGGATGGCCAGCCCCGGCGTCAGCTCAAGGGCGTGCTTCATATATTCATGATAGCGCTTGCGGTCGGTCTGGACGCGCAGAGCGTGGACAGCGGGGCCTTTGCCCTTGTTGAGCATCCGGCTCTGTAAATAGGTGGCATCTGCCGCAAGGCCCATCACGCCGCCCAGTGCATCCAATTCGCGTACCAACGTGCCTTTTGCCGTGCCGCCGATGCTGGGGTTGCAGGGCATATTGCCGATGGCGTCCAAGCTCATCGTGAACACCGCCGTCTTTGCGCCCAGCATCGCGGCAGCATGGGCCGCCTCAATGCCCGCATGGCCGGCACCGATGACGATAACGTCGTAGTCTCCTAAATGGTTCATACTTTCCTCTATTTGCAACATAAAATCTTCGGCGAAGCCGTAAATCGGAGAAACGAGAAAAAAGCGTTTAGCGAAGCGGCTAGCTTTTTTCCGTTTCGACTTCTCCTTTGGGGTCTGAAAGGGGCGAGCAGCCCCTTTCTCGTGGATCCAGCGCGTCGAAATCGCTGGTGGTTTTCTGGTTCTCTTTTGACATCAAAAGAGAACAATTCCACTTAACGTAAAAGCGCTCTGCCCCGCGCACAGGCGCGCAACGATACTGTCCTTACTTCCCCACGCAGAATCTCTCAAACACCTCATTAATGACCGCCTCCGAGGCGTTCTCCCCTGTCAGCTCGCAAAGTGCATCCAGCGCGTCGTCCACGCAGACCGACACAGCGTCCAGCCCGAGCCCCTGCGCGGCGTCCAGCGCTCCGGCCACGGCATCCCGGGCGCGGGTGGCGGCGGAAAGCTGCCGCTGTCCCGAGAGGCTGGCGGCGTGGGGGTCGATTTGGTTGGTCCCCAGCAGGCGGGCTACCGCCGCCGCGATGACCTTCCGCGCCCCCTCTTCCTGACAGCAGACCGGCAGCACCATCGCAAAATAGGGTGCGATGAGCTCGGCGTCGAACCGGGTGGGCTTGTCCTCTTTATTGACCAGCGCGATGGCCGGACGACCCGCGCAGCGCTGAGCCAGCTCCAGGTCCTCCCGGGTCGGGCGCTCCGAGCCGTCGAAGACGGCGAGGATAAGCCCCGCCTCGTCCAGCTTCTTCCAGCTGCGGCGGATGCCTTCGGCTTCGATCTCGTCTTCCGTCTGACGCAGACCGGCGGTATCGAAGAGATTCAGCCGGACGTCGCCCAGCTGGACAGCCTGCTCCACCACATCGCGGGTGGTTCCGGCCACCGGTGTGACGATGGCCCGGTCGAACCCGGCCAGCAGGTTGAGCAGGGTGGATTTGCCAGCATTGGGCTTGCCCACGATGGCGCAGTCCACGCCCTCGCGGAGGACAGCGCCTGCATCGTAGCTCTGGATGAGGGCGTCCAGCTCCTGCTCTACCCCGCCTAAAACGTCGCAGAGATGGCTCTGGCTCAGTTCCGGGACATCTTCCTCAGGGAAATCCACCCAGGCGGCCAGATGGGCCTGCAAGGCCGTCAGAGCATCTTTCTGGGCCGCTGTCTTCCGGGCCAGCGCACCGTTCAGGGAGGCGTTTGCCAGCGCGGCCCCCTGTCGGCCATCGGCGGAGATGATGTCCATGACGGCTTCGGCCTGGGTCAGACTGAGCTTGCCGTTCAGGAAAGCACGGCGGGTGTACTCGCCGGGAGCGGCAGGCGATGCGCCCGCCGCAATGCAGGCTTCCACCAGCCGCCGGGCGACTGCACTGCCGCCGTGGCAGGAAAGTTCCACCACATCCTCGCCGGTGTAGCTGTGGGGCGCGCGGAAAAACAGCGCCACGCCCTCGTCGAAAGCCTCTTCCCCTTCCACGAACGCACCGAACATGGCCGTATAGCCTTTGGCGTCCGCGACCTTTTTGGCCGGGTTTGCCGGACGGAACACCTTCGCCGCCACTTCATAGCTTTCCGGGCCGGACAGCCGCACGATGGCGATGCCGCCCGCACCCGGAGCGGTAGCAATGGCCGCAATGGTCGAATGCTGCATCTTCTCCCCTCCTTATGCGCAGATGAATACAGTATATTCTACCACGAACCGCCCAAAAAAGAAATATGCTGCGCAAAAAAGCGGCACACCGCCGGAGAGTCCGCATTGATCCTTCACTTTATTGCGCAAAAAAAGGGTGTGCAGCCCCAGAAAGACTGCACACCCCGCTGCGTGTGAAAGAAAAATCAGAATGCGGCAATATCGGCCGTAGTGATGGCCTTGCCGGGCAGGGTGCGGCTGTCGGCGTTCTCCGACAGAGCCAGCTTACCCTCGCGCAGCAGCTTGACGGCCTTCTCGTGGTCAGCCGCGTTCCAGTTGTTGCCCACGAGCTTCCAGTTGTTGTCCACGTGCGGCTCGATGGTGCCGCCCTTGACGGTGCGGATGTACTCGCCCAGCAGTTCGCGGATGCCGCCCACATCGCCGCGCACGTCGATCTCCAGCAGCTTGGGCAGCTCGTCGCCCTCCTTGAAGATGTCGGCATAAGCCAGCAGCTGGGTGGTGGCACGGTAGTTGTTGACGGCCACCACGAAGCTGTCATCGTCCTCCACCGGACGGCCATCCATCCAGGTCAGGTTCTGGATGCGGTTGCCGGGCTGCTTGGAGATGTCGAGGTCATACTTGACGCCCGCAAAGGCATCGTACAGGTAGTAGCGGACGGAAGAGTCGAATGCGATGGTCACATCGCCCGGCTCCCAGGTCTTGAAGAAGGCAGCAGACCACTCCATGAACTGACGCAGCTGCCAGCCGTTCATCTGCAGCTTGTACAGGGTGTTCTGGTAGGTGTAGATGCTTGCCATGTCGCACTTGCGGATGGTACCCTCGCGCATCTGGGAGGTCATGGAGGTCAGAGCCGTTGCGGACACCCGAGCGTCGGTGTAGTACATCTGTACCTCGTTGATGAAGTCCAGCAGAGCGGTATCCTGCACCATGGGCTGGGGCAGGCAGTCGATCTCGTTTTCGGGGGCCAGATCACCGCCGACCAGCTGGCCGATGGGGGTCACGGCGTCGTCCTTAGCGCGCTGGTCGTACTCTGCCAGCAGAGCGGTCAGCTCGGGGTCGGGAGCGTAGTCCTTGATGATCAGGTTCTCAGAGGTACGGTCCTTCACCTTCCACTTGCCGTTCAGGCCGCGCTCGAGATAGACGTGGATGTCGGAGACGGTGGCACCGGCATTCTTGTTCTCGACCACCAGCACACCGTTGATCATCTTGTTGGGGATGCTCTTGTGGCCGTGAGCGGCGACGATGACGTCGAACTCGGGGCAGGCATTTGCCAGATCGGTGACGCCGGAGCCATAGACGCCGTACTCATTGTCAATATCCATATGCATAACGCCGATGATGACATCCACGTCGTTCTTGATCTTATCAATGATCTTGCGGCTCTCGTCCACCGGGTTGGTGACAGTCCAGCCCTCGAGGTTCTTGGCGTCCCAGCGGGTGATGTTGGGAGTGACCATACCGATGACGCCGATCTTGACGCCGCCCTTTTTGATGATGGTGTAGCCGTCCGCCAGAGGCTTGCCTTCGGGGCTGTAGACGTTGCCGGTCAGCACCTTGGCCTTCTGCTGGGAGAGCACCTTTTCCAGCGTGGCCATGCCATAGTTGTACTCATGGTTGCCGGTGACGTAGACATCGTAGCCGATGGCGTTCTGAGCAGCGATCATGGGGTGGACATCGTCGTTCAGGAACAGCTCAGCGGAGTTTGCCTGAATCGTGTCGCCCGCATCCACGACCAGCGTGGTCTTGGTGCGGTTCTCCTTGATGGCAGTTGCCTGCTGGGCCACGCTGCCGGAGGCGTCGGCCTTGTTGGCGGCGTAGTCCCAGGGGTCAAACTTACCGTGGGTATCGCTGGTGGCAAGGATCTGCAGGTCCATGCTCCACAGGTCTTTGATGCCGGCAGCGGAAGCAGCCGGGACCAGACCGCCCATTGCGGCGGCGGTAGCCGATGCACCGGCCACGCGCAGGAAATTACGGCGGGAAATCTTATTCTGTTCCATAATAATTCCTCTCTTTTTTGCTTGGTATACACTCCGAAGCATTTGTAGCTCTAGTATAAGGCTTGCCGATATTGTTTTACAATGTGCAAATAGGAGAAAAACTTCTTCCGGAATTGGACATATTCTCCAATTTTCCGATAAGAACGACTTTTCTTCTTAAATTATTCTTTCAGATTTGCTTTTCTTCGTAAACCATCTTCATGCAAAAGATATGTAAATTTATAGTGTGCCTCGTACAAAAAAGCCCCTCCCCCCGCACGGCTTCCGCCATGCGGGAGAGGGTCTTATCCTTCAGCTTTTACAGCTCGATCTTGCCGAAGCTCAGATCTGCGAAGTCATCCACACGCTCGGTGCGCTTGGGTGCCACAGGGGCAGCATTCTCGGCGTCGCGCGGGGTGTAGGTGCGCTCAGGCACATTGGAGCGGCAGCCGCCCCGGCCACCATTGCCATTGCGCGGGCCGCGGCCATTCCGGTCACCACGGCGCTCGCCGCCGCGATGATAGCCGCCGCTGCGGCCATTGCCGTTGCGGTCACGGCCGCCGCGGGGTCCGCGGGGACGTGCATTTGCGCTCTCAGCCACAGCGTTGGGGTCGGTGGAGTAGATGACCACACGGCGGTCACGGCCCTCGCCCTTGCTCTCGCTGCGGACGCCCTCCATCTTGCCGATGGCAGAGTGGATGATGCGGCGCTCGTAGGGGTTCATGGGCTCCATGGCAAAGCTGCGGCCGGTGCGGCGCACCTTAGCACCGATGCGCTGTGCCAGTGCGGTCAGGTCGCTCTCGCGCTTGTCGCGGTAGCCGGCCACGTCGAGGCCCAGCTTGATGTAGTCGCCCTCGAGGCGGTTTGCCACGAGGCTTGCCAGATAGGACAGGCTCTCCATCGTCTCGCCGCGGCGGCCGATGAGGGCGCCCATCTTCTCGCCGTCCAGACGGATGATGGTAGCCTCACCCTTCTGCACAGCGCTGAACTTGACGTCCTGTACGCCCATCTTCTCGATGACATCCTTCAGGTAGTCCACAGCGGCCTTGACCTTGGCGTTCTCCTCGATGTTGATGGGGACTTCCACCTCTTCGCCCTCGGCGGCGGGAGCTGCAGGCTCTTCCACAGCAGCGGGAGCCTCAGGGGCAGTCTCTTCGACGACAGGCTCAGCCGCTACAGGAGCAGCCTTCTTCTCCACAACGGGAGCGGGCTCCTCAACGGGGGCAGCGGGAGCTGCCGCAGGCTCGTCCGGCAGCTCGACGCTGACGCGGACCTTGGCGGGAGTGAGCTTCAGGCCCAGAAAACCGGTCTTCTGGGGCATTTCCAGCACTTCGTAGCTGACGTTGATGTCGTCCTTTTCCACGCCCAGCAGAGCGCAGGCGTTGGTGCGTGCTTCATCGACCGTCTTGCCGGTCGCTTCCTGCGTACGGATCATAACCGTCAATCCTCCTTTTTGTTCTGCAGCTCGCTCAGCGGGACAGTGCGCTCGTCCTTGTAGCGCTCAGCATCCTGCTGGCGGGCATACTCGAGGCGGCGCTTGTTCATCTCGCTGGCGGAGATGTTCTTTTCCACGACCTCACCGGTCTTCTCGTCCTGGACCTTGATGGTGGTGCTCTTCACGCCGCGCTTCTCTTCCTTCCTGCGGGAAGCGATCTCGGCCTTGACCTGCTCCTTCATCTTCTCGGGGTCATAGATCTTGCGCATGACCTGGGTCTGGACGGTCATCACGATGTTGGAAATGACGTAGTACAGAGAGAATGCGCAGGGAACGGTAAAGCAGAAGAAGACGTACATCAGAGGCATCATATACATGGTCAGCTTCATGCTGCCCTGCATCTCCTGGCCGGAGGCCTTCATGCTGATGTGGGTGGAGATGAACATGGTGACGACAGCCAGGATGGGGAAGATCAGCAGGGGCAGGTTGTCTGCTGCCAGGCTGTACTGCGGCACACGGGTCAGGTCGATGCCGAAGAAGTCCATGTGCTGGCCGAACTCCGTGATGGTGTTCAGCTGGTCTGGGGTGAACACAGAGGTGACGGTGGACTCACCGGCCAGCACCTGTGCGATGATATTGGTGTCTCGGGTCACCTGAGTGAAGCTGATGCCCAGAGCGGTCATGGCATCGCCTGCGGCGGTGATGGCCTCGGCGCCGATGTGGAAGATGCGCTGCAGCGGGCGGTACACGACCTCGATGACGCCGAACATGACGAGGAAGTTGACCAGCATGGGCATACAGCCGGCGGTGGGCTTATAGCCAAACTCCTGCTGCAGCTTCATCAGCTCTTCCTGCTGCTTATCAGGCTTGTCCTTGTACTTTTTCTGGATGTCGGCGATCATCGGCTGGAAAGCGGACATCTTGGCCATGCTCTTCTGCTGGTTGAGCTGCAGAGGGATGCTGAGCAGGCGGATGACGATGGTGAAGATGATGATGTCCCAGCCGTAGTTCGGGATGAGGTTGTAGATCCACTCCATCACATAGCCGAGAGGTACACCGAGGATGTACAAAATATTCATGTCTCTGTCCATTCTGCCCCGCCTGTGGTGCGGGACGGTTATTTTTATCGTAGGACACGCCGCCCACAGTTCAGCACGTCACAAGAAGCAATTATAATAGCATTTCCTCTCAGCCTCTCCTATCAGGAGAGGTGTCACGCCGCAGGCGTGACGGAGAGGTCTTCCCCGCTTCAGCGCTCTTTCAAAGAGCATCGGCGAAGAGGTTTTCCACTTATTTTTCGTGTCTGGTGGAAAACAGAGCCGAGGCCGAGAGATGCCGGGCCGGATTTTTCCAGCGGCCCTTTTCCGGCACGGGGTCGTAGCCCCAGCGGCCCAGCGGATTGCACCGGGCGATGCGCCACGCCGTCAGCAGCAGCCCTTTGACGCAGCCGTGGGTGCGGATGGCCTCGATGCCGTACTGGCTGCAGGAGGGCGAAAAGCGGCAGTTCCGCCCCAGCCCCGGGCTGATGAACTTCTGGTAGAGCCGGATGAGCCCGCAGAGGGCTTTCTGAAAGATGCTCACGCCTCGGGCTTCCGGACCGGCGGCAGGGTGGCCGGGGGCTTTGCGCCCGGCTGTTTTGCCTTATCCGGCAGGCCGGCCTGGGCAAAGAGCTTTGCCACGATGGCGCTGAGCTGCCAGCTCTTGAGCCGGGGGGTCATGCCCCGGGCCACGAAAACGAGGTCGTAGCCGCCGATGTTGTAGTCGAGGTGTTCGTCGATGGCGGCCTTCATGACGCGGCGGGCGCGGTTGCGCTGCACGGCGTGACCGATCTTTTTGGTGGCCGTCAGGCCCACCCGGGTGCGCTTGCTCCGTGTTTTGAGCACGTAGAGCACCAGCGCCTGGTTGACATAGGACTTGCCGCGGGCATACACGCGGCCAAACTCGCCGTTGCGGCGGATGGGACGATAGCGCATCCTGTGCGCCTCCCTTCAGGTGGTGTGGGAGCACCGCCCGGAAAAAAGCAATGCTCAGTGTTCAGTATAGCAAAAAAACGCCGACATGAAAAGCTCATCCGGGCGTTTTCTCTGCCAAATCTTTGACAGTTTTTTTAGGCAATGCGACTATTCACCGCAGCTTTCCGGCCTTTTTTCCCGAATGCCGGGTAAAAAAATAAGACCGCCAATCCAATATCAGCGGCCTTTTTGCGCATATTCCATTCTGCGCCGGACCTGATGCATACTGCTCAGGATCAGACGGTCAGGCTCTTGCGGCCCTTGGCACGGCGTGCGTTGATGACCTTGCGGCCGTTCTTGGTACTCATGCGGGTCAGGAAGCCATGAACTTCCTTGCGCTGACGCTTCTTGGGCTGAAAAGTTCTCTTCATGGTGTATTTCCTCCGTAAAAACTCGTCCCCGGTATGGGGTCTATTCTGGTCCCAAAATGGGGACAGGCTTGCAATTCAACAGTATATCGCACACTATGGCCTTCTGTCAAGCATTTTTTTCGCTTTCCTTCAAACTTTTTTGAAAAGCCTCTGTGGAGAAGCTTTCAACTTTTTCACCCATTTCCCGTGGAAAACTTTTCATCCACAATATCTTGTGGCTTCTCTCCACCTTGGACACAAGGCCGTTTCCCAGACGCAGGTATGTCTTTTTTATGTATTATAAATTACCTTATATAATATAGACGCAGGGGGATTTTTGTGGTATACTAACCTGGTATCAGCAGCATTGTTGAAAACTTCAATGGAGTGGATGTACTATGGATTCTTTCAAGGACGTTTTAGAGGCTGCCCAGAGCTACTGCAAGGCGCAGATGGCGGAGCCGACGTATAATCTCTATATCGACGGGTTGGAGCCTATCAGCTTTGAGGACTCCAGCCATATCACCCTCTCGGTGCGCAACGACTTCATCTGCAAGATCGTGACGGACCGTTATCTCGGCCTGCTCAAAGAGGCCTTCAAAACAGTGCTGGGCTTTGACGTGGACATCACCCTCGTCGTCCCCAGCACGCCGCCCCACGAAGTGGTGCTGGCCCAGCAGTACGAGGCGAACCCCGCCTCCCCGCAGGGCAACTATGAATTCACCTTCGAGAACTTCATCAAAGGCCCGTCCAACCAGTTTGCGTTTGCTGCGGCGCAGGCTGTCGCGGCCAACCCCTCCGGTGCCTACAACCCGCTGTTCATCTACGGCGGCTCGGGCCTCGGCAAGACCCATCTGCTGACGGCCATCCAGACCGAGATCAAGCGCACCCACCCCGACTTCGTCATCATGTATGTCACCTGTGAGCAGTTCACCAACGAGCTGATCGCGGCCATCCGCGCCGGCAGCACCGAGGACTTCCGGATGAAGTACCGCGTGGCCGACCTGCTGCTGGTGGACGACATCCAGTTCATCGCGGGCAAGGAGTCCACCCAGGAAGAGTTCTTCCACACCTTCAACTCCCTCCACGATGCCCACAAGCAGATCGTCATCGCATCCGACCGCCCGGCCAAGGAGATCAAGAGTCTGGAAGAGCGTCTGCGCACCCGCTTCGAGTGGGGCCTGACTGCCGACGTCCAGCCGCCGGATTTCGAGACCCGCGTGGCCATCGTCAAGCGCAAGGCGGAGCTTCTCCACCTCGACCTGCCCGAGGATGTGGCCGAATTCATCGCCAACCATCTGAAAAATAACATCCGCCAGCTGGAAGGCGCGGTCAAAAAGCTCAACGCCTACTATATGCTCGAGGGCATCCAGCCGGTCATCAGCGTGGCACAGAATGCCATCAAGGACATCCTCAACGAGACCCAGCCCGTGCCTGTCACCATCGAGAAGATCGTGGGCGAGGTATCCCGCACCTACAACGTCTCCCCTGCCGACATCCGCGGCACCCAGCGGCACG
>ERZ1023881.462-NODE-462-length-10975-cov-5.865385_pt1 | contig 10975 bp, 10 predicted proteins | sample MGYA00380393_ERZ1023881 | MGnify/ENA primary metagenome ERZ1023881 (study PRJEB33179, sample SAMN07449004) | human gut metagenome | biome: Human-gut; feature: Human associated habitat; material: Faeces | host: Homo sapiens | place: India: Bhopal | collected... | reverse complement strand
CGGCGGTAAATTCAATGATTTTAAGAATACTGCACCGGATACAGCAATCAGTGCTCCCATGTTCGATGCGCCAAACGCATATAGGAATTGAGCAGCAAAAAAATAAAATACGATCAGCTGCACTAAAGTTTTCGTAATCTCTTCCATTGCCGCCGTAACATCTTTAGGCGATTTGAATTTACCGCAGGCAATACCATATACTAAACCAACCAAAGCTGCAAAAATAAAAATCAGCGACACTATCGACTGCATTATCGGAGCCTTAAAGCTGGCAATAACGCCATCAGGAGCACGCAGGATAGAATCTGCCGGATACAGTGCTGCGGCAAGCCCGGTCAACATCAACAGCAATACTGCTGTAGCTATTTTAAAAGCCCTGTTCTCCGAAGGCGTAATCGAGCTGTTATTTTCGTTGCCCAAGTCCAGATCGTCATCAAGCGGACAAGCCTTCCAAAGCCATGGGTTAGTAATCTTTTCCGTTACCCACCAGCAAGCACCAATAACTATAAACGTAGAAGCAAACGCATAAAAATAGTTGCATAATACGTTTACCTGATATCCCGGATCAATAATCTGGGCCGCACTTTGAGTAAACCCCTGAATAACAGGATCAATAGCCGAAGGCGTATAGTTGGCAGCAAACGCGCCGGCAATACCTGCAAAAGAAGCAGCAATACCTGCTAAAGGATGCTTACCTACTGCATAAAACATATAAGCGGCTATCGGGATAATGATGACATAACCAGAGTCGGGCCCCAAATGACTGAGCATCCCTACCAGAATAACTACCGGTGTGATCAGAACTTTAGGTGTTATAGAAAGTATCTTTTTCAACCCTGTATTAATGTAACCAGACCCATCGGCAATACCAATACCAAGTGTTGCTACGATAACCATACTTAGCGGTGGGAAATTTGCATAATTAGTGACCATTTTACTCATTAAATCAACTAGCGCCTTACCGCTGAGCATATTAGTTATTTCGATAGGCCTGCCGGTCGCCGGATGCACATAATTGAAATGTATCTGCGCTAAAACTGCCGACACTACACAAACCAAAATAAAGGCACTGATGAAAAGAATCGTAATATCCGGTATTTTATTACCGATACGCTCTATAAATCCTAATATGCCTCCTACCTGCTGTTTACTTTGACTTTGCTGCAATTTTGAAGCCTCCTAACTAATTTTATCTGAGAAATATCATAATTTAATATTATAGCAAAAGTCAGTCGGCAATACCACTTACTGCAGTAACCTTTATAAAAAATTTGTACTCTTTTCATAAAAAACTGCCGCAAGCTTTTCGCTCTTGGCAGATTCTTTTCTTTACGCTTTTCTCACTGCAGCAACCATCTCTTCAACATATTTTTTTACCGGCCCTGCGGCATCTTTTCCATATTGCTCAACAATCTTCACAATCGCGCTGCCAACTATCGCTCCATCACTTAGCCCAGCCATTTTTTCAGCTTGTTCCAGCGTAGCGATCCCAAACCCTACTGCAACAGGAGTATCGGTGACTTCACGAATACGTTTGACTATCGCTCCAATATCTGTAGTTATATTACTGCGGATACCTGTAACTCCCAATGAAGAAACAACATAAATATACCCCATGGCCTCTCTGGCGATCATTTGAATACGGTCATCAGACGTTGGAGCTATCAGTGAAATAAGATCAACATCGTATTTCCTGCAATTAGAAAGCAGTTCATTTTTTTCTTCATAAGGCAAATCAGGTACGATAACGCCATCAATTTCCAGCTGACGGCATTTTTCCATAAACCGCTCAGTTCCGTAAATAAAAATCGGATTGACATAAGTTAAAAATACCAGCGGTACCTGAGTGACATTTCGTACTTCTGCAAGCATATCAAAAAGCTTATCCGTAGTAGTACCTGCATTTAACGCTCTGACATTGCCCCGCTGAATAACTTCTCCTTCTGCAACAGGATCAGAAAAAGGTATGCCTATTTCAATAATATCGGCACCTGCTGCGGCCATTGCCAATATCAGTTCTTTGCTAACTTCAAGATTGGGATCTCCTCCTGTAATAAACGGGATGAAGCATTTCTTTTTATTTTTAAAAGCCTGCCTTATTTTACTCATGTAAATCTACCCCCATATATCTGGCAATCGCCGCTACATCTTTATCTCCACGTCCAGACAAATTGACGACAATGATTTTCTCCTTTGACATTTCAGGCGCAACCTTCATCGCATAAGCCAGCGCATGCGCACTTTCGATAGCAGGGATAATTCCTTCCGTTTCAGATAAATAACTGAATGCCCGTACTGCTTCAGTGTCTGTAATGGCTACATAGCTGGCACGTCCGGTATCATATAAATGTGCATGTTCAGGTCCGATCCCCGGATAATCAAGTCCAGCTGAAATTGAATACACCGGTGCTATCTGACCATACTTATCCTGCATAAAATACGATTTCATCCCGTGAAAAATTCCCAGGCTACCACGATTAATCGTAGCCGCAGTCTCTTCCGTTTCAATGCCGCGCCCTGCAGCTTCAACGCCAATGAGCTGAACATCCGTCTCAGAAATAAAATCATAAAATAAACCCATCGCATTAGAACCGCCGCCGACACAGGCCATCACAATATCGGGTAAACGCCCCTCTTTAGCCAGCATCTGTTCTTTTACTTCTTTTCCTATTACACGCTGAAAATCACGAACTATTTCCGGATAAGGATGCGGCCCCATCACACTGCCTAAAACATAGTACGTATCATTAACATTCGCAGTCCACGAACGCAAGGCTTCATTGACAGCATCTTTCAAAGTCATCGTGCCAGTTTCAACCGGCACTACCTTTGCTCCCAGCAGCTCCATGCGAAAAACATTCAATGCCTGCCGCTCTGTGTCTTCCTTTCCCATATAAACAACACATTCCATATCCATCAAAGCTGCTGCTGTAGCCGTAGCTACACCATGCTGCCCCGCCCCAGTTTCAGCAATCACACGTTTTTTCCACATTTTTTTAGCCAGCAGCACCTGCCCTAAAACATTATTGATTTTATGAGATCCGGTGTGATTCAAATCTTCACGTTTTAAATATATTTTAGCTCCACCTAAATCACGAGTCATTTTTTCAGCGAAATATAATAATGAAGGCCTGTTAGCATATTCGCGATATAAAGCCTGCAATTCCTCCATAAACTGCGGTTCGTTTTTATAATAATCATATGCACGCTCTAATTCCAAAACCGCATTCATCAGGGTTTCCGGAATATATTGTCCTCCATGCCTGCCATATCTTCCTTTAGTCATTTTCTCTGCTCCCTTTCACTGCGGCAATAAATGCACGCATTTTTTCAAAATCTTTGCTGCCGTCAGTTTCCACCCCGCCGCTCACATCAACCGCATATGGTTTTGCTTCTAAAGCCTCATGTACATTTTTCGCATCCAAGCCACCAGCAAGAAAAAACGGACGCTGCAATTTAATATTTTTTAAAATCTCCAAGTCAAAGCGCTGACCGCCGCCGCCATAGGCAGTCTTTGTATAAGTATCAAGCAGCAGATAATCACATTCATAATCAATCGTACTCTCAAAACTCTCTATATTTCTCACGCGAAGAACTTTTATCACAGGCAAATTTATTTTACGGCGCAGCTCCCTGCAATACTCCTGACTTTCGTCACCGTGCAGCTGCACCACATCAATAATGCGTTCTGCCGCCAGCCTTTTGATAAAATTAATATCTTCTTTTACAAAAACACCTACAGTCCGAACCCTCAAATCCAATTCTGCCCGCAGTTTTGCAGCTTGCTCGGCCGAAACCTGCCTTGGACTGGCCGCAAAAACGAACCCGGCATATTCCGGCAACAGTATGTTGGCAAATTCAATATCTTCTTTACGTTTTAACCCGCATATTTTAACTTTAGTCATTTATCTCACCTGAAAGCCGCTGTAAATCTAAAGTAATATTATTGCTTCTCATCAGCATTTCACCAATCAAAAAACCATTTACACCAGCGGCACGCAGCAGTTTGATGTCTGCTGCACACATGATCCCGCTTTCAGAAACAAATATTTTATCTCGTGGTACAAGCGACCTCAAACGCAGGCTATTCTGTAAATCAACACTGAAATCTTTCAAATTACGGTTATTGACGCCGATGATTTCTGCTCCCGCATTCAGTGCAGACTCCACTTCTGACTCATCATGTGCTTCGACTAAAACATCCAAACCCACACTGGCGGCAATATCTAAAAATTCTCTGATCATGGACGTTTCCAACAGTGCACAAATCAGTAGTACAGCATCAGCACCAATAGTTTTCGCTTCATAAATCTGATATTCACTGATTATAAAATCTTTGCGTAAAACCGGTAATTTCACTGCAGTACTGATCGCCTGTAAATACTCGTCTTTACCTAAAAAAAACTGCGGTTCTGTTAAACACGAAATCGCCGCTGCACCTGCAGCTTCATAATCTCTGGCCAGTCGCAGATAGTCAAACTCTTTGCTAATAATACCTTTAGAGGGTGAAGCCTTCTTGACCTCAGTAATAAAATTCATCCCATCTCTCGACAAACGAGTACGAAACCCACGGTTATTTTTAGGTAAACTCTCAGCGTCAGATCTAATTTTATTTAAATCTTTTATTCTTTGCAGTTGCTCTACTCTGAGCCGTGTAGCCGCTGCAATTTCATCTAAAATCATCATCCACCTCAACCATTGCTCAGAACGATCAGCTGCTGTAATTTCTGCAATGCTTCACCATTGTCAAGCGTTATCCTGGCAAGATCAATACATTCTTTAATTGAACCTTTGCCTCCCAAATACAAACTCAACCCAGAATTTAAAACTACTGCATCACGTTTTGCGCCTTGTTCCTTACCACTCAAAATATCATAGGTTATACCTGCATTGATTTTTGCATCACCGCCCATAAGATCACTTTTTTTGCATGGGGTAAACCCAAAAGCCTGTGGGTCAAGTGTATAAGTCGTGATTTCACCATCATTAATCTCTGCTATCGTATTCGTTGAAGAAACAGTTACTTCATCAATCCCATCATTGCCGTAAACAACAATGCCACGCTTAACACCCAAGTTAGCAAGTACTTTCGCTAAAGGTTCTACCAACTCTTTTTTGTAAACTCCCAAAAGCTGCAGACTGGCAAAAGCTGGATTTGCCAAGGGGCCAATAATATTGAAAACCGTGCGGATTCCAAGCTCTTTACGCACAGGACCGGCAAATCTCATTGAAGCATGATACGCCTGCGCAAACAAAAAACATAAATCGATTTCCTGCAGCAGCTCTTTATTACGTTCAGCCGAAAGATCTATTTTCACACCCAGTTCTTCCAAAACATCTGCAGCTCCGCTTTTGCTGGAAACGCTGCGATTACCGTGTTTTGCTACAGGAACCCCTGCCGCCGCAATCACAAAAGAACTTGTTGTAGAGATATTAAAGGTATTCGCACAATCGCCTCCAGTACCTACAATATCCAGTACATCTTTACCCGGATCGATATGTGTGCATTTCTCACGCAAAACCTTTGCACATGCCGTTATTTCTTCAATAGTTTCACCTTTCATACGCATAGCCGTAATAAACGCCGCAATTTGAGCATTAGTAGCTTCACCGCTCATTATTTCCCCAAAAGCACCTATGGTCTCTGCTCCAGTAAGATTTTGTTTTTCTGCTAATTTATTTATTGCTTCATTGATCATTATTTTCACTCCTTACTATATTGCTAAAAAATTCTTTAAAATACTTAATCCGTCAGGTGTCATAATAGACTCTGGATGAAACTGGACGCCATAAATATCATAATCGCAATGTTTCACAGCCATAATCTCTCCATCGTTCGTAGTCGCTATGACCTCCAGGCATTCGGGCTTGGAATACTTATCAATTATCAGAGAATGGTACCGTGCGGCAAGTATTGTCTGTGGCAACCCTTCAAATAATCTGCTGTTCTTGTCTATTTCGATCATACTCTGTTTGCCATGTACCAGCTCACGGGCATGCACAATTTTCCCGCCGAAAACTTCACCGATCGCCTGATGGCCCAGACACACACCTAAGATCGGCATCTTCCCCTGCAACTTTTCTAAAACAGTTTCGCATATTCCTGCATTTTCAGGAAAACCAGGTCCTGGTGACAGAATAATATGCGAAGGCTGCAAAGCTTCTATAGCTTCCACAGTTATTTGATCGTTACGATATACTTTAACCTCATCAGTCAGCATCCCAATAAACTGAAACAGATTAAATGTAAAACTGTCATAATTATCAATAATAATTACCATTACTTTGCTCCTTATTATTCTTTTGCTGTTTCTCGCAGCGCCTTCATACAGGCCCCTGCTTTATTTACTGTTTCTGCGAACTCATTGTCAATCACAGAATCGGCTACAATCCCACCGCCGGCCTGTATATAAACTTTACCAGCACGTTTTACCATAGTCCTTATCGTGATACAAATATCCATATTACCGCCAAAATCTATATAGCCCATACCACCGCCGTAAATTCCTCGACGCTGAGGTTCCAGCTCATCAATAATCTGGCAGGCCCTGATCTTCGGAGCACCGCTTAAAGTTCCGGCTGGAAATACGGACTGCAAAGCATCCAGGCAATCTTTATCTGCTCTCAATCGTCCAGTAACACGGCTGGTTATATGCATCACATGAGAAAATTTTTTAATTTCCAGATAATCAAGTACTTTAACAGTGCCAAATTCACTTACGCGTCCCACGTCATTTCGGCCTAAATCTACCAGCATATTATGTTCGGCTATTTCTTTGGCATCAGCCAAAAGTTCTTTTTCCAATGCCTGGTCCAGTTCTTCTGTCGCCCCTCTTGGTCTTGTACCTGCAATCGGCATCGTCGTAATCTCGTGTCCATTCACCTTCACAAGAGTTTCCGGCGAACTTCCTGCGATTTCAACATCATCATTTTTCATCAACACCATATATTGAGATGGGTTCGTCGTCCGCAAGATACGATAAGCATTAAAAAGATCCTGATCGTAGTCTGCTGTAAATTTCTGTGAATAAACTATTTGAAATACATCGCCATTCTTGATATATTTTTTGCATTTCTGCACATTAGCTGCATATAGATCCTTACTTTGATTAGATTTTACTTCACCAAGTTTGGCCGCTATAAATGGCCTCTGAGCAACCGAGCTAGACAAAAGCGCTTCAACGGCCGTAATTTCCCGCTCAGCTTTTGCATAATTCACCTCTAAATTATCTGTGCGTACATTCACAATAATAAAAAGTTTCTGTTTTAAGTGATCAAACGCTACTATTTTATCAAACAACATCAAATCAAAATCAGGAAAATCTGTCGCTTTTGTCGGGTCAAATTGCAGACTCGGCTCACAATACTGAACAAAGTCATAACCAAAATAGCCTACAAAACCTCCTGTCAAAGGCGGTATCCCTCCGATTTTAGGAACCCTATATTCTGCCAGCACCTCTTTAATACAATTTACAGGATCCTTGGTCTTGAATTTTACTTTAGCACCGTTAATAACTTCTACAACTTTATCTTTAGCTCTCAGTTTGACGATTGGATCATAGCCGACAAAAGAATAACGTCCCCAGCGCTCACCGCCCTCCAAACTTTCCAGCAGAAAATAATCGTTGCTGCTGTTTTTTACAGCTGCTAAAAATGCCAGCGGCGTTGTCATGTCAGCCAGACATTCTTTCGCAACTGGAACTGCTGTATAGTCTTTTTGATAGGCTTTAACTTCTTCCAGCGTAAGATTAAGCACTGTTTTCACTCCTTCATCGTTAAAATAAATAAAAAACCTGCCCTTGTTATAACAAGGACAGGTTGAAAAAACATATACCTGCGGTACCACCTTGATTCACGAAAATAAATCGTGCACTTAAAGCAGAGTGCCAACACACCCCTCGCCCTTAACGCAGGCGTTGCGTTGCAGAGTACTTTCGGCAAGCCGATTTGACTGCACCCTCAGCGGTCCATTTATCAAACTGCATTTCTATCCGGTTCCCAGCTCCCCGAACTCTCTGTAAGCGCATTTTTTGACTTGATCTCCGCCTCTACGGTTTTGTGGTCGTTATTTAATTGTTGTAAGTTTAGCATCATGTTTAACAAGCGTCAACAAGTTTTTCAAAAATCGCTAAAAAATTTTTTCAAATTTTCAATTTTGTCAATCAGTTTACACTTTTAATAAATTCACAGAAAATTCCTGTTATTTTAATATTTATACAAATTCACTCTTCGCCACTCAAAACAATTCTACACACATCACCATCACTGCTAATATAAAAATCTAAACTTTTCCCGATTTTACTGTTTTTGGGAAAATTATAACCATACATAATCACAGCGCCGTCTTTATCATCTTTCAAATAAACGACCCTTGCCGGAATCCCATACTGGCCTATAACACGGGCACCGTCGTCACCTGTACCAATACCACGCATTGTATAGATTACAGGAGAAGCTGTCTGAAGCTCAACGATTTTCTTATTACCACGTCTGGCTTTAACCTGCAGCTGCTGAAAATCATAAACCTGACTGCTCCCATCTTTACTTTCTTTTTTTACTTTTCCCAACGATTTTGCCGCTGAACTGTCAAAAATCTGACCCAAATGCCAATCCCCCAACGAATTATCTTCATCGATCAATTCTTCAGTCTCTGGCTTTTCCAGATACTCGGCAAAAATATAACCATTTTTACCATTCCATTCAACTTTTTGCCACTCCCCGCTTTTACTACCGCTCAAACGCAAAAGTGAATGTCTTGGCAGGCATGCTAAAACATCAGCAGTAGTTGAAGGCCCCGAACGAAAATTCACATCATCATCAGCTAAAACTGCAAATTCACCTTTTTTATAATCAGAAATTTTCTGCGTTGTATAATAAGCTTCGCTTTTTGCAGCCAGTACAGTTCCTGTCTGCAAAAGCAAGCTCGTCCCCATCATAATGCCCAGCGCAACAGCTGCAAACCTTTGTATCAGCATTGCAGTTCCTCCTTCTTAATTCTTACGTTTTATTATATGCTAATGTTTCTGGGAATACAAATCTGTAAAATTGAAATAAATGTAAAAAGCCTGCCTGTTAAGGCAGGCTTTTTACATTTATTATTTTATATACTTAGCGTCTAAACGGGCAAATGTTCCATTCAACTCCATTTCTTCCATCCACATATTCACATAGTTAAGAAAAATCTGATCACCTTGCTGCATCAGTATGCCAAAGTTGTTTTTTGTAAATGGTTCCTCGATCAAAGGAGCCGCAAGTTTTGCATTATCACGCACATAACGGCGTGCTTCCATCGTCTCTGTAATCATAATATCTGCTTTTCCTTCCGCAATCAAACCTGGGATCTCTGCATTTTGCTGATGTACGATCAATGTACAGTCAGGCAGATTAGCAAGGGCAAATTTTTCATTAGTACCTCCCGGATTAACCATTACACGCACATCTTTTTTATTCATATCCGCCAGTGTTTTAAATTTTTTAGCATCGTCCTTACGACACAGAATAGTTTTACCAAATACCAGATAACCATTGCTTTGCGCCATTTTTTGTTCTCTTGCCAAAGTGCGGGTGATACCGCACATTGCAATATCAAATTTACCAGCTAAAGTATCGGCAGTCAACGTGCTCCAGGTAGTTGGTATAAACTTCACCTGTACCCCAAGCGATTGTGCCAGAAGTTCGCTTGCTTCTGTATCAAAGCCTTCATATCTTCCTGTCTCCCGATTTAAATAACTCATCGGTTTATAATCGCCTGTAGTTCCAACCAAAAGACAGCCCCTACTTTGAACTTCGTCCAGTTTTGAAGCCTCTGCATGGGGGAACAAACCGCCAAGTCCAAGCATCGTTACAGCTACAAGGGTCACCATTACAATTTTCTTTACACTTACCATACTACCATCCTCCAATTTTAAGATCACTACCTTTTAATTGTAACTATAAAAAAGCTTTTTGTCTACGACATATTTTTTTCATTTGTTTTCAAGCTTTCTTTCTGCTATCATATTAAATATAATATCTTTTGTACATATTGAAGAAAGTCTGGTACTGCTTATGAAAAAATATCTATGGCTGATAGCTCTGATTTTTTTAAGCATCGGCATTTGGCAACAACAATATCTTAGCGTGCTTCGTAAAGCAGCTATGATCTGTCTGGAGTGTATCGGCATTGGCTAAACGAACCCTCATTCAAATCCTTACCGCATTTCTTTATAATGGCAATCTGCCGGGATTCCTTAATGGTCGAATCTGGCAGGGTCCAAGTAAAAGTATTTGCGTCCCCGGGCTTAACTGTTATTCTTGCCCAGGTGCTTTAGGAGCCTGCCCTTTAGGAGCGTTACAAAGCTCTTTATCAGGAGTGCTCCTACGCTTTCCGTTCTATGTTTTAGGACTTATGCTTCTCTTTGGGCTACTGTTTGGGCGGACTGTCTGCGGCTGGCTCTGTCCATTTGGATTCATACAGGAACTACTTTATAAAATTCCGTCGCCAAAGTTTACTAAAAATAAAGCAACGCGGACTTTGACAAAGCTTAAATACATTATTGGTTTGCTTTTCGTTATTATTTTGCCAGTAATTTTTTTCTATGTCGTTGGTGTTGGCGCACCAGCCTTTTGTAAATATATTTGTCCTGCCGGTACTTTGGAAGCAGCATTACCGCTTTTAAGCACCAATCCCTTCCTCAAACAAAATCTTGGTATGCTTTTTAACTGGAAATTATTTCTACTGCTCGTCACTGTTATTGCCAGCATCGTCATCTATCGACCTTTCTGCCGCTTTATCTGCCCTTTAGGAGCCTTTTATAGTTTATTTAATAAACTTTCTTATTTTGGGATCCAGGTAGATAATGTCAAATGCATTGGCTGCGATGCCTGTATACGCAAATGTAAAATGGACTGCGCAAAGGTGGGAGATCGTGAATGTATTAACCTGTCTCATATACACAACTGACGCTGCCGACGACTAGTCGAGTGTAGATCTCGG
>ERZ1023881.458-NODE-458-length-11117-cov-5.581992_pt1 | contig 11117 bp, 10 predicted proteins | sample MGYA00380393_ERZ1023881 | MGnify/ENA primary metagenome ERZ1023881 (study PRJEB33179, sample SAMN07449004) | human gut metagenome | biome: Human-gut; feature: Human associated habitat; material: Faeces | host: Homo sapiens | place: India: Bhopal | collected... | reverse complement strand
TACCGGGGTGGATATTTGATGTAAAAAAGGGAAGGGGCTGCCCAAGGCAGTCCCTTCCCTTTTTATTGTTTCCACAGATTTGCCGCGATCAGCTCCAGCACACTTCCCGCGATGCAGCGCGCCTTATCGGAGATGAGGAAGCAGTTTTCCAGTTCCTCCCGGCGGGGGTCCACGTCAGCCACCTTGAAGCCGGGCGTGACGGGGCAGCCATCCCGCAGCAGGCCGCGCAGGATGCCCGCAATGCGGGTCGTCACCGGAGTGCGGATGCCGTCCGGCGTTTCGATTTCCGCGATCGTTTCGCCCGCCGACACAATATCTCCGATGGCACACACATTCCGGAAGATACCGGCCTTTTCTGCGTGGATGACACGCTCAGCGCCATAGCCGCCGATGACTCCGGGGACGCCCGTGTTGGGGATGGCCGCACCCTCCCGGATGATACGGCCCAGACGGTGGCCGCGCTTGGTCTCCACCACGAGATCGACATCCACACCGGCAGTAAAGCCCGGGCCGAGTGCGATGGTCAGCGGAGCCATATCTCGCGTCGTTCCGAGATTTTTCTTTGCAAGGATGGCATCAACGAGCGCGGCAGGCCGCACCTGCGGGATGAGCTCCCCCTTCGGGTCCACCATCACCGGCACATCGCCGCGATGCCAGACCACAACGGCCTCATCCAGCGTTTTTACAAGGATGGCGCGCATTCCCTCCACGACAGCCCCGCCCTCATACACGGCCTCACTCACCGAGACCTGGCGGCGGATGGCGGCAGGATGCTCTGCCTCGAGCACGAGTACTTTCAATCCCGCCGACCACAGCCGATGGATGGTGCCGGTGGCGAGGTCGCCGCCGCCGCGCACCAGGATGACGTCATCACGCTTCATTATTTTCTTCCTCCTTGAGCAGCTGCAGGAACACGTTCATCGAGCCGCCGCAGGCAGCCAGCGCCGCATCGTCCTCTTTTGCGCTGGCTGAATACTCTGCCAGCTGGCAGGGTGCTGCCTCGCCCGCCTGCATTTTTGATGCAAGCTGCTGCACACGGTATTCCATAATGCCGCCGCCCACACTGCCCACGGATCTGCCGTCCGGCAGCACCAGCATCTTTGCGCCCACCTCCCGGGGGGTCGAACCGTGGCGGGAAACGATGGTCACAAGGACAGGAGCCTTCCCCTGTCCCGTGCAGGCATCCAGCGCATTCAGCAGTTCGGGCGGGAAGCCTTCCGTCTGCTGACGGCCATTTTTCACCTCAACGATCTCCGCGAGGATGGATAGTGCGATTTCCTGCGCTGTCTGCGCCTTGATGGCGAGACCAATGGGGGCGTGGAGTTCTTCGGCCTTTTCCGGGGCAGCTCCGGCCTCGATGAGCTGGCGGCGGACAAGGGCTGACCGGCTTCGGCTGCCCAGCATACCAACGTAGGCAAATCGTTTCTTGTATATTCCGGTAAGGCATTCCAGGTCGAAGGAGTGGGCACGGGTGGCGACAACAAAGTAGGTCTCCGCACTGCCCTCCACCTGGGTGAGATTTTCGGCATAAGGACCGCAGAGGACCTTTTCGGCCCCGGCGCGGCGAAGGGCGTCAGCGTAATCCGGCCGCTCCTCGAGACCGGTGACGGGCAGGCCCAGCATGACGGCCAGCCGGACGACGGACTCGGCCACATGGCCTCCGCCGCAGATGACGAGCCGGGGCGCGCCTCCGAATTTCTCCACGAAGATCCGCTTATTTTCCAGAGTCAGGATGCCGCTTGCACCACACCCGGCCAGCGCCGGGAGATTCCGGGCCAGCAGCCCCTCCGGTCCTGCGGGCCAGACGGGTACGCCTTCACAAAGAAGAAGCCGCTCTCCGCTTTCCGGCCCTTCCAGTACGGCGGCCAGCGTATGCTGCCCCTGTGTGCTGCGCAAGGCGTCCAAAAACTCACGAATCGACATAGAATTTCTCCATTATGGTTTATTGCTCCACCGGTGTGGCAGCACCGTAGCCCGCATCGTTCAGCTGAGACTGCCACGCCTGCCAGTCCTCGGGCAGCATCCGCCAGCCGAGGCCGCAGCCTGCCGTGATCTCACTGGGCAGCGGGATGAGCCGCCCCGGGATCCCCCGGGCGGCACACTCTTTCTCCCAGCCCATCGCGCGGGCCGTAGAGGCAAATGAAAGAACGATGTATTGTCGTTTTCTGCGCATATCAGCTCTCCTCGGCCAGCTCACAGACCGCCTCGGCGGCTCTGAGCACCTCGGCCTCTGTGTTCTGGTGGGAGAAGCTGAACCGCACCATCCCCTGCTCCACGGTGCCGAGGGCTTTGTGGATGAGGGGCGCACAATGAGCGCCCGCCCGGACACAGATGCCGTAGTCCTCCCAGAGGATGTCGGCGGCACGGGCGGCGTCCTCATCCCCGAAGTTCAGGGAGACGATGGGTGCGCGGTCTGTTTCGTCGAAACTGCCGTAGATTTTCACACCGGGAGCTTGGACGATTTTCTCATAAAACAGATGTGTCAGAGCCGTTTCTTTTTCATGCAGAGCTTCGACGCTCTGCGAAAGTATCCACTCCACGCCTGCCCCGAGGCCCGCGAGGCCGGGAACATTCAGCGTCCCCGCTTCCAGCGCTGTGGGCATCTGAGAGGGGTGTGTTTCGTCGAAGCTGTGGATGCCGCTGCCGCCCACCACAAGGGGGGCCATGGTCAGCCCGGGGCGGACATACAGCCCGCCGGTCCCCTGCGGACCCAGCAGCGCCTTGTGTCCGGTGAAACAGAGAACATCCACCCCCAGCGCCTGCACGTTGACAGGCCGTGCGCCCGCGGTCTGGGCCGCGTCCACGACCAGCGTAAGACCGTGCTTTTTTGCGAAAGTGGAGACGAACGCAAGGTCCGTAAGATCGCCTGTGACGTTGGAAGCGTGCGTCACCACGACAAGGCGGGTATTGGGGCGGAGAAATTTTTCGAACTGCTCATACCGCAGCCGCCCGGTGTCGTCCACCTCCACAAAACTCACTTCTGCCCCCTGCTCCTGCAGGCGATAGAGCGGCCGCAGCACCGAGTTGTGCTCGCAGACCGTCGTGATAACATGGTCGCCGGGGCGGACGAGGCCGCAGAGCGCCGTGTTGAGCGCCTGGGTCACATTGGCCGTGAAAGCAATGCAGTCTGGACTTTCCGCATGGAAAAGTGTTGCAAGTGTCTCACGGGCATGGTAGACGATACGGGCCGCGTGAAGGGTCGGCTTATGCGCCCCGCGGCCCGGATTGCCCGCATGTTCCAGCGCATCCAGCATAGCCTGGCCCACGCAGGGCGGCTTTTGCAGGGTGGTGGCGGCGTTGTCGAGGTAGATCACGGCTTGACCACGTTCCCGGCGTTCAGCATCTTCTCGGCGATGACGTACATATTCGTCACGCCGCCCACGGCCAGCTTCTCGGTCAGGCCGTAGAAGTTCAGGCAGGTGCCGCAGGTGAGGATCTCGACGCCCTCAGCCTCCAGCGCCTTGAGGTCGTCCAGCATGGGCGAACCCTCGCAGGTGAGGTGCGCACCGCCGTTATAGAGGAGGATGGTCTTGGGCAGCTTGTCCTGCTGGGTCAGCGAGAAGATAAAAGCCTTCAGCAGGGTCTTGCCCAGCTCCTCAGCACCCTCGCCCATCTTGTCGGACGCGATGGCCACCACCGTATCGGTACGGGCGTCAGGGGTGCAGGCCGGAGCTTCCTCTTCTTCTGCCGCAGGCTCACCCACGGTGAACAGGACGCGGTATTCCCGCTCGGCCAGCTTTTCGGCGGCAGACCGGCAGCCCTTCTGCTGGGCCATTTTGGTGAGGTTCTGGACGGCGATCTCGTTGTCCACGAGCACTTCGACCTCGCCTGCGCCATTCAGTTCAGCAATCGCTTTCTTTGCCTTTACTACAGGCAGCGGGCAGGCGTCCCCTCTGGCATCAACTTTCCGCATAGTTTTCCCTCTCTATCGTATGTTTTATTCAGGATAGGACACAACGATTTCGGCGTCCTGCTTCTCTGTGATTTCTCCCACGATTTGTGCGGGGAGGCCGGCTTTTTGCAGCTCGTCCCGGAGGCTCTCAGCCTCTTCCGGAGCCACGGCAAGCAGCAGTCCGCCCGAGGTCTGGGGGTCGAACAAAATTTCCTGCATGGCAAACGGCACATTTTCGAACCGGACGAAAGGCCCGGTGTGGTTGCGGTTGCGCTGGCCGGCGGCGGTATAAAGGCAGTCATCCGCGGCCTGCCACGCACCCGGCAGGACCGGCACAGCGCTGCCGTCGATACGGCAGGACAGCCGCCCGCCCATCATCTCGTGGAGGTGGCCGAGGAAGCTGAATCCGGTCACATCCGTGGCCGCGTGAACATCATAGCTTCGACTTATCTCGGCGGCAGACCTGTTCAGGGTCGTCATGGAGGCCACGGCGGCGTCCATGGCGCCGGGGGCAGCTTCGCCCACGCGGTTGGCCGTGCAGATGAGGCCCACACCCAGCGCCTTGGTGAGGATGAGCTTGTCGCCGGGCTTTCCCGTATCATTGGCAGTGAGGCGGCGGGGGTCCACGAGACCGGTGACGGACAGGCCGTACTTCACGCCGGTGTCGGCGATGGAGTGGCCTCCCGCGAGGATGCCCCCCGCCTCGGCCACTTTTTCGGCGCCGCCGCGCAGGATCTCACCGAGGATGTTCAGGTCCATGCTCTCGGGAAAGCAGACGAGGTTCAGTGCAGTCTTTACCTCGCCGCCCATGGCGTAGACGTCACTGAGGGCGTTTGCCGCCGCGATCTGGCCGAAGGTGTAGGGGTCATCCACCATCGGCGGGAAGAAGTCCACCGTCTGCACCAGCGCGATGTCGTCGGTGATGCGGTAGACAGCCGCATCGTCCCGGCTGTCGTAGCCCACGAGAAGGTCGGGGTCTTTCTCGCCCCGGGGCAGCTTTTCCAGAATATGGCTCAGCACTCCCGCGCCGAGCTTGGCGGTACAGCCGCCGCCCGTGCAGAAGACGATTTTGTCCTCTTTTGCCATCAGGCTCTCTCCCCTTCCTCGAAGTGTGTCAAATATCCTGTCACATCGTAAGTTTCTTTCAAGATGGCAAGTATCTGTTCCCCTGCTGCACGGCGGGCCTCGTCGTCGGCCTGATTGAGGACGGCGTAGAATTTCCGCGTGCCGACGCTTTTTCTCCCGCCCGCATCATCTGCCAGCAGCTTTGCCAGCAGAGCGGGCGTCAGGGGCGTCTCGGGCGGCACGGCCAGCAGGGTGCAGGCCGCTTTGAGGCGGAAGCAGACGTCTTGCAGTGGTTTTCCCACCGCCGACAGCCCGGCTGCCGCCAGCACGATGTCGCTTGACCGCAGGAGCACCGGCTCATGAGCGGCCGGGGCCTTGCAGGGATGGCGCTTCGCGCCGTCCGCTTCGAGCAAAACAGTGTCGGCCTCAGCCATCCAGTCGGCCAGATGGGGCGGCATGGTCAGCTTCCCGCCTTCGGCAGGCACCCCCGCCACGGCGTAGGTGCCTGCCTGCCAGAGGGCGTCCCGCGCCGCCTCATCGGGGGCGTAGTTTGCGTCCGGACGCCGGATGTGGGTCGTGGTGGAGACGAGCACCCGCTGTCCCTGCGCCGAATACCAGCGGGCCAGCGCATAGAGCAATGTTGTCTTTCCGCCGCCGCCTACCAGAGAAATAACGTGTCCCGTTTCTCCGAGGAATGGCAGAGCCTCGAGGCCGGTCATCCGACCGCACCCTCTTTTTCGGCCACTGCCATTGCGATTTTTTCGGGCGTGATGGGCAGCTCGTAGAAGCGGGTACCGATGGCGTTGCAGATGGCGTCCGAGATGGCGGGAAGCGGTGTGTTGATGACCACTTCGCCGATGGATTTCGCACCAAACGGGCCGTTGGGCTCATAGCTGTTCTCGAACTCGACCCGGACCCTGCCCACGTCCACACGGGTGGGGATCTTATACTGCATGAGCGAATTCTCCATGGGCCAGCCGCGCTGGTCGTAAGTGACGTTCTCGGTGAGGGTCATGCCGATGCCCTGCAAAATGCCGCCCTCGGCCTGCACCCGGGTGAGGTTCGGATTGATGGGGGTGCCGCAGTCCACGCAGGCGTCAAATTCCAGCAGCTTTACTTCGCCGGTCTCGGTGTCCACCTCCACCTCGGCCGCGCCCACCATGTAGGGCGGAGGCGACAGGGGCGACATATGGGTCTCGGTGACTTCCAGCGGGATGTCGTGGCCGAACATGGAGGCCGTGGCAATATCACCCAGCGAGACAGATTCAGACGGGTCAGCCGAGATAAATACCGTTTTACCGTCAAATTCCACGTCATTTTCGCTGCAATCCAGCAGCTGTGCGCCCAGCTTGCAGATCTGGCTCCGCAGCTTCAGCGCGCACTTCTCGACGGCTTTGCCGGTGATGTAGGTGGTGCTGGACGCGTAGGAGCCGGAATCGTAGGGCGAGGTGTCAGTGTCCGCGCCGAAGACCGTGATATCGTCGAGGTCACATTCCAGCACCTCGGCAGCAATTTGGGCCAGCGTGGTGTCGCAGCCGGTCCCCATATCAGCGGCACCGCTGAGCAGGGTGTAGCAGCCCACGTCGTTGACTTTCAGGGTCGCGCTGCACACGTCCATGCCCGAGATGCCGGAGCCCTGCATCGCCATGCCCATGCCGACGGCACGGATCTTCCCGCTGCCCATGTCGCGGCGGGGGTACTTTTCGTCCCAGTTTATCATCTCGTGGACCTTTGCAAGGCACCGGTCGAGGGTGCAGCTGGTGTTCACCGCACCGTAGTAGGCGGGCATGACGTCGCCCTCGTGAACGATGTTCATTTCCCTGATCTTGAAGGGGTCCATATGGAGCTTCGCGGCCAGCTCGTTGACGGCGGATTCCACCGCGAACAGGCCCTGGGTCGCGCCGTAGCCGCGGTATGCGCCCGCCGACATATGGTTGGTATAGACCACATCATAGGTAAAGCGGAAAGCCTCAGCGCTGCTATAGAGCGGGATGGATTTATGTCCCGAAAGTCCCACCGTCGTGGGGCCGTGCTCGCCATAAGCGCCGGTTTTGGAGAGGGTGTAGAGGTCGAGGCCCCGGATGCGGCCATCCTTGTTGGCGCCGAGGCGAAGATGGATCTCCATCTCATGGCGGGGCGTGGAGGCGATCTGGCTCTCCTCCCGGGTGAAGATGAGCTTCGAGGGCTTTTTGGTCTTCCAGGTCACGAAGGCCGGGTAGACCTCGCAGACAGCCGTCTGCTTCGCGCCGAAGCCGCCGCCGATGCGGGGCTTCGTCACACGCACCATGGATTTCGGGATGTGGAGCGCGTTTGCAATGATGCGGCGGGCGTGGAAGACGATCTGAGTCGAGCTCAGGACGTTCAGACGGCCATAGAGGTCGATGCTGCAATAGGTGCGGAAGGTCTCCATCATGGCCTGCTGGCAGGCTTTGGTATGGTAGACATGGTCGATGACCACATCGCAGTCGGCCAGCACGGCGTCGATGTCGCCGCTGCCGCACTCGTCGTGGGCGCAGAGGTTGCGCTTGTTGTCCGCGCCCACAGGGCAGAGGCTCTCCCAGTTGTCTTCCGGATGGACGAGGATGGGGTTATCCTTGGCGGTGTGGTAGTCCAGCACAGGTTCCAGCACCTCATACTCGACCTTTATCATTTTCAGCGCCTTATCGACGCATTTATCGTCCTTGCCTGCCACGATGGCCACCACGTCGCCCACAAAGCGGACGTGGCGGTCGATGAGAAGGCGGTCATAGGGGCTGGCCTCGGGGTAAGTCTGGCCGGCCTGGGTGTAGCGGCGGGCATCCTGCGGCACGTCCTCCCATGTGAAGATGGCCTCGATGCCCGGCACCTTCTTCGCCACAGCGGTATCGATGCTCTTCACGATGGCGTTGGCGTGGGGAGAGCGCAGGAGCTTCACGATGAGGCAGTCGGCGGGGACGAGGTCGTCCATATAGACGGGCTGGCCCGTCACCAGCTGCATGGCATCCTTCTTGCGGAAGGGTTTGTTGACTGTGTTCATTCTGCCGCCTCCTTTTTCGCCTTTTTCCACCCGAGGAAGTTCTGGATGCCCCGCAGCTGACCCTCATAACCAGAGCAGCGGCAGAGATTGCCGGAAAGATACTCTTTTATTTCCTCGTCGGCAGGGTACTCCTTTTCCCGGAAGAGGGCGAGGGCGTTCATGATGAAGCCCGGGTTGCAGAAGCCGCACTGCTCTGCGCCCTGATCCGCGATGAAAGCCCCGAACTCGGCGGCTTCGTCCTGCAGACCCTCCAGCGTGGTCACTTTATGGCCATCCGCGCGGGCCGCGAGAACGGAGCAGGACAGCACCGGCTTGTCGTCGAGAAAGACCGTGCAGAGGCCGCAGTTGGAGGTCTCACAGCCCCGCTTGACGCTCAGGCAGCCGTGGCTGCGCACGAAGTCGATGAGCAGCGTGTCGGGGGCCACGTCGGCGGTAAGCTTTTTATCGTTCAATGTAAGTGTTATCTGCATGGTGTCCTCCTCAGCCTTCCAGACGGCAGACGGCGCGTTTCGTCAGCACGCCGGCCAGATGGCGGCGGTATTCGGCGCCGCCGCGAAGATTGCTTTCGGTCTTGATGCCGGCCTTTACCTCAGCGGCAAAGCGGGCAGCAAATTCCTCGGCGGTCTCCCCCGCCTCAGGCGCGGCGGTGTAGAGCACAGCCTTGCCCGGACGCGCACCGATGGCGGCGCGGATGCTGCCGTCCGCCAATTTTGCGGCGGCGCAGGTCAGCACCGGGAAGTCCGTCTGGCTGTTGCGCACCGACTGGTAGACAAAGCGGGCGTTTTCCTTCGGCACGAGGACACCCACGAGGATGTCCCGGTCGTAGGGGCGCTGGGCGTACTCAGCAAGCGGCACGACGCCGCCCTTATAAAGCTCTACGGAAGCGTTCAGCGCGAGGAACATGGTGAGCACGTCGGAGAAACCGAAGCGGCTGTAAATGCTGCCGCCCACGGTGGCGAGGTTGCGCAGCTGGACGCCCACGATGTGGCGCACCGACTCCCGCACGGCACCGCCCGTATAGGCGGCGAGGCCGGGGTGCAGCTCGAGCTGGCGCAGCGTCACCATCGCTCCGATGGAAAAGCCATCGTCCGTCTCCTCGATGGTGTCGAGGCCGAGGCCCGACAGGTCGATGGCCGTGCCGACATTGATATTCTCCATCTTGAGCCATATCATGCCGCCGAGGACACGGTTGGGGCGCTTCTGGTTGAGCCGCCATGCCTCCTCGAGGCTTTCAGCCCGCTTGTATTCCCGAATGGTCATCATATGCAGTATCCTCTCTTTTTCCTGTGACCTTTTTCTTTTATTTTATCACAAAATCCGCTATAATACTATCGTCAGAAAGCATCAATTCGGCAACGAACAACAACGGAAATTTCGGGAGGTCTGCGGGATGGAGCACACAGAAAACACGGCGGTGGGCTGCGTCATCATGGCGTCGGGGCGGGCGGTGCGGTTCGGCTCCAATAAGCTGCTGGCCGACTTCGGCGGCGCGCCTCTCATCGTCCGGGCGCTGGACGCAGCAGAGACGCCCGCCCTCGCGGCCCGGGTGGTGGTGACCCGCTCGCCGGAAGTGGCTGAACTCGCTTGTAAGGCGGGCGTGAAAGCCATCCTTCACAGCCTGCCGGGCCGGAACGACACGGTGCGCCTCGGCCTCGAAGCGCTGCTTTCGGAGCTGCCCGGCCTTGCGGGATGCATCTTCCTGCCCGGGGATCAGCCGCTCTTGCGGAAAGAAAGCCTTGAGGCGATGGCGCGCGATCTCTCAGCGCTGGACGAAAAAGAACGGGCCATCCTCCGGCTGGGCTTTCGTGCCGAGGACGGCACGGAGCGGCTGGGAAGTCCCGTTCTGTTCGGAAGCAGTTATTTCGGCGCTCTGTGTTCCCTGCCCGAGGGCAAGGGCGGCGGCGTGGTCATCCGCCGGCATCCGGAGTCTGTGCGGGCGGTATATGCGGCACGGCAGGAAGAGCTGGAGGATGCAGATACCGTAGAAGAGCTGGAGCGGCTGCGAAGACTTTTGTAAATACTTTCCCGCAAAAAAGCCGCCCCGGCAGCAGCTGCAAGCTGCACGCCGGGGCGGCGTATTACAATGACTGGAATACCCTTGCTCAGACTTCCGTGTTGAAGTAGCGCTTCAGCAGGCCCTCGAAGCCGCGGCCATGACGGGCCTCATCCTTTGCCATCTCGTGGACGGTGTCGTGGATAGCGTCGAGGTTCAGAGCCTTAGCCTTCTTGGCCAGATCCATCTTGCCGGCGCAGGCGCCGCACTCGGCCTCTGCACGCATCATCAGGTTCTTCTTGGTGCTGTCGGTGACGACCTCGCCCAGCAGCTCGGCGAAACGGGAAGCATGGTCTGCCTCCTCGTAGGCATAGCGCTTGTAAGCCTCGGCGATCTCGGGGTAGCCCTCACGCTCGGCCACACGGGCCATTGCCAGATACATGCCGACCTCGCTGCACTCGCCCTCGAAGTTGGCGCGCAGACCATCGACGATCTCCTGAGGAACGCCCTCAGCCTTGCCGATGCCCACAACGTGCTCGGTGACGTAGGTGTTGCCGGTCTTCTCGACGAATGCGGAAGCGGGAGCCTTGCAGACGGGGCACTGCTCGGGGATGGTGCCTTCAGCGATGTAGCCACAGACGGTGCAAACGTACTTCTTCATAAGATTTATCCTCCATTTGGTTTGTTCTTTTTTAGGGGTCTGCTCTGGTACAGCAGATCTTGTTCCTGACTCTATTATAGCCAATGATCCCTGGTTAGTCAAGACTGATTTTAAGAATTATTCTCATTTATTTCAAGCCTTGCACATTGCCCAAAGAACATTTCAAAAAGCTGTCACTTCTGCCGAAGAAGGGGCTTCCCTGTCGAGGTCAGACCTGCAGATTGCCGCTGGAAGGAGCACCGGCACCATCGGCGGAGTCGAACTCGTAATCGTTGCCGGGGAGGACGGCGTTGAGCAGGATGCCCACGATAGCAGCGATGGCCAGACCGGACAGGTTGATGGACACACCGGCGACCGCGAAGGTCAGGCCGCCCACCGAGTTGAAGCCCAGAGCAGACACCAGAATGACAGCGGCGATGATGAGGTTGCGGCTGTTGGTGAAGTCCACCCGGGTCTCGACCACGGTGCGGACCCAGATGGCGGAGATCAT
>ERZ1023881.447-NODE-447-length-11257-cov-9.014372_pt1 | contig 11257 bp, 10 predicted proteins | sample MGYA00380393_ERZ1023881 | MGnify/ENA primary metagenome ERZ1023881 (study PRJEB33179, sample SAMN07449004) | human gut metagenome | biome: Human-gut; feature: Human associated habitat; material: Faeces | host: Homo sapiens | place: India: Bhopal | collected... | reverse complement strand
GTGCTGATGACTGGGGAAATGGATATCTACTTGTTGTGACCGATGGAAAGGATAACTACCTAAGTTCTTTAACGGGAATGCCTCAAACCAAAGCTGTAGCCCCTTTCAAAGCACCAATAGATGAAGATAAGATAAAAATAGACTGGCTGCCTTACACAGACGAATGGGGAAATAAATTTCCTGACGGAGAAACATACAGTCTGATCTATCCGGAAGTGACTATTCCTCAAGATGCATACTACGTACCTTTGGAGGCTACTTATAATCAAGTTGTCACCCCTGTCAACTACTCTGATGTAGTAGTTTTGCTGGAATCTACCATTGGTATCTACGGAACCGGATTACTAGATGCCATTCCCGATGATTCGTTGAAAGCAGAATATGCACGTCAGGAAAAAGCAGGTGTAAAATTGAATCCAGCCATCTTCGCAAACGGAGAGTGGACTTCACTCTATAAGGGACTTACAGGTAAACAATATCCCAAACGTTATACTTACGCTTTGACCAGATCTTCCATACAGGATGGTCCCGGTGCCAATGCAATCTGGAACATCACCAATGTTACCCGTAGTGACCGCCGTTATCACTACATGACTGACACGTATGCCAAAACAGCCTCCAAAGACCCGGATGTACAAAAAGATTTTTATAACTATTTCCCTGAATGGAAACAGACCGGTAATGTAGAACAAGATATATACAACTATCTGATGAATAAGGAACTTCCGGTGGAAATGACAGACGAAGATTATGTAAACTTCATGATATGGCACAGAGGACTGGCAGTTCCTGCCGCACGGAATCTGGATGACGAAACAGTTCAGAGAGGTCACAAATTATTCCGTGAAATAGGCTGTGCTACCTGCCATCGTCCGTCATGGACTACAGGAGACGATAATTATCCCGATCCGAACGGATACTTCAAAGATGGTGACAGCCGTCTGCCACGCCATCCACACCAAACTATCTGGCCATATTCAGATATGGTTCAGCACCGCCTGGAAATGAAGAACAATATCCGCACGGGATGGTGCCGTACCACTCCTCTTTGGGGACGCGGACTTTCCTTAATCTGTGCCGGACACAGCGACCGTTTGCATGACTGTCGTGCACGTAATGTCATTGAAGCCATTATGTGGCATGGAGCTTCAAATAGTGACGCACGCTGGAGCATTGACAAGTTCCGCGAACTCAGTAAAGAAGATCGTGACGCCATCGTCAAATTTATTGATGCCATTTAAGCAATGAAACAGATTGTCTCCCTCCTGAATCCTATCACCAATAATATGACAGGACATTCAGGGGGATGAGACAAATTCAAGATTCACCTTCTGGTTATCTTTCAGAAAATTATAACTACATGAAATTATTAAAACGAACTGCCTTCAGTCTGCTAGGCATATTACTTCTGATTCTTACTATAGCTACTATATTGGAAAAAATATATGGTACGGACTTTGTAAACGAGTATATCTACAGTTCCGTACCTTTTGTCATTTTATGGGGAGTAACCGCAATTACTTCCTTATTATACATCATAAAAAGCAAACTGCATCGTCAGCCTGTTATTTTTTTGCTTCATCTTTCTCTTCTCTTTATATTGGCAGGGGCATTCACCACATGGATATATGGAGAACAAGGCACTATGCGTGTCCGCCAAGGAGAACAACAGACCTCTTTCACCGATTCCAAAGGAATTTCCCACCAGCTACCTTTCAGCATCACACTAAACCAATTTGAAATTATTTATTACAAAGGAACCTTGGCTCCAATGGACTTTATCAGTCATATTTCAGTAGCAGACAAAGACTGCCACCGCCAGATACAGGGGAAGGTTTCCATGAATCATATATTTTCATACCAGCACTATCGCTTTTATCAATCAGGCTACAGTGAAGATAATGAAGGAAGCGTATTTAGTGTATCTCATGATCCTTATGGTATAGGAATCACTTATGCAGGATATACTTTATTGCTACTTTCCACCGTTTTCTTTTTCTTCAGCCCGCAAAGTCGGTTCCGCCAACTGCTGAAAAGCCCTTTGCTACACAGAAGCTTGACAGTCATCTTGCTTTTATTCGCATTCAGTCTCAACAGTAATTTTCTCAAAGCAAACAGTCCATCCCCCAAGGTGCTTCCGCGCGAAGTAGCCGAACATTTTGGAGATTTATATATTTTATACAACAACCGTATCTGTCCTTTACAAACCTTTGCCCGTGATTTTACAATCAAACTTTACGGTAGTTCCTCATATAAAGGACTGACACCAGAAGAAGTACTTACCGGATGGCTGTTTTATTATGACAGTTGGAAAAATGAGCCAATTATACGAATCAAGAGTAATGAAGCCCGTAAATTACTGGAAATAGAAGGGAATTACGCCAGGCTGAAAGACTATATCAGTACCATTAATGAATACAAGCTGGAAAAAATGATGAACCATATCCGTTCAGGAGAACAGGTGACTGACAAACGAGGCATAGAAGAAGCTGATGAGAAATTCAATATCATCAATTTAGTATGTACCGGTGCCATGATGAAAATATTCCCTTGTCGCAATATAGCCGGAAAGACATTGGAATGGTATTCGCAAAGCGACCAATTACCTCAAGATATGGATAATGACAAATGGGTATTCATTCGTAAATCTATGAGTTATGTAAACGAAATGATTGTGATGAAAAAGTACAATGATGCCTGCCTGTTATTAGAAAAAATCAAGAAATACCAGCAGAAAGAGTGTGACGGACTGCTTCCTGCAGATAATAAATTCAAGGCTGAGAAAATATATAATCAATTTGATTATAGCAAATCTGTCGCCATGGCATGTATTTGCATCGGCCTGATATGTTTTATCTATTATTGCCATTGCATGGCATCGCAAAAGAGAACAAGCCGGAAGGCAATCATAATATTGAATATTTTGCTATGGATTGTTTTTACCTATTTGTCGGCTGCTATCTGCCTGCGTGGTTATGTGAGCAATCATCTGCCATTGTCCAACGGCTTCGAAACCATGCAGTTCATGGCATGGTGTACGCTATTGCTCACTTTTCTGCTACAACGTAAATTCGCAATGTTGCTCCCTTTCGGTTTCCTGCTTTGCGGACTTACGCTGATGGTATCCATGCTGGGAGAATCAAACCCACAAATCACACAACTGATGCCGGTTCTGCAATCTCCATTATTGAGTATCCACGTAGTAGTTATCATGATCGCTTATTCGCTGCTGGCATTTATCATGCTGAATGGTGTAACAGCGGTCATACTCCACCAATCACAGAAAGAATGCAAAGAACAAATAGAACGATTGCAGATAATAAGCCAAATAATTCTTTATCCGGCAATTTTCTTACTCGCTATCGGTATTTTCATTGGTGCTGTATGGGCAAACGTATCATGGGGACGCTATTGGGGATGGGATCCTAAAGAAGTATGGGCCTTAATCACCATGCTGGTATATGCCTTGGCACTGCATCCGAGATCACTGCCATGGTTTCATCGCACCATGTTTTTTCATGTTTTCTGTATAACTGCTTTTATAACAGTACTGATTACTTACTTCGGAGTGAATTTTCTGTTAGGAGGAATGCATAGCTACGCAAACGGATAGCCCTCATCCATCAATGAAAAGCTATCCTTTCCGAAACAAATAGAAACCAACTTGGACAAAGAACCTGAAACACTATAAAAAAAGGAAATTACCCCATAAAAGAAGCACTCCCCGCGAATCACTTCGCAGGGAGACTACTAACTAATAACTAACTTGTGGTTTACGTAATTTTTATATGACTTATTTACAATGCAAAGATAAGGTTTGCCATCTGTCTGTGCAATCCATGATATAGGTATTCTGGACAGTCAGACATCCCTATTTATAACTATAATAAACGAAAGTAGAAAAGGTATCTATCAAAATCATTATTTGTAGGTATTGTCTGAGATTATTAAATGTTGCAATTTTGCCAAAAAGAATTTATCTTATTATACCGTAACCATTGATGTGGAGTTCTCTCTATTATTATTTCTCTGTAATGTTAGTCACAAAAGAGAGACTATAAAACCTTGTTCCAGGGAAGCATACCTTCGGAACAACAAAAAGTCCGGACTTGGGAAAGCCCGGACCTTTATTTTATATCCATCAATACAAGATATTAATACACCTCTACCTTTGCAGCAGCAGCCTTGCACTTGTCACGCAAAGCGTCCAAGTCACTGCCATTAGGAGCATAACAAACCACAACTCCCATACGGCGGTTCAATTTTGTATAAGGTTTACCAAAAATACGGAGATAAGTATTTGTCTCCTTACAAACTTCCTCTTCACCACGATAACGGGGAGCTTCCTTGCTGGCAATTGGAGAAAGAATCACTGCACTGGCCCCTATGCGTTCTTGTGTAATTTCAGGGATAGGAAGGCCTAACACCGCACGCAGATGCAACTCAAACTCATTTAAATTCTGAGTACCTGCCAAAGTCACCATTCCGGTATCATGCGGACGGGGAGAAAGTTCGGAGAAATAAACTCCGTTTTCATGACTCAAGAAAAATTCAACTCCCCAGATTCCCGCACCGGTCAAAGCCGCCGTCACTTTATCGGCCATACTCTGTGCCTCCTACAAATGTTCGGGATCAATGTTCGCCGACTGGAAACTTTCCCTATAATCTCCCCCTTTCTTTACATGTCCGATAGGCGGACAGAACAAAGTAGGACCGTTTTTCTGAGTGACGGTGAGCAAAGTAATCTCACTATCGAACTGAATAAATTCCTCAATGATCAATTCTTTAATATCTCCACGACTGCCTTCACACCCATAATGCCATGCCTGTTCCAACTCATCCGCGCTCTTGACCAAAGACTGGCCTTTGCCGGATGAAGACATCAAAGGTTTCACCACACAGGGAAAACCAATCTCTTTTGCGGCCTCCTGCAATTCTTCCAAAGACTTGGCATAGAAATACTTGGCTGTCTTTAATCCTAATTCCTTAGCTGCCAAATCACGAATGGCCTTGCGGTTCATCGTGAAATTCACTGCACGGGCACTCGGCACTACTTGAATACCTTCCTGTTCCAAATGATACAGACGTTCGGTACGGATAGCTTCAATTTCAGGCACAATTATATCCGGCTTGTGTTTGGCTACCACAGCATCCAACGCATCACCGTCAAGCATACTGAACACTTCAAATTCATCAGCCACCTGCATGGCCGGAGCACCTGCATAAGAGTCGCAAGCAATAACATACTGCCCTTTACGTTTTGCCGCAATGACGAATTCCTTACCTAATTCGCCAGAACCCAGCAATAAAATCTTCTTAGTCATAGTATTTATATATGTTTGATATTCCTTACAAAAAACGGAGAGTTGAGAACAAAACACCTCTTGATTCCCAACTTTCCATCTGCAAAGATAGTGTATTTTATAAACTATACGATATCATTGAAGCAATATTTGGATCATTCAGTACAAAGAAAACACCCACTCCCAACGCGATGAGCCACAATACGATAAATATAATTTTAGTTACAATGGACATGGGTTGCCAACCTCCAAAATGACGCATCAGCATGTGTATCAGTCCTATAATAGGAATACCGATAACCAGAATACCTGCTACGGACATAGCGACAGTCAACCCCGGAGAGCTACCCACCGTAGCCCAATTAACCGCAGGCAGCACCTCATAAAGCACAGCCGGCAATGCAGCAATCAGTCCCGTAGCCGCCATCAGCAATGCAAAAAAGACAATCAATAATACAAACAATACAGGCGCACAGCAAATAGCAATGAAAACAAGCAGGAACTTGATAAGGAACCCTGCCACAGACACAATCCCCTCCCCTATCTTTTGCAAGATACTCCTAGGACGGTCTGAGCGTACATAATCATTCACTTTTTCAAATCCGTCTGTTACAGTCTTGCCTATATTCTCCACATTAATAGCAGCCCCCTTCATGGCGAGTTTCTCGGGAGCGGTACGCGCCATAGGAATAATAATCCACGCTATGATATAAGCCAATATCACCCCATGAACAAAGAAACCAAGAACCAATAGAATGATACGTACCCAAGTAACATCCCATCCCATATAAGCAGCCAGTCCGGAAGCCACTCCACCTAGTACCTTATTGTCCGGATCACGAAACAAGCGGCGCATAGTGGTTCCTTTTTGTTTTTCCGAACCCGATGCTTCTCCACTTTCTTCATCGGAAAGATCTTCGGGTTTACCCATCCGGGCTATGATTTCTTCCACATCTTCAATGGTAATAACCTGTTTACCTTCATTCAAACGGTCGGTAAACAGCTCAGAGATACGTAATTCTATATCATGTACAATTTCTTCCGCTCCCTCCTCACGACAGAAGTGAATACGCAGGTTAGTTAAATAGTTATCCAACAAATGGTAAGCGTCTTCGTCTATATAATAAACGGTACCTCCTAAATTTATGGTTAAAGTCTTTTTCATTGTATCCTGTTTTTAATTGTTTTTTAAATGATTCACTGTATTCGCCAGCTCCTCCCAGGCAGCCTCCAGTCCGCTAAGGAATGTTTCACCCTGAGGAGTGAGACTATAATATTTACGAGGTGGTCCCTGAGTGGACTCTACCCATTCGTATGAGAGCAGGTCATCGTTTTTCAGCCGGGTAAGCAGCGGATAAAGCGTCCCTTCTACTACAATGAGCCGGGCTTCTTTCAATTTTTGAATGATATCCGAAGCATATGACGGCTCTTTGTGCAACAACAATAAAATGCAGTATTCCAGCATTCCTTTGCGCATCTGAGATCGTACATTGTCTACATTCATAATCTATAATACTTTGTTTGGCACAAATATATGTATTATACAAGTACCTTGTATTACATAGTTCTACTATTTTGCATAAATTAATATTTAAACAAGAAAAAGAAAGGAAGCCCCTTTTTTTCTTGCAAAAAGTTTATCTTTGCCTCTCGTTATAACACTAAAAAGATATAAAGATCATGTTTACCATAAAAAAGGCAACGACCAATGATATTCAGTTGATTAACGAGATGGCTCAGATCGTGTTTCCGGCTACCTACCGGGAAATTCTTTCAAAAGAACAATTGGATTACATGATGGACTGGATGTACTCTCCGAAAAACCTGCGTAAACAAATGGAAGAGGAAGGGCACATCTATTACATAGCTTACAAAGATGGAGAAGCTGCCGGATATGTTTCCATACAGCCCGAAGGAGAACATTTATTTCATCTGCAGAAAATCTATGTACTTCCCCTTTTTCAAGGTTGCCGGTTGGGCAAAGCACTATTTGAGCAGGCCGTCAAAGCAATTAAAGAAATCCATCCCGGACCTTGCGAAATGCATTTGAATGTAAACCGTAACAATAAGGCTTTACAATTCTACCAACATTTGGGAATGGAAAAAGTTGCAGAAGGAGATTTCCATATAGGCAACGGATATTATATGAACGATTATATCATGGGACTGAAAATCTAACCCTATCTTACAAAAACAAAATGGACGAATATCGTATCAATGGATTGACCATAAAAGAAAATTTGCTGCAACTGGCAGAAAATGAAAATAAAAAGTTCACCGAATCGCTGCATCCAGGAATAGAAAATGTATTGGGTATCCGCATCCCTGCCCTAAGGCGGTTAGGAGCACAAATTGCCAAAGATGACTGGGAGAGTTATCTACAGACTGCGGATACTTATTATATGGAGGAACGTATGCTACAAGGTATGGTAATAAGTAATCTGAAAATGAAAGACACGCAAGCATATCTTTCACTGGTTGCCCGGTTTGTTGCCATCATCAACAGTTGGTCTGTTTGTGACACCTTTGACTTTTACGGCAAACAACGGTTTGTGGACAAGAACAAGAAAAGGGTCTGGCTATTTTTGGAAGACCGGATGAAATCCGACAAAGAATATGAAATACGTTTCGGAGTAGTAATGGCAATGGCTCATTATATTGACGAAGAGTATATAGACAACGTATTGCAATGGATGGACCGGATCAGTCACGAAGGATATTATGTGAAGATGGCTGTAGCATGGGCTTTATCCGTATGTTATGTCAAGTTTCCTCAAAAAACGATGAACTATCTGAAGGAAAATCATTTAGATGACTTTACTTACAATAAGGCACTACAAAAAATCATAGAATCTTATCGGGTAAGCACGGAGGACAAAGAAATCATCCGCAGCATGAAAAGAAAAAACAAATAATGTCCATTTACCGCAAAGAGGCTTTGAATCCTTCCGAAAGAAATTCACCATTCATATTCGGAAAGATTCAAACCGCTCCAGCAGCTATTAATAATCGGGAAAAGTTATTCCTCCCAAACCAAATAAGCTGAAACCAGCCAATGATTCAATTTATTGCCATCTACCTGTTGTGCCTCAGGGATACTTACCTTAAAAGAATGTTTACCGGCCGACAAGTCACCAATAACAGCCTCCTCAGGCATCACATCGCTACCCGGACACCAATTGGAACGGGACAAATCCGAAGAAGCCAAAGGTTCTTCAATCTCTTTTGTCGTATACCCCTTATCACCTATATATGCGGCAACTCGTGGTATCAGCCATACTCCCGTGGCCGGATTAAAACGGCGGAAAGAAGCACAGTCATCACGCCAAGGAATGAAATTCAACACCTCCTTGCCATCAACAGACACGATGTTCCGTTTCTCCACAAACTCATCTCCGCCACTATGTCCTCCGTGACCTGTTACAATATACTTCAAACGAACATTCTTGGCAGCTTTCGGCATATCAAAATCCATCACCACATCTTTGCGTGAGAAAATATCCGGATAAGTCTGTCCGATATAATACACCGTATTCATCAAAGGCTTCACACGGCGCTCCGGCATCACGTCGCAAGTGATCTTACTCTCCTTCACATCCAATTCCATACTGGCCACATACCCCTCGGCAGTCCATGTATCAATATAAATTCCCACGTATGCCTCTCTCTCCAATGCCGGATAAAGATCGGTAATATCCTGCACCCAAGTCACACTCTTTTCCCATTTCGGGATATATACAGGACGCCTCTTGCTGCTCAAAGAATCATTATCCGAACTATAATACCCCACACCGAACGGGGTCATAAAACGCATCAGTTCAAGGGTAGGCACATAATCCTGACCCGGAACAATACCAATCATTTTTTCATATTTGGTACTGTCTACCGCAGGAAACGCCCTCTTGCCTTCGGCTATATTCATCAGATTAATCACCGATTCTTTGGGAAGCACAAAACAAGAGCCAGATTTATCCCAACGGTCACCATTGGAAGCTACAGTTACTTTCAGAGTAACATCCACATCCCTTTTATAATCGGGCAAGGTTATTTTCTTTAAAATGATACGCCCGTTTACCAGACGGATCACTCCGTCAGCATTGGCAGGAGTATAATTAGGGAAAGAATCGGGACGAAAACAAACAGGGGTTTTGTCGAATACTTGAATATGAGTATTTCCCAATGCCGGTAATTCTTTGTGATTTGCAGCATCGGCCGGCATCATAAAAGTTGCCGCCACAGCCAGTGGGGCAATAAAGGTCAGCAGGTTCATTCTTTTTAATTATAGGTTAGTAATCAAGGGTATATAAATTAATTTCACAAAAAACTACACGGACCTACACAAATCGTCCGATCTGTATAAATCCATGTAGTCTATAATAAAAAAAGGAATTATTGATGCTGTTCACGCAACAAATCATTCACAGTCTTCACCGGATTAAAGGTACTCAACGGCACTTCAACAAAAACAGTGTTCCAGTCACTCATTGCGCCGTTCCACAAGCCCGGAAGCTCCAATGCTTTCAGTTCTCTACCGTTCTTTGATTTATAAGAGATAAAACCTGTAGCCTTATCCACATACTTCACCAAGTCGAATTTGTTTCCTTTATAATCGCGTACCGCACACACCAAATCCACCGGATTAAAGTGAGTACCCTTCTCGAACATCTCTTTCTTGACCGGATCATTCATGTCAATCTGAGAACTTTCCAAAATTTGCAATGAAACAGTACCATCCGCATTATAAGCCAGGAACGGGCCGCCTCCCGGTTCACCCACATTCTTCACCATACCGCATACACGCATCGGACGGTTCAACTTCTTACGCAGATAAATAACCAGGTCGGCATCTTCCAGATCCTTGATATCCAGTTTGCGGCAACATAAAGTCTGCTGTAAGAAACGAATGATCTCTTCCAGCTGCGCATGTGTATATTTACCGCCATCCAGTAATTCCAAATATTCAAATACCTGCTTCTGCAGAGTAACCAGTACCCCCGCAATCAGCTTTTTATACGTAACAGTATCCTCTTTCAAGCGATCGGGAACCACATTATCTATATTCTTGAAAAGATAACATCGGCATCCAAATCATTCAGGTTCTCAATCAGCGCGCCGTGCCCCCCCGGACGGAACAACAGCTTGCCTTTATCGCGGAAAGGTTTGTTCTCCATATCGGCAGCAACCGTATCCGTACTCGGCTTCTGTTCAGAAAACGACACATCATATTCCACCCCGTATTTCTTTGCATAAACGGCAACCTTCTCTTCCACCAGCTTTGTGAACAACTCACGATGTTCCGTAGAGACGGTGAAATGCACATTCACTTTTCCGGTCTTGCCTGCCGCATACAACGCACCCTCCACCAAATGTTCTTCCAGCGGTGTACGCACACCATCCGCATACCGATGGAATTTCAACAACCCCTTCGGTAATGCCCCATAGTTCAAGCCGGCAGCTTCCAACAAATTGGCTACTATAGGTTTATACTCCTTCCCGGCCATCAAAGCATCAATATCCTTTCCTGTATTATCCATACAAGCCGCATTCAAGTCATTGTAGAATGCGAAGCTATGAATATGGTCGAAAAATTTCTTTTCGAAATCAGTCTTCGGAGTATTATAATCAGCCCCCAGGAATTCGAACAAATTCTTGAACATGCGGCTGGCAGCACCAGAGGCGGGTACAAACTTCACGATAGTTTTCTCCCCTTCCTTATATGTATCCCATGCTTCCAAATAATTTTTCATTTCATTTTCGGCGGGAGCCATGATTCCCTTTTCAACAGAAGCGGCTGCATCCAGCTTCAAAAATGGGAAACCCTTTTCAAAGCAAGCCAGTTGTTCTGCAATCTGCTGCTCGGAAATTCCTTTTTTCACTAATAAGTCTTTGTCTTCAGGTGTTAACATAAGTACATGATTTTATATGGTTTAAATAAATTGTTACCTTATTCTTTC
>ERZ1023881.439-NODE-439-length-11421-cov-8.211156_pt1 | contig 11421 bp, 6 predicted proteins | sample MGYA00380393_ERZ1023881 | MGnify/ENA primary metagenome ERZ1023881 (study PRJEB33179, sample SAMN07449004) | human gut metagenome | biome: Human-gut; feature: Human associated habitat; material: Faeces | host: Homo sapiens | place: India: Bhopal | collected... | reverse complement strand
GGAATTACAGTAGCGATATTGCCTACGGCAAAAATATTGATGCTGCCGCTATGCGTATCCGTTACGCCCAGGGGTGGCAGTGGACCGTTGAAGTGGATGGCCTGAACGGCTTCGATATGTTCGTGAAGGATATCACCTACAGCAGTGGAAACATTGAGACAGAAAGCAAGGTGATCGGCAGCGTAGAATTCAGCAAGCCAACCTATGTTAGCGCCGGACCGGTCACTATGACCGTGAGGGATACCGAAGATGGCAAGATCATGGACTGGTTCAAAGAGCGTCGTTCTCGTGTAACAAACCCTGATGGAACAATAAACCTTCCTCCTGAATATCTGATGAAAATCCGTGTCTACCGGGTGACTCAGGACGGCGGAAAAGAACTGGAAGAAGAAATGCGCGTATTTCCTACACAACTTGGGGAAATCACTCGCTCACGTGATCAGGTGTCAGAGTTCTTGTCATACCCAATCACTTTCCAGAAATACACATCCGCAGGCTCAGGTGTTTCTGCTTTGGTCAACGGTGCCGCAGGCATGGCTACAAGTGCGTTAAAGGGAGCTGTGAGTGGAGTGATTAAATTCTGAAGCGCTTTAATTATGTGTGCTGGAGGGTTGCTCATTTCCCGTCAGCACCCACGCCCTCAACGATAGCGGGTAGGGAAGGTAGCGCAATTTTGAGGGCATTTTTTACATCATCAATTCATCTGTAATGAAGGCATTCTTTACACATTTCAATAATATCAATCAGTTAACACAGTGAATGATAATAAAAAAGCGCAATAAGAATGCACGATACGCACGATATTGGTTGAGGGTGATTTTTACATAATCCTTACATATCAATACGTTATATAAAAACACAACTTGCTAATAACAAGATACATGCAATTAAGATGTAAAAATTGCCCTCAATTGCCGATCGTTAAGGGCAAATTCTACACCTTGAGAAGGGTGTAAAAATTGCCCTTAAGACTGCTGATAGGTAAATTTTATCCTGGTAACTTTTCCGCCTTCCGTCACCTCTGAGAAGACTATTTTCATTTTTGTATTTTTTTCAATCTCTGCTACAGCCTTCGTTAAAAAACTTCTCTTAAATTCGGCATACCGCTGATAGCTTTTTGGTAACCCATAACGCTCCCGCATCCATTCGACGCCAAGTATGGCAAAGCCGCTTCCATCATCCTTCCTGTACTGGCATAAGGACTCATAAAGCCGCATAGAATAAGGATTTGTAAGGCGAGATACTTCGGTAAAATTCAGCCTCGTGAATCTCTTATCAAGCAGAGTAAAAAACGGCATGAGATATGGATTAAGATGAATAATGTAAGTCCCGCGCCGTGGTGAATAGGCATCCTTAATCATCCAAGGATAAGACTCATAACTGTCTTCTGATTCGGTCGATTCATCAGGGTTATATATCGTAACTTTCTTCTCGCTAAGCCCTGAAATGGCCTTACGAATATCCTTGCTGGCTTCAGCAGAGGGCAAATTATACATCTCTGCATATTCGTTGACCGTCAACTCACAGGCACCTGAACCAAGAACGCCATCCTTAGAAGCATAGCGAAGTCTTCCCACCACAATAAACAACAGTCGCTTTTGGTCGCGAGTCAGGTGATAAGCAGCCTCCGTGATCTCATTGGCTTGTGCCAAACTACGACTAATAGGTGTCGCTGACTCAATCAGGCTGACGGCTTTTGCTGTTAATTCCGCTCTGTTCATAACCCTGTGTGATCCTTCGAATGGTGAGGGCAATTTTTACATCACTTTGAGGGCAATTACTACACCTTTTGAGGGCAAATCTTACACCTTTTGAGGGCAAATCTTACACCGATCGTATTTAATTGAGGGCAATTCTTACACCAGCCTCCTCTACAGCCCGCGCCACTACTGGCTCCAGCGACGCCTAAAAAGGATCTAAAAAGGATTAAAAATGGAAAAAGGTTTATAAAAATACTCTGTGGATATGTGAGTAGCGTCACTTAAGGTGTAAAAATCACCCTCAATAATCGCTTCTCGACCGGCAAAGATCTTCATTCAATCCCCATCGCAAATCACACACTCCCTATCCTCTGGAAAATGAACAGATACCTGCTTTTCGGAGGAATAATTGAACATTCCAAAATTCCCATTGCCTTCCCGTCCTGAGACAGAAATTCAGTTCCACGCCCCTACCGTGAAGGATGCGCTGAAATATTCTGACCTGAACCCGGCAGAAGATGAGGCAACTACTACAGAGTACCTTAACTCTATGCAGGATGGTGAAATTAACGACAGTGCTAACTGGACAGTTCAGGATCGCAGAACTGCTCTTTGGTGGATATTTGTTAATTCGCGCCCCGATGCAGTAATGACCTACTCCTATGAGTGCAGTCACTGCGGTAATACGCATCATGCAGATATTAACCTGAGCGACCTGGCCCAAACAGTAGAAATACTCACTGTACCTCCTTACGTGAAAACCAACGTACCAGTAAATGGAGTACCAACTGACTGGATACTTAAACCATTAACCGGGAAAGGCGCGGAACTCCTTGAACGAATGCGAGCGTCACTTCCTGATATGAAAAGCCCCGAATACAGTGCTGGCGTGGCACGGATGCGAATTGCTGAACTCGCTTTATGCACGGCGCTTGAAGACGATCCGGAGGACTTCACGCAGGCCGCTAACCGACGCTTTGACATCATTGAAAGCATGGCGCTTGAAACCGAATTTACTCCGCTTGTGGCTCGCATACAGCTTATGCAAAAAGACCTACGCCACGGCCTGAAAATGTCTATTGAGAGAGGCTCAAGCCGACTGATCCTGCCTCCGCAACATTGCAAAAACGCTAAGGAGGGTGCAGATGTGACAACCACACTGTACGTCCCCTTTCTCAATAGAGAGTTTATCCCATCAATTAGATCTGAATGGATGGCTAACCATTATTAACAACCTGACTCTATATGGATATCAGCCCGTTAGCGACGTTGAACAATTACCGCAATGGCGAGCACTCCATATGTCAAAAGCCCTGGAAGAAAAATACAAAGCTCAAGCCGGGAAACGTTGATCGCGCTGGTAAAAGAGAGGTTATTTTGAAAGAGAATAAAGACCGTATCGCAATAATTGACGCTATTCAGGAAGCGAGCACAAACGAACTTAAAGCTCTTGCTGAGGTAAAAGACGCCATTCTTTCTGGGGCAAGCACCATAACTCAACAGGACGAAAGGCAAGGCAGAGTTAGCAACAGACTATCACGCAGGCGTAAAGAGTACGAGCAAAGTACATCTGATAGCGTTAGAGATGTCCAAACTAACCCATATAAAAAACGTCTCCCTGCTAAAAAGGAAAGGGCACCGATAAACCAAACCGTGGACCGCGCTATCGTTGCAACGAACACACCAGAAAGTGTTCGCTCCGTGCAATCACGTCAGACCATCCGAAAATCGGAAGGTTTTATACCGGTAGCTGCTAATTCAGCCCCTCTTGAACCACAACCCCCCCAAAGTCTAAAAGGCCCGCTGCGGGATAGTAATGGACGTTTTGTATCCCAGAAAAGTAATGAGGATGTAGCCAGAAAAAAAGAATTGCAGAACGCACGTAAAGCCGACGCAAAATTACAAGCTGGCTTTCTCAGAAAGCTAGGTTCCATTATGGGGGTAGATGGCAATCAGTCTTCCAGTGAAGAGTCTTTAACAAATGCAGCTGGTGTCGGTGCTGGTGGGCCGTTATGGATGGCGGCTCGTGGCATGTACGACATAACTAAAGAGATCACAGGTAAAGCAGAATCTCTTAAAGAATTGGTAGAAAAGGGGAAAAAAGAAACATCAACCTCGAAAGCGATATCACCAGTAATTACTTATCCGGCGGCGGTGAATTCTCAAAAAGCAACATCTGCAAAAGCGTTCAATAACGCTGTTGAGACAAAATCCGCACAAGCAGTAGAAGAGCAAACCAAAATCCTTCAGACCAATGACAACAAAATAATTGATGGTCTGGAAAATGTTTCTGACGAGATAGTTAAGCTTCGGAAATCAGTGTCTTCTGGAAATAAGTTCGGCTTAAGTGATCTCTGGAAAAATCGAGCAAGCAGAAGAAATAAAATCAATATTGGTGATCAGACGGGAAAAAATAAACGGAACAAATCGAAAAGGAAAGGACGCAATCTTGGGAAAAAAGCACTCTCCGCTGGCGAAAAAGTTGCTGCCGGTAGCGCTGCGGCTGGCACTGGTGTCGGAGCAGCAAAAGTAGTTAAAAATAAGATCAGCAAACCCAAAGATGTAAGCACTATCAGCGATACATCAAAGGGGATTGCAAAGGAAACAAAAAATACTGCTAAGGCCGTGAAGTCAGCTGGTGTTGTGGCTGAAGATGCCACCATTAAAACCGGCGAAGCCATTGCAAAGAAAAAAACTGAATCTGTAGCCCTCAAAAGTGCAGCAAAAATAGGTGTTAAATCAGCAGCATCCACAGCGGCAAGAGCGGTCCCTATCATCGGTTCGCTGGCAATGGCTGGATATGACGCCATAGATGGTTACACAGATACAGAGGCGCAAAAGGCAGCCTTTGGTTTAAGTGACGATGATGCTGTATCCGAACAGCAAAAAACGGCTTACGCAACAGCTAATGTGCTCGATATGGGGGGCTTGGTGTCGGGCGCAACGAACTTGATAGGGAAAGGAATTTCTGCGCTAGGATTTGAAAGAGCAGGTGAAAAACTTCAGAATTTTGATACCGGAGATATTGCTCGTGGTGTTAACGGCGCGGTAGATATCACCAAATCTGTTTTTGGTAGCCTTAAGGATACATTTTTATCCACTGACGAAAACACGAAACAAGTAAAAAAAGCTGTTGAAGACGGCACCAAAAAAACTGTCGATGCGATTCATTCTCTAGGTGAACAATTACAAGGTGGGCGTAATGGCGAGGATGGAGTTGGTGAGCACGGGTATACTTCTCCAACTGAATTTAGTGCACCTGCCAACAACACCATTGCAGCGGATCTGAATATTGGCGGCAGCAACGCTAAAAACCGCAATTACCGAAATAATAATCTAGGTAATCTTGTTTTTGCCAACCAGGAAGGGGCGACGCTGGAATCGCCAAATGCAAAGGGTGAACAACGTTTTGCGCGATTTAACACACCTGAAGAAGGGATCAGGGCACTGGCAAACCAGGTTTCCAGCTATTACAACGGCACCAGTGCTGCAGCGGGATATCAGAAGTTACAGACGGTATCCAGCATCATTTCAAAATGGGCACCGCCAAATGAGAACAATACTAACCAATATATTGATAACGTCAGTAAATATCTTGGTGTATCGCCTAATGAAAAAATAGATGTCAGCAACCCAGAGGTTATGACGCAATTAGTTCGTGCAATTGCGACGAAAGAAGGCGGAAATCCGGCAGTTAATAATGAGTTCATTAAGAATGCACTTGGAGCATTTAACACTAACACTGGTCGATGGGAGGGACAATTCTCTGAAGAAACATTGGCGCGGATTAATAAAATTCAGAAAGAAAATGGTGGTCAGCTAATTGCCCGCGATTCGCAATATAGTGTTGGTCGCAAGGTAAAATATGCTAATGGAAAATCTCCAGCTCAACCAGTTTTGAATGCCGTTCCGACAGCAACACAACAGCCAATTGAGGTTGCACAACATGCCCAGGCAGTCAAAAAGCCACAAAAAACAGGCAATCAATCGCAACCGATTAATCCAGAGAATGTTGATGTTAATACTGGCTCGCCATCAAGTCTGCTTGAGAGATTAATCGCTATAAATGACAGCGGGGTAGGTAATTTATTTGGAGGTGCGGCTACCAGCCTTGCTGGTACAAGCCTTGGCCTGATTAAGGATTTTGCGTCGGCGACTTCGTTTGGTTCTATATCTTCGCTTTCCGAAAAAGCGAAAGGAATGGATCAGGCTCTTACTGAAAAGATATCCAGCTTAACCGGTAAATCTTTTGGATTTCAAAAAGCAAGCCAGGTAACTGATATAAGAGACGCTTTACAAAAAAGACCAAAAGCTGAACGCGATATGCCTTCAGTGGATCTTCTCTCCGGTGTTTCTTCGGCAAGTGAGAGTGAAAAAATCTCTGTAAACTCAAGGGGGATTCCAGTTTATGACAATGGATACAAGGTAATTGATGGTGAAGATAAGGGGGTGCTTGGCTCTTTGTTTGACTCGTCATTAACAGGTCTGAAACGTATTAGCTCTGCTGTGTTACCTGCAATTGGCGATAACGTTTCACAACTTATTGGTGGGGTAGATGGCACAGGCATTGTTAATGATTTGGTTTATCAGGCTACTGGGCAGAACTCAACAATTGCCAGGGCTATTAGCCCGCTTACCAAGAGCGCCGGTAGTTGGCTGAATAATGGTATTCAACAAACCGCAGATAGCATTAGAGGTATATCAAACGAAGCCAATAATGCCATATTTGGCTCTGCGTCAGCCGTGCAAGAACCTTTTCTTGCTTTGCCACCACAGCTTCCTACTGTAACAGATCTCGCACGAAGCGGAATAAGACAACCATTAACTACTGACACTATAAATAACGATCCTGCTATGTTGAAGGCGCTGGATAACATCTGCTCTATCCTGAACGATCTTCTGAATGTGAACAAGAACAATACAAAAGGCGATCCGGATAAGGTTGTCAAAACATCGCAGCCGCAACCGCGACCACGTGCTAGCACAACTATTAATGACCCGTCGCTGGATGCTCTGCTTGAGGATTAATACAGATGCTTTATGAAATAGACGCAAGACTTCAAACGAATGAGAGCGGTGTCATTATTGCAGAAGGAAGTACCGCAGCATGGATGGCCCGACTTGACGAGTGGTTACGAACCCCTGAAGGGAGTGTTTATGGTTTACCCTCTTGGGGGAATCCAATGGAAGAATTTAAGCATGAACCATTCGGCTCTGAAACTTCGCACATAGTTGAAGTGGCTATTGAAGGGAGAATGATGAAAAAACTACGACAAGATTTGCCAGGTTTGGATGTGCAGGGGATTCGTTGCACATCAATTTCTGAAGATTCTTTATTAATTAGTTTTTATGCGAAAGGTGGGAGCATGGATATTGTTATGCAGAAATCAAGTGGGGTGGGCGCGTGACGATTACAGAATTACTGGACAAATTTAATGCCAAGTTAAATGAAAATACATGGTGGTCACGATTTGTAAATAGTCAGTTTGTGCAGATGCACGCTATATTCGGATCACAGCTTATTTATATTGCCCGTACATTTGCAAGCCGCGGCCTCACTGAGGGACTTATTTCAACGGCTACGCGCCGCTCAAGTATTTTAGCGGTTGCTGAAGACCGTAGCTACGTAGGGCGATTTGTTAGTGCTTCATACGGAACAACGTCTATAACCAATAAAACTGATCGGGATATTACGTTACCAGCCGGGGCTGAATTGCTTGCCAATGACCAAACACCTTTGGCAATTATTAACAGTGTTGTAATTCCTGCTGGAGGAACTGTTTCTGGCGTAGAAACTAAACAGCATGAAGCTGTTAGCGTTACATTTGATATTGAGAAGGAAACTTTATTTCTGACATTGTTGCTTTCCAGAGAGTTAACAAAAGAAGTCTCTAGCCTGGATGTTTATGTTATTACAGATGGCGTAGAAGAAAAATGGACATATAACCCATTATTTAGAATGTCCAGAGACAAGAGTAAGCACTATTCATTGGCATATAAACCTACAGAACAACTTGGAGTCAAGTTTGGTGATGGTTCTATGGGTATGATGCCTCCAGCAGGCTGTCAGGTTCGAATAGATGTTATGGCTAGCCTTGGCGACTATACTTTGGCTGAAGGACAAAAGTTAGAACCGGCTGGAAATATCGCTCAATATGTGGAGTCACTAGAGTTTAAAACTGATTCGATCATTACCGGTGGTAGTGGTATGGAAACTACAGAAGAAACTCGAAATCGTGCTCAGTATTATGTTGCATACGATGAACAAGTGGTATGGGGCGGTGATTATCGCCAATTCATTCAGAATGTTGTTCATGGAACTTCATGGTTGAACGTTTGGGGCGAAGCGTTACAAGAGAAAATAACTGGGTTTGACGTTCGAAACATCAACAAAATTTTCTTTTGCGGACATAAGCCGGGTGTAAGCCAGGCTCAGCTAAAATCAGAAATACTGAAAGCTCTAGAGAATGTTCCAAATGAGTTGAACAAGCGGTTCGAGTATGTAGATACAAATGAACAGCCATTTACTATAAATTTTATAGGTATTGCACGTAAAAATGTTCTGATAGACGATGCTCAAAATGCTATTAAAGCAGCGTTGGAAGATAATTTTGGCCGTGATTCGTCATCATTCAGTTTATTACTACAGAGTGATGATGATTCCCAGCAATGTTATGCACAGGTAAAAGTTAAAGATATTTGGCGAGTAATAGAGTCTCTGGATATGTTTCTGTCTTACGACATAACAATACAAAATATGAAAGATGCTGTTTACTTTAATGACTTCATTTATCTTGACGTGAAATCTTCAACGTTCAGCATTTCTTACCCGTAATGAGGTTAGCATGAAAGATAATTGGCTTAAGGAACGATTAACTAAAGTAAAACAGGATTCCCATCTCTGGAGTGCCTTTATAGACGCTTTGCAAGATGTCTGGAATGAGGCAGTAGAACCAATATTAACAAGAATAAGTAACAGAAAATCCTTCTTCACTATGGACAGTGAGGATATGGATGCCCGCATTGCTGAATACGGGCGTTTTTTCGTTATCACTGAAAAAGATAAGGCCCGTAGGCCAATGCTGCTGGCGCAACGTTTAGATGAAGTGCACTTTAAAGGCACTATCTTGCCTATTGAACAGACATTCTGGCGTGAATTCGGTTGTATTCCTGTTAGTTGGGAACCGCTATATGCCCCTGTAAATATAGAAACACACCCCTAGCGTTCATATTTTGCGAACGAAATAGAAATACCTACTGCACAGGCTCAATTCGGTGAGTTCTTCCTGACATCAAGGGGGCTGGTCGTTGTTGATCAGAACAAGCTATATCGCTCATATGGAGAGCAGGATAAAGAAGCCGCTGTGCAGAAATTGTTATCTGACTTCGAAACAGTAATAGCCCCTTTGTTGCCATTGCATATTGTTTTTGATGGCGTCTCGTTTCGGCTTAGTGCTGTATTCCCTGAAGTGGCAGAAATACTAAATTGCTTGTCTACGGATGTTTCGGTAATTGAAGGTGTTTATGTTACTGAGAGTATGGCTGATATGCTATCCCGTAGTGATACCTCCTGCCAAGTAGACAATATTTCTCTTAACGCCATACCGAACAGAACGGCAGAAAAGCAATTACATCTTGATGTAACCCCACTCGATGCGTGGCCTTTGGATTACCACCTTCAACCTGTTTAATAATTCTTCCCCCGCATTTGGGGGAAGAACAACGGAAATCACAAACTGAGCATACTCTCCTTTGGTTCATTGCTTATGAAGGGGCTATGTTCGTATGGCTGAAAATTTAAAGGCAAGAGATGGTAACCGCCTGTATAAGGCGCAATTGCTTTCCTACTATTATTCACGCCGCGCTGAGTCGGCGATCGGTAAAGGTGCGCGTTTTGTTATCTCTAAGGCGTATTGGTGCAAATCTAGTCTGGTAACTGCTAATGGTGCAGGAGGCTGGAATATAGCGGACATTCCACTCGATTTTAAATTGAGTAACGCTCAACAGTTTGCTGTGTCCGATCTGATATTGTCCAGTGTGGATGGGATTATCACTATCAATGCAGCCTTCCCTCAAGAAAGAATGCCGGATAACACGCCTTACGACTTTAACACGCTTGTGCTTGTTGATGCTGAGGAACAGGCTTTTGGTGTGCTTTGCACCCAGCAAGATACCCTCTATAAAGGTAAACGTTACAGTATTCTCATGACAATCGAGCAAGTTGAGGGTTGATTATGGGGGCTGATAAAACGAACAACATAATGACACTATCCTCTGGTGTCTCACAGCCGTTGCTTGCTGATGTTCAATATTTCGAACTCTATAGTAGTTCGGCTCTTAACAGAAAACTTAAAAATATTGTTTTGCCTGGCTTTTACTGTGGATTTGAACCAGTTCCCGGCACAGGGTTGAGTGTTCGTAAAACTTCTGAAAACTCAGAAGGTAAAGGGGCTGCTTCAGTAGATGTAAATAATGTTCAGATATCCGTTCAGCAAATAGAAGATGTGACTGTCTCGGTAAAGGCTGGGGCTACCAACATTATTGTGCTGGAAGCCAATTTTGAACATGGTGTAAAAACGACACAGGTAGATAGCGCATCTTCTGTCAGTGCTGCAAGAATTTACGTGCGTACGGACAATACTATTGGGCAGAATCAAATTGAATTATGTCGAGTTATCGTGCCTAACGGCGCAACGGCTGTGACTAAAGAAATGATTGTGCTTAAATACCGGGTTAACCGTGCTGTTGGTGTCGAATTTTCTAATGAAATAAGCAGTACAGAAGAAAGAAAAGCGGCTACACCTCTGGCTGTCAAAACTCTCCATGATTTGGTTGATACAAAAGCTCCGCTCGATAGTCCGCATCTGTCAGGTACGCCGACTTCGCCTACACCTGAACCCGGTACAAACAACACACAGATCGCAAATGCGGCCTTTGTCTATGCTGCTATAAATGCGCTTATCAATGGTGCTCCGGGAACGATGGACACGCTGAAAGAAATAGCGGCTGCGATCAATAACGACCCGAATTTCAGCACAACTATCAACAATGCCCTGGCTCTTAAAGCTCCTTTGGCAAGCCCGGCGTTCACAGGTACGCCGACAGCACCTACGGCCTCACAAGGCACAAATAGCACGCAGATTGCAAATACAGCCTTTGTTAAGGCAGCTATAACGGCACTTATCAACGGTGCACCTGGCACATTGGATACGCTGAAAGAAATAGCGGCTGCGATCAATAATGACCCGAATTTCAGCACAACTATCAACAATGCCTTGGCTCTCAAAGCGCCTTTGGCAAGCCCTGCATTAACGGGTGTCCCTACTGCGCCGACCGCCGCACAGGGCACAAATAATACGCAGATAGCTACGACCGCTTATGTAAGAGCTGCCATATCCGCATTGGTTGGTTCATCACCAGAAGCTCTTGATACCCTGAATGAGCTTGCCGCAGCACTTGGCAATGACCCGAACTTTGCGACAACAATGACAAATGCGCTGGCAGGCAAACAGCCTCTGGATGCAACTTTAACCGCGTTTGCTGCCCTTGCGACTGGTGCAAACAAACTGCCTTATTTCACCGGTAAGGATACGGTAGCGCAGACTGATTTAACGTCAGTCGGTCGCGATATTCTGGCTAAAACAAGCACACTGGCCGTTATCCAATACCTTGGTTTAAGAGAACTCGGAACAAGCGGTGAAAAGATCCCCCTGTTGAGCAC
>ERZ1023881.438-NODE-438-length-11435-cov-8.118102_pt1 | contig 11435 bp, 7 predicted proteins | sample MGYA00380393_ERZ1023881 | MGnify/ENA primary metagenome ERZ1023881 (study PRJEB33179, sample SAMN07449004) | human gut metagenome | biome: Human-gut; feature: Human associated habitat; material: Faeces | host: Homo sapiens | place: India: Bhopal | collected... | reverse complement strand
AATTACTGCTTATCAGCCATTGCTATTTTAAAATCCAATGGCTGATAAGCAGTAATTATTTTCCTGTACGCGCTGTGATCTACATCAGCGCAGGCACGCCATAAATCAAGTTCTTCTTCCCGTTCCAGCAAATTGATTTTTTGTAACTCCGTTAAATATTGCTGCAGCATCTGCTTCCCTCCTTTCATTTCATTTAAAAGGTTAGCCGATATTCCAGGCCATACCAATTCTCATTATTTTCATTTAAAGAATAATTTATATTCAAATGTTTACTGATCTCATACTGACCGAATACACTATGGTGCTCATTATCCATACTGGTAGTATAACCAACCATAAAGTTATCCGTCAAATATTTACTGAATAAAACATTATATTGATTACGTTCATCAGGTGTGAACTCACGGTTACGACGTGTATCCATTTCGATACCAGACCGCAGTTTTCCTGAATAAACCCTGAATTCATCAAGCCCCAGAGCCTCTTTAAAAATTTGTTCAACGTCACCAAATACTGCCATTTCCAAACCGGCAGTCATTAAATTCTGTAAATCATCGCTGTCGACACCTTCACTGCCGGTAGCTTCACGCTGGAGAGTCAGCATCCGCACGATCTGATCTTTGGTCAGCGGCGGCGAGGAATTGAGCTGTAGGTCCATTTCTTCAAGCGGTCCAGAAATACGCATTCCAATATCATAACGCTGGAACTTTGCTGTAGCCTCAAGATTCACCGTAGGCAGAACGCTTCCAGGTATAGGCCAGGCAGCAGAAGCAGAGCGAACTTTAAATTGTGTGCGCAAATAACTGATCGAACCTCGATCCGCACTGATTGTGCCACTTATATTAGTATACAATGTACTGCCCTGGATATGCAATCCTCCGGCAAGCCATAAGTCATATAAATATTTATTATACAAATGGATTTTCGGTCCAAGCGTTATCTGTACATCAAGACCAATATTACTTTCGCCTTCGCCAAACTCCGGTATTGTCGGCATATTGACGAGCACATCATCAAAGCGCACTTCACCTTTAAGCAGCGGCCGATAACTAAAGCGAGGACCTTTTCCAGGAGGAGGTGCGCTTCCTGCTTCTGGTCTCACAATGAACCTCTGCGGCGTTACTGTCAGATTGCCATTGATACGTCCTGTAAAAATATCAGAAGCTATTTCTGCGTTATCAGCAACCAGGTCAAGCTGATAAGCCTCACGTTCATTGGAGCGCAGCGCATAAGTACCGCTGCCTTTAAATGAACCCTTGCCAAGCTTGGCTGAAATATCTTTAAGCGCAACTTTATTACCTTCAAACTCTATATCTGTATGAATATTTTCAATAACAGTCTGTACATGTTTAAATTTCAAAGACCCATCAGGAATTTTTACAGCACCGTAAACCAAAGGTTCCTCAAGCGTACCTGCCAGTTTAACCTGCCCCTGCGTTTCACCTACGCCCCATTCCACCATTGGCGAAATGACCTGCAAAATACCCAGTCGCGCATTGTCCAGATTAAGCTGTACATTCATCTGCGCGTTAGGATCGCGCCGCTGTTCTTTTGATCTGAATAAATCCAGCGGTACATCACCATAGGCACTGGCCTTATAAATATCTTTATTTAACATCGCCTGCTCTATTTTCAGATTATCATTCGCAAGCGAAAGCATCGCTGTAAAGTCATCGAAACCAATGCTGGCCACACTGCCGTTTTTCACTTCCACAGAACCGTTTCCTTCAGGATCCTTTAAGGTTCCATGCAGCTGTACGAACATATTTAGATCACCGGTAACTTCAACAGGATCTGACATAAACGCTGTTACCAACGCAGGATTAGCATCTACAGCACCGGCCTCAAGTTCCAGCTTCCCATTAGCCAGATCAACCTTACCGCCGACAGCAACGATTCCCTTATCTGTAACGTCCGTTGTTTCCATCAGTTTGACATCATCAAAATACCAGACTTTATCCTGCAAATGACCTTTAAACTTCATTTCTTCATATTTAAGATCATTAATAGAAATATCATCCACCCAGACATCAACAAAAATACCTGATCCCGAACCATGCGGATTAATTGCAATTTCGCCCTGAGCCAAACCATCTACATTATAATCAGCTTTAGCCATTTTAAGTATAGACCTGACATTACCATATATAGCCACTATATTGCCCTGCAGCAATTTTTGCTCATGGTTATAATCAAGCTCTGCAGAAAGCACACCTTTAGGAGCCTGCTTAAATGATCCCAGCAAATGATTCTTTATTCCGCCGTCACTATCCAATTTGCATTGGATATCCGTCAATTCTTCACCGTTAATCATAATAGATTTACTGCTGACGTCACCATGGAAAAATGGTTTCGACAAAGTGCCAGTCAAGGTACCATGTGCATTTGCATATCCGTCTAAATCAACAGTATCGTCATTAATCGGTAAAGCACTGAGATCAATGTCTCTTATATCAACTTTAAAATCAAGATTTTTTTCTGCATCCATTCGGCCATTAAGCTTGGCCTCTGTTGATAATGCAACAATATCACAGTCACTGATTACTAAATTATTGGCCTGATAACTGTAGTCGGTTTCAATCTTATCTATAAGATAACCTTCAGCACTGCCGTCGGTCAGCAAAAACTTACCGCTGATATCCGGCATCGTTAAAGTCCCTTTTACAAACATTATATTATTAACGTTACCAGTAAGCTTCACTTCCGGTGCTACAACCTTGATGAAAGGTTCGGCTCTTACTCCTGCTGTCTCAACATCCAAATCAAAAACAGGCTCTTCACCCTGGAGATTGATGCTGCCGTTTAAAACACTTTCACCTTGGGCCATTGTCACCTTGTAATTTTTCAGGACAACAATGTTATCCTGCATACTCAGTCCACCATGAGCTTCTTCAATTTCCAGTCCAGCTATATTGACCTGCTTCAGTTGAGTAACACCTGTAAAATCAACCGCATCCTCAGTTCCTGAAACATCAAATTGCACTGCTGCCAGACCGCTGCCCTGCTGGCCCATAAAATCAAGAACAGGTGCAATTGGGAAATCTGTTACGGATCCCTTCAGTTTAAATTCACCTGCACTGGAAACTGTTCCTTGAGCTAACAATGCTCCTGTTTCTGTAAACGCCGAAAAATTATTAATTTTAAGGCCATTTTGGTCAGCATCAATGTCAAAATCGACTTTTTGCAACAGCAAATTACGCCAACCTAAACGCACCGTATCTGCGGCCAAGTTGACTTCAAACTTATCATCTTTGATTATGCCTTTCATAGCCATGCTGCCATCTACAGTAAAAACATCGTATGGTCTGTCATGCAGCGGCGCAGTTTTGACATTCTCTACGTCAAGTGCTGCCACTACATTTCCACTTCCAAGATCATATTCTGCCAGAAAATCAACTCTGCCTCCGCCAAATTCAGCACGTGCAGTATTTATCTGTGCCTTGTTATCAATGATTCTAAAAGGTACAGAAAGTTTTCGAACTTCTTCATTTTTTATTTTCAGTAAGTCGGCAGTCAGTAACCCGCGCCCCTGAATGTTATCCTTGTCCTTAAAATCAAGATCCCCATTAAGCTGTGCCGTCTGTCCATCTACAGTCAGTAAAAGTTTGTCTGATTTAACAGCTTTGTCATTAAAAGCAACCTTTCCGTCAATACCTACAGGAAATTCCTCATCTCCGTAAACAGCAACGCCTGTCAGTTTTTCCAAAACAACGTTGACCGACATAGCGATATCTTGACCACTATTAGTCCACAAAAGATTAACATCCGCAACAGCACCCTGGAAATTTTTAACTTTTCCAAACTCTTCTGCTAAAGGAGCAAAAGCAGTTAAAGCAAAATGGTCGCTCTTTACTGTTAAACTGCCTACAGCCTTCATGTCAATCAGGCCCTTGAGTTCCAAATCGTCTTCATCATGTAACAGTTTCGCATCAATAGCAAATTTCGGATTACCGCCACCGTCCACAGAACCATTCAAACCAAAATCCCATTCCCCATATGGAGTTTTGGTTACAATATGTCCATTTGCAATATCTAAGATTCCATAGAATGGTGTCTCATCAGAATCTGACGTTTTCAAAAAATCCTGCACGTTCCATTGCTCTGTTTTATTCAGTGTTAAATAAATAGTCGGCTTTTCCAAATAAACTCTGTCTAAAGCTTTATTTGTATTAAAAAGAGCATGCCAAGGCGAGATATGCAGCTTAACATTTGGCAAATCAGCAATCAACTGCTGCTTCTTGTCCTTCACCTGCACATCAAATACGGACAATTCTAAGGCACCATTCCATTCTACACGGGCAATATCAATAGAACCAGTAATATAATCCTTAGCTAAATTCGACACCAAAGGCGGAATCTGAGCCAAATATCCCGGCACAATAAATTTTATGATACTGTAATATACTATGCCGACTATTGCCGCAATTCCCAGCAACCAACGAAATAGTTTATTCATGTTCTGCCTCCGCAGTAAAAGTCATAATACAACTTATTTTACTTCGACAAAAAACAAAAACCTCCTTCATTTTAATTATAAAATAAAAAATCCCGCCTGAGCGGGATTTTTATAATTATTCTGCTGCAGTTTCTGTAGACATAGTCGGCAGATTTGTTGTATTCGCAGCCGCAGTAACAGCTACAGGTACACCCATCGAAGTTTCCAATGCAATTTTCGAAGTATTGTAATCATACAAAGCATTGACAAAATTCGTTTTTGCCTCGGTCAGTGCAACCTGCGCGTCAATAACGTCCAGGTTAGTACCTACACCGGCCATATAACGAACCTGCGCAATATGGAAATCTTCTTCAGCCTTAGCAACCGCTACCTGTGTAGTAGAGATACGTTTCTCAGCTTCACGCAGTCCCAGATAATTGCTGCGCACTTCCAGTTCCACAGAATTTACTGTATCACGATAAGTTTCTTCTGCCTGCAGCAGTTTTTCTTCCGCCGCATGTACTTTAGACAAGGTAACGCCAGAGTCAAAAATATTCATTGTCGCCCCAATGCCTACGGACCAGTTCTCTTTGTCATCACCAGGCCAGTTACTACCACTACCGCCCCAAGATTCAGTTGCAGATGCGGTAACTTTCGGCAAAAAACCGCTTTTAGCCACTTTGACAGCACCTTTAGCCGCATCTACAGCTAAACGGCTTTGCTCCAGCTCCGCACGGTTCATTGAAGCGTAATCAAGGCAATACTGCATATCATTCTCGTAAGGAGTATACTGCAGACTGTCTTTAAGTTTTAAGGTCGTATCTAAGGAAGTTCCAATAATCTTGTTCAACGAGGCTTCAGCTACATCATAATTATTAGTAGCCTGAATCAGCTGCTGCTGTGCATTAGCCAAAGAAACCTCACTGCGCAGTACATCTACCTTGGCTACAACGCCTACATCATATTGCGCCTGTACATTTTTCAGATGCTCTTCCAGCTGATTAACAGAATCCTGATAGAGGTTTTCCATATTGCCAGCCTGCAGCAGGCTGAAATAGCCGTCTGTAGCCGTCTTTTTCATTTCGATGTAAGCCTTGGTTTCACCCAAAGCATAGCTTTTGTAATTAGCCTTAGCCTGATCTATCGTTCCTGATAATTGTCCACCAGTATAAATGGGAATCGAAGCGGTAATAGAATTACTGTGAGAATTACCAAGATTTTTGCTATAACTTCTAGTAGCTGTATTCCACTGTGGATCTGCATATCCACCACGTCCAGATCTATGTTCTGCATCAATACTGATACCACGTCCGGCACGTGCTGCATTAAGTTCCGCTCTGGAACCTTTCTTTTCAGATACAGCGATCTTAATCGCCGGATTCGTTGTCAAAGCTCTTTGTACAGCATCGTCTAAATCAAGCTCCAAGGTCTCGGCAAAAACCGACTGACTGCATAATAAACTTACTGCAGCCGTAAGCACCAGCACCTTTCGGCTCTTTTTATAATTGAACATTATTTTCGTACCTCCAATCGACTGACTGGCTAGTCAGTATAAGAAAATTATATTTTTTTATAACCCAAAAGTCAAACCTTTTTTTAAAAATAACTGCGCAATCCGACATAAGTATTGTTTTTGTTGCCATTACGCACATCAGTCTGCTCGCCCAGCAATGAAAGATTATCTGTCAGCTTCAACTCCCCGCCGACTTTTACTTTCGTATCGTTAAAGTCATAGACCTGACTGTACAGCTTAAAAGAATTTCCCAGTCTATAATCAAAGCCAACGCCAAATTCTCCCTGCATCGCTCCCATACTTACAGCAGCAGACCCAAAATTCTTTCCTAATGAAAGATCGAGTTTATTGGCATCACCAATATCATAACCGCCGATATAAACGAATGTATCCTCTTTGGGAGTAAAGGTAACTCCCAAATTGCTGCGCCAGTCACTGCCCTTGACACTGCGTGTTACATCAGCCTGCACCTTTGCCGTATCCAAAACTCCCAGCATTCTGTTAGCCTTATCACTTGCTTCTCTGGCGTTATGCAGAGTAGCTTTGATATCAGCTTCAGTCTGCGGGTCTGTTGCGACCTTTTCCAATAATTCCGTGGCTTTTTCGATTCTGCCGCTGGCATTAGCAAGATTTTCAATGATTCTTGCCATATTCTGTCCAGCGCCACCCTTATTTGTCTCAACCATAATGTTTTCCATCTGGCTGGCAGCGTTATTCATTCTTACGGCCATTTCACTCATCTGCTGTACCATCAAATTTATTTCCTGCTGATTAGCTACAGCAACATCTGCCATGACCTTAGTAAAAGTGTTCATATTATTACTGATATCACGGGCATTGACAAACCCGTCACGCATCGACCGCTGTACTTCAGGATCACCAAAAACATTATTCAGCGCTTCTGCAATACCCTCAACTTTTGCCAGAACTTTAGATGAAGCATTCATAAACTCATCCAGCCCTGTTCCCTGCTCACCTTCCAGCTTATCGCCGGGATGAATATATTGTCCTGTCATTTTTACAGGAGGCAGCACATCTACAAAACGCTCCCCTAAAATACCATCAGACCCCAAAGAAAAAACCGCTCCCTTAGGAATCTTGATATCTTTATTGATATCAGCCACTACATCAACACTGTCACCATTTACATTAACTTCTTTAACAGTGCCAACCTGTACGCCGGCATACCTTACTACATGTCCCGGCATCAGCCCCCCAACCTGCGGATAAGAAATCTGCAGTTTATAACCGCTGCCAGAGAAACTGAAAGCGCCTAAAAAAGTAATGATTCCTGCTAAAAGTCCGATACCGCCTAAAGTTAAAGCGCCAACTTTTACTTCGTTTGAACTCATTACTGTACCGCCTCCTCTCTGATTTCTTTACCGCGAACAAACGCGTCCACAATTTGATTATGACCATTTCTTATTTCTTCAACAGTGCCCAAAGCGACGATTTTTCCCTTATAAAGCATAGCAATCCTGTCCGCCGCATAAAAAGCTGATTCCATATCGTGAGTTACTAAAACCGATGTCACCTGCAATTGCTGCTGCGTTTTCCTGATTAAACGGCTGATATTATTTGACATGATCGGGTCCAGCCCCGCCGTGGGTTCATCATATAAAACTATTTCCGGTCTATTAGCTATAGCCCTGGCTAAACCGACTCTTTTCTTCATGCCACCTGATAACTCAGCCGGATATTGTTCTTTTGATTGAGGCAAGCCAACAAGTTCTAACATCTCATCAACGATGCCTTGAATTTCTGATTCACTTTTATCAGTATGCTGGCGCAGTCCAAAAGCAACATTTTCACCAACTGTCAAAAAATCGAATAAAGCAGAATACTGAAATACCATTCCCATCTTTTGACGCAGTTTGTTCCAGCCATCTTCATCCAGAGAACTTACCTGCTCCCCCTGAACAAAAATTTCTCCGGCAGTAGGTTGCAGCAAACCTATCATTGCGCGTAAAACAGTACTTTTACCACTGCCCGACGGACCTAAAACGGCGAGAGTCTCCCCTTGTCTGATATCCAGATCAATATTATTTATAACCACATTTTCACCAAAAGTAATATTTAATTTTTTAAAACTGATAATCGGTTCTGCCACAGGCAGTACCTCCTTTAAACATACAATAAAATTGACAAAAAGTAGTTAGTTATAAATATAAGGACTATAGATAAAACAACTGAACCAGTCGTAGCGATACCAACACCTTCAGCACCCTGTTTGGCACCCAGCCCTTTATAACAGGCTACAATAGCAATAATACCGCCAAAAACAGCACTTTTAAGCATACCGCCGACCATATCAAATGGCTCAGCAAACATTTTTATAGAATTTATATAAGTAAAAGTACTAATTCCGGCATAATAATGAGAAACCAGCCAACCGCCAATATTACCAATTGTATTAGCAAAAACAATCAGCACCGGCATCATTAAAACAATTGCCAAAAATCTTGGCACAACCAGATAAGTTGTAGGATTTGTAGCCATTACTTTCAATGCATCGATTTGCTCTGTTACTTTCATCGTGCCGATTTCCGCAGCAATGGCTGCACCAATACGACCAGCAACGACAACACCTGTCAAGACCGGTACCAGTTCGCGCCCCATCGCAATGGCTACAATACCGCCAACTGAGGAAGAAGCACCAAAACGTACAAATTCCTTCGCTGTCTGTACAGAAAAAACCATACCTGTAAAAAGTATCGTCATCATAACTATCGGCAGTGAATCAGCTCCCAGCTTCGCCATTTGTCTGACGGTTTCCTTCCCGTCAGCCTTGCTGATACGCTTAAGAGTATCCGTAAAGAGCAGCATCATCCGACCGGCATTAGCACAGCCTTCAAGCATAATCTTGCCTATGTCGTTACATATAGTCTGCAGCATTACGAAAGCTCCTTTCTCTCACAAATAAAACAATAATTGTCTATAATTCAATTTTTTACTTCAAATTCCCTGCTTTTAAATATACTTTATTTTTATGGCTTTTTTATGGCTTCTGTCAACAAATTATTTTACTACATCAATAACAATATCTGTTGTACCGTCAACAATAAAATTCATTGTAGTTTTTTGTTTCATCGGACTGCCCTCAAGCATAGACGCAAATCCGCCACCCGACTGCATTGCTGCGTTAGGTGCGCCCTGGCCGGCGGCAATATCCACAATAAGATCATTATTCTGATCAGCTTCGTTGATGCTTTTTATAAAATCATTTAAAGTTTTACGATTATCCTTCTGCTGTGCCGGCACACCCTCTTCACGCTGTTTCCTCAGCAGATTCTGAATCCATGCCAGTGAGCTGCCGCCGCGGACAGTCAGAGGCAATTTACCTTCCCGCTGCTCTTTCGGTATCTTAAACAGTACGGTCTTCGTAACTTTTGGCGCCCTGTAAGGCTGCAGCTGCACATCAATATGGACAGTATCCCCAGGTGCAGCCTCTTTTTCCCTTACTGCAGCACTGATAATCTCGGCTACTTCTGCTTTATCATCAAGAACAATATTGATATTGACTCCGTAAATATCAACTTTTTCAAATTTATTTTGTGTTAAAATCGTTCCTGCTTCCACCAATTCCTGATTGATCAGTTTGCCGATTCCTGCCGCTGCATAATACATATTTTCCCGCTGAACATTGATCGGCCCGCTGATATCACCTCTGCCATCAATACGGAAAGAAAATCTTGCTGTGCCGCCGCCTTCACGATCTATAGTTTTAGCAACAGTATTATAAGCTACTGCATCCAGCATTGCCGGCAGCAAAACTTCATCATCTATAACTTCCACACGTGAGCTATTATTGATGCCTCTGGCTCCATCAGTAACAGAAACATACACTGGTACAACAGGCGGACCCTGACCGATCTTACCTGCAATTCCAGCACTGCGGTCCTGAGTGATAGTACCAATAGTTTCACCTATATTACCAACTTTATAAGCTGATTCCAAATTGGGCAGAGAAGCTAAAATCCAGGCCTTATTCATAAAATAACAGGAATCACCGCGCTGCATAAAAGGATGGCCAAATGCCAAAATTTCACCGTCATCGCCAACCCAGGTAACTGTTCCCAACGCCCCTAACTGGATATCACCACGCATTAAAGAAACACCTACGGCACTTCCTGGCTGTAAAGGCTGCGTGCTCGAAAAAGAGCCGCTGCCGCCGACACCTGTTGCTTTCAGTCCAAACGGTTCCAGCTTTTCACTCAAATAACGTACACCTGACTCTGTAAAACCGCCTGCCATCAAAGGTGTATTTTTCGGTAAAAATTCTGACGGACGCGGTGCCGGTTCATTTAAAAGATCCAGCATCCTGCCTATAGGCGTTAAAAAGCAATACTTGGGATCGGTAAAAGCTTTGCCGAATGCCACCGCGCCGGCAAGTCTGCCATTAATATAGACTGGACTCCCGCTCATGCCCTGAGCAATACCACCACTGCGATCAATAACATCACCACTGGCTTTAATCAAAATATTATGCCCCATAGCATCGTTACCAATGACACCTAAAACTTCTATATTAAATTCTTCGATAGTGTCTCCTTCTATGACGGTCTTCGCAATACCGCGCATACCCGGAACAATATCCTCTACCGGCATCAGCGGCACATTTGCACAAACCAGCGCACTGCTGAGACACCAGATTATTAAGCTTAAAATAAATATCTGTTTTTTCATAACTCTCCATAATAGTGCAAAACCGGCGTGAGCAGAGCAGCACGCCGGTTTCAATTTTGTTCTTAATTAGCCGCTATACGCACCACAGTTTGTCCGTTGCTGATATTATCGCCCGGTTTAACCAAAACAGCAGTTACTTTTCCGGCAATATTAGCTCTGGCTGCAGGCGCAGGACCGGCAATAGTTTTGACTTTAACCAATACCTGACCTTCACTGACCTGCATTCCTACAGCAGCCAGCCCATCTGCCAAAACAACGCCATTCAAAGTAGTTTTCTGATCTACAGAAGTATCTGCGAATGCCAAAGTATAAGCTCCGCCTAAAATGCAAAGTACCGTCAACACTGCAATAACTTTCCAGTTAATTTTTTTCATTTTTCTCACTCCTTCCAAGAGGAAGCATCGGGATTTCTGCATATCTCCCTATATTGTATTATACTATTCTAATTTAGCTTTGACAAGTCAGTTCTTCTTAGAGAATAAGCCTAAGCCTACACTGACAGCCCGTTCGTTTCCGTCAGAAGGATTATTTAAAATCTTATTATTGAGTACCATTTCACTGGACCCGCCGCCATCAAAATTAAGTGCTGATACCGCCCCTAGTTTAATCATATAACGAGCAACTTCATCTAACGTCATCCCCACAGAATTAGTACGGCGTCCGTCTGCTACCAATATCACCACAGTACCGTCTTTTTTTACCCCAATAGCGGTTCTTGGAGCTCTGCCATAGGCAATATCTCCGGCAATCTGCTCACTGACAGAACGCACATTACGTCTGTATCTTAAACACATCTCCGAG
>ERZ1023881.428-NODE-428-length-11794-cov-114.761223_pt1 | contig 11794 bp, 7 predicted proteins | sample MGYA00380393_ERZ1023881 | MGnify/ENA primary metagenome ERZ1023881 (study PRJEB33179, sample SAMN07449004) | human gut metagenome | biome: Human-gut; feature: Human associated habitat; material: Faeces | host: Homo sapiens | place: India: Bhopal | collected... | reverse complement strand
GCAAGACCAAACCAAAGCCATTGCATACGGAATCCACATTGCTTGCAGCAATGGAGACCGCAGGCAAAGAGATAGAAGATGATACGATGCGCCAGGCAATGAAGGACAGCGGTATTGGCACACCTGCCACACGTGCCGCCATCATCGAAACCCTGCTCAAACGAGAGTATATGGTGCGCCAGCAGAAGAAACTTGTGCCGACGGAAAAAGGACTCGCCCTGCATTTCGTGGTGAAGAACATGGCGATTGCCAATGTGGAGATGACGGGCAAATGGGAGGCGGAACTTGCCAAGATTGAACGAGGTGAAGCAAGTGCAGACGGGTTCACCCATAGTATCGAAGGCTATACCCGTGAAATCACTGCGGAATTGTTAGGTTGCGACAGACTTTTCAGCCACAAGGATTCCGGCTGCCAGTGTCCTAAATGCAAGCAAGGTACCATGCAGTTCTTCGGAAAGGTAGTAAGATGCAGTAACAATGAGTGCGGTATGCCAGTGTTCAAGCAGGTAGCAGGAAAGTTGCTCACTGATGCCGACATCACCGACTTGCTTACCAAGGGCAAGACCAGAACGCTCAATGGTTTCACCAGCAAGCAAGGCAAACCTTTCTCCGCAGCCATTGCCTTTGACGAGAATTTCAACACGAAATTCGTCTTTGCAGAGCGCAAAACAGCAGAAAAGCGAGGAAATGTGAAGAGATACAAGAAATAGTTTGTACCTTTGCCACCGAAACATGGTTCATAAATGGTGTCTTTATTTAGGATGCTTTTATTTACTGTGGATTAAGTGGCGGCACTCGGAGGGATACCGAGTGCCTTTTTCTTGCTTTCATACAAACACCAACCGCCATCCACGGTTTATTATTCACCACTTAATCCATTCAACTGACAAATGAACAGAAAGAAACAGGCACAGACAGAACTGTCCTATTACGGGCTGTATCTCTTGAACCATCTCAGAGAGAACCGTTTTCCACAAGCCAGCGATGCGGACTTTATCCGCGAACGTGCAGACCATGCCGCAGAAGTATATGAGCAGGCACGGCGTGATGCCCTCTTTGCCGATGCAGCACAAGAGCTTGCCATGTCAGCATTGCTGAAAGGTCTCCGCTTTTCCAAGTACAGCATCCTGTACGATGTTGTTGACAGTGAGTTTCCCCTGGAAGTAGCAGTAGAAGACCAGGAAGCGTTTGTCAAGAACCTCCTGCCTTTGGTTGATAACGTGTATTCCATTTACGACCTCACCGATGACGATTTTGCCCAGTCACCGGACTACGACCAGCTCTATACAGAGTTGACGGGAGCCGTAGCTCTTTTCATAGAGTCAAATGGCGTACAATAGAAAACAACGGCTGAACGACAACATCAAGGCGATAGAGACGGCATTCATCCTTGACAGGGAACAGCGCACGCCGACCGCCCGTGAGCGTCTCCTTCTGGAGCGTTATTGCGGATTCGGTGGATTGAAGTGCATCCTGAACCCTGCCAGGGAACTGGCGGATGCCGTCCATTGGGCAAAGTCAGACCTTGAATTGTTTGCTCCAACAGTGGAGCTGCATAGACTTATCCGTGAAAACAGCAAGAATGAAAGCGAGTACAAACAGTTGATGGACAGTCTGAAACAGTCCGTCCTCACGGCATTCTACACGCCGTCTGCCGTTACAGAGGCTCTGACGGATGTATTGAAAGAGCACCAGGTCATCCCCGAAAAGGTGCTTGAACCCTCGGCAGGCATCGGTGTCTTTGTCGATTCCGTCTTGGATAACAATCCCAAGGCAGACATTATGGCATTTGAAAAAGACCTGCTTACGGGAAAGATACTCCACCATCTGCACCCGGAGCAGAAAGTGCGCATAGAGGGATTCGAGAAGATAGAAAAGCCTTTCAATGACTACTTCGACCTCGCCATCTCAAATATTCCCTTTGGCGATGTTGCCGTGTTTGATCCGTCCTATACAGCCATGAAAGGCATGAGGGCACTTGTCACCAGACGCATACACAACTACTTCTTTGTCAAGGCTCTTGATACGGTAAGGGATGGTGGGTTGGTTGCCTTCATCACCTCACAAGGCGTATTGAATGCCAAAAACAACAGTGCCGCGCGTTTTATGATGCTCTATCATGCAGATCTCGTGTCAGCGATTCGTCTTCCCAACAACCTGTTCACGGAAAATGCCAACACGGAAGTGGGCAGTGACCTCATCATTCTGCAGAAAAATACCCAAAAGGAGTCGCTGCGAGGAGACGACAACCTGCTTGACACTGTCTATAATGACGAGAACCGCATTCCGACAAACAACTACTTTCTGGAGCATCCGGAACGCATTATCCATACAACGGCAAAGTTGGATACTGACCCGTTCGGCAAACCTGCAATGATATACACGCATGAGGATGGTGTGGAAGGCATTGCAGAGGATTTGCGAAAGATGCTCCATGAAGACTTTAAGAAGAACCTCAATTTGAACCGATACTTGGGAATAGAGGAAACAAAGGCTGAGGAAGTTAAGGAGGTTGAAGAAACAGAAAAGATAGAAAAAACAGAGAAGATGAAGCCTTCCATTGAGGAAAAGCAGAACGATACGGTAGTATCCTTGCAAAAGCAGGAAAAGCCTACTGATGATGCTGAGCTATCCCAAAAGTCCAATCATCAGCAGCCACCAGTCCAAATGACGCTGTTTGACCTTTGGGGAATGGAAGAAGAAAACCGTCAGGCTGTACATTCAACGAAGAAGAAAGCAGAGGTAACAGTGGGTGCTGCCGCCAAGAAAGTGTCAAGGAAGAAAGCAAGTCCGTTGGTAAAAAGCGTTAATCCGACTTTTGAAGTTGTGACAAAGCCTGTGGAAAAAGAAGAAAAGCCTTCGTTGACAGATGCAAAAGAGCAGGAAACAACACAGGAGACAAAACTAATCCTGCCTGGTGATGAACCATACGCAAGCATCTCTTGGGAAGAGAATCCGCCAATCAACGGCTTTTACGAGATGATGATGACCATGGCTCCCGAAGACAGGGTGCTGCTGCGCCAAAAGGCGGAACTGCACCGTCAGGAACAACTCAAGGCTCTGGGCGTTGAAGATACGCTTGATCCAAAGTTCAAGCCGCCGATGGAACCGATAGAAGTTCTCAAAGTTCAAATCGGGCATGGACAGTCGAAAGGGAATGAGCCAAAAGAAGATTCCAAGACTCAGAGCACATTGAAAGAAACAAATCATGAGCGGGGACAACAAAAAGAGCAAGAAAGAAAGCGGGAAGAGCAGTCAAGGAAGAAAGAGGATGTTATGAAGCCCCGTCCGTTTGATGAGAAACTGGAAAGTTTTCATCGTGAGGGTTCTATGGTGCTCGACTCTGCCGGAAACATCGGTGTATTGAAAGACCTTACCAAGTATGGTGCTACCTTCATGCCGTTGGATCTGAATATGGAGCAGAAAGAAAAGACAGTCCTGTATATCGCCCTCCGTGATGCCTATCAGAAACTTTACACCTATGAAGCGGAAGAACAGACTGAAAACAAGCAGATGCGTGAGAGCCTGAATGTCTATTATGATGCTTTCTTCATCCGCTTCGGCAACCTCAATGCCAAGCAGAATGTGAAGTTCATCCTTATGGATGTCTCAGGGCGCGACATGCTGTCGTTGGAACGGGTGGAAAACGGACTGTTCACAAAGTCAGACATCTTCGACCACCCGGTCTCTTTTTCGCTTGACGAGGTCAGTCATGTCGATTCTCCAGAGGAAGCGCTCACCGCCTCGCTCAACAAGTTCGGCCGTATCGACTTGCCGTATATGACTGAATTATCGGATATGCCGGAACAGGGACTGACGGAAGCGCTTAAAGGGCGCATCTATTACAATCCGCTCATAGACGGCTACGAGATAGCCGACCGCTTCATTGCTGGCAATGTCATAGAGAAAGCGGAGCGTATAGAAGAATGGCTGAAGGAAAATCCCGACCATGCAATCGTGAGGGAGTCGTTGGAAGCCTTGAAGGCAAGCATTCCCGAACCGATAGCCTTTGAGGACCTGGACTTCAACTTCGGTGAACGTTGGATACCTACAGGTGTGTATTCCGCTTACATGAGCCACCTCTTCAATACACAGGTCAGCATCGTCTATTCCGACAGCATGGACGAATATTCGGCAAAATGCAGTATGAAGACCATGGCTATCACGGATGAGTATATGGTGAAGGGATATTACCGCCACTACGACGGCATGAGTCTCCTGAAACATGCCCTGCACAACACCTGTCCCGACATGATGAAGAGCATCGGCGAGGATGAACACGGCAACGACATCAAGGTGCGTGACAGCGAGGGCATACAGCTTGCCAATGCCAAGATTGACGAAATCCGCAACGGGTTCTCTGAATGGCTGGAGGAGCAGTCTGACTCCTTTAAGGAACGCTTGACCACGATGTACAACCGGAAGTTCAACTGCTTCGTGCGTCCGAAGTATGACGGTTCTCACCAGACCTTCCCCGGCTTGGACTTGAAAGCCCTTGGCGGAAAGTATGGTGTCAAGAGTGTGTACCCAAGTCAGAAGGACTGTGTATGGATGCTTTTGCAGAATGGTGGCGGGATATGTGACCACGAGGTCCTGCACAGGAAAAACCCTCATCATGTGCATGGCTGCGCATGAGATGAAACGCCTCGGTATGGCTCACAAGCCGATGATTATCGGGCTGAAAGCCAATGTTGCGGAGATAGCTGCCACCTATCAGACAGCTTATCCCCATGCGAGGATACTCTATGCCTCGGAGAAGGATTTTTCCACCAAGAACCGTGTCAGTTTCTTCAACAACATCAAGAACAACGACTATGACTGTGTAATTATGTCGCACGACCAGTTCGGGAAGATACCGCAATCGCCAGAACTCCAACGGCAGATATTGCAGGCTGAGCTTGATACCGTGGAGGAAAACTTGGAGGTGATACGCACGCAGGGCAAAGACGTGTCGAGGGGAATGCTCAAAGGCTTAGAAAAGCGAAAGCAGAATCTGGAGGTGAAGTTGCAGAAGATAGCCTACAGCATCGAGCAGCGCACCGATGATGTGGTGGACTTCCGCATGATGGGCATCGACCACTTGTTTGTGGACGAGAGCCACCAGTTCAAGAACCTTATGTTCAACACCCGTCACGACCGTGTGGCAGGACTCGGCAACAGCGAGGGAAGTCAGAAGGCGCTCAATATGCTCTTTGCCATCCGAACCATACAGGAGCGGACAGGCAGAGATCTGGGAGCGACATTCCTGTCGGGAACAACCATCAGTAACTCACTGACTGAGTTGTATCTGCTCTTCAAGTATCTGCGCCCCAAAGAACTGGAGCGTCAGGACATCCGCTGTTTCGATGCGTGGGCGGCAATCTTCGCCAAGAAAACTACCGACTTCGAGTTTAACGTCACCAACAACATCGTACAGAAGGAGCGTTTCCGATATTTCATCAAGGTGCCGGAGCTTGCTGCCTTCTACAACGAGATAACCGACTATCGCACGGCGGAGGCGGTTGGTGTGGACAGACCACAGAAGAACGAGATCCTTCATAATATACCGCCGACACCCGAGCAGGAGGACTTCATCCAAAAACTGATGGAGTTTGCCAAGACGGGTGATGCCACCATCCTCGGAAGACTGCCTCTGTCGGAAACGGAAGAGAAGGCAAAGATGCTCATTGCGACGGACTATGCCCGAAAGATGGCTCTCGACATGCGCATGATAGACCCGACTTGTGAGGATCATCCCGACAACAAGGCGAGCCATTGCGCCAAGATGATAGCGGACTATTACAAACGCTATGACAATCACAAGGGCACGCAGTTCGTATTCTCAGATCTTGGCACATACAGACCTGGGGAATTCAACGTGTATTCTGAAATCAAGCGTAAGCTGATAGAGGATTATGGAATACCTTCATCTGAAATCCGCTTCATTCAGGAGTGCAAGAACGAGAGGGCAAGAAAGGCGGTGATAGCAGCCATGAACGAGGGTTCGGTACGAGTATTGTTCGGCTCCACATCTATGTTAGGTACAGGCGTAAATGCACAAAAAAGGTGTGTTGCTATTCATCATTTGGACACACCGTGGGTGCGACATGAAGTCGCATAGATAATTGTTGGAATGATACTTTAAGTATCAGTTTTAACCCGCTGTTCCGTCAGCGGTAGCCTACCGACCGATGCACCTTAATGTTGTATTAAGCGGTCGGGACAAAGTACACTTTCACAAGACAAGACAGAACCGTGAGGGGAAGTCAAGTATGGTTAGTATCATACCGTAGAGTGGCGAGGCTGGATAGTATGGTTAGCGTAAGCGAACTGTTAGTAAACTTCGTAATGTCGTAAAAGAGTGCAAGATACTGATACACTCTACCCAAAATGGGATGCGGTCAGATAATCCTCTCCATGGTAGGATTACACGGATATAAGCACCGCCGGAGGATGAGACAGAACCTAACCTATCCGTTAGTTATCTATGTGGAACATGGTAAGCCTGTACATCTCCTGTCAGACAAAAGACAGGTAAGCTGAAAGTAATGGATGCTGAATGATGTGCAGGTATAAGATAACAGAGAAAGCGAATGCCGTTCTGTAATGGGACGGATAGGGTTTGAGCCACTTATCACGAGTTGACAAGGGACAACATCAACCTACCACGAAAGTGGGCAGACTTCTGTGGTAATGTTTGGGAGGCAAATACCCAACATTAGCCAAATGGTAATTCTTTACAATAAACTTTTAGAACTTTTTAAAGTAGGAATGCAAATGAACGATAAAATCAAAGAAAATCTCCTCGACCAATCGTGTGCGCCGACTGACAACCTGCAATCAAATTGGGACAGAATAGACTGGACTAAGGCGGAGCAAGCTGTTAAGAAGCTTCAAGCTCGTATTGTAAAGGCTCAGAAGGAAGGCAGACATAACAAGGTGAAAGCCTTGCAATGGACGCTTACCCACTCTTTTTACGCAAAAGCCTTAGCCGTAAAGAGGGTTACTTCTAACGGGGGTGGTTGTACTCCTGGGGTTGACAAAGAAATATGGGATACCCCTAAAGCTAAAATGCAAGCAATAACCCAACTCAAACGCAGAGGCTACCAGCCAATGCCGCTGAGAAGAGTTCATATCAAGAAGAGCAACGGCAAACTGCGACCGTTGGGAATACCGACAATGAAAGACAGAGCCATGCAAGCACTCTATCTTATGGCATTGGAGCCTGTATCAGAAACTACAGCTGATACTCGTTCATACGGTTTCCGCAAGGAACGCTGCTGTATGGATGCAATACAGCAATGTCATAACATTCTCCGAAAGGGATATTCTCCCGAATGGATTTTGGAGGGTGACATAAAAGGGTGTTTTGACCATATCAGCCATGAGTGGTTACTTGCCAATATCCCAATGGATAAGGCAATACTCCGAAAATGGTTGAAATGTGGCTATGTTTTCAACAAGCAAATGTTCCCGACCGAGGAAGGAACACCGCAAGGTGGTATAATTTCTCCGACACTTGCCAATATGACTTTGGACGGATTGCAGAAAGCTCTTGCAGATAGATATAAGCGCCATCATGTTAATGGTAAGTTGTATTCACCAATGGTGAACCTTGTACGTTATGCGGATGATTTTATCATCACTTGCGAGAACAAGGAAACTCTTGAAAATGAAATCAAGCCATTGGTTGCTGAATTTATGTCTGAAAGAGGTCTGACCTTATCAGAGGAAAAGACGGTGATAACCAACGTGCATGACGGTTTTGATTTTCTTGGCTTTAATATCCGCAAATACGGCAAGGACATATTGACCAAGCCGACAAAGAAATCCGAGAAACGCTTTATGGAGAATATCCGTAAGGTAATTAAGGAGAACAAGGGTTGCAGACAGGAGTCGTTAATCAGAATGTTGAACTCTAAAATCCGAGGATGGGGAGGTTATTATCAGCATGGAGCGACACGTGATTCATTTCACAGAATCGACCATCAGATATTCCTCTCACTATGGCAATGGGCAAAACGCCGTCATTCCAAGAAAGGGAAACGGTGGATAAAAGACCGATATTGGCATGACATTCGAGGGAACAAATGGACTTTCGCTTCAAAATTCAAGAAACCAAACGGAAAGGAAGACCAATTGACATTATTGTCTCTGACTTCATCGTTTCCATTCCTGCAATACACGCAGATTAAAGGAGACATGAACCCGTTTGATGCAGACTGTCGTCTGTACTTCTATAAAAGAAAGAAGTCGAAAATGCTTGTTACGCTAAAAGGACGCAAGTCACTGCTGTACCTATGGGAAAAGCAAGGACGCAAATGTCCTATATGCGGTGAGCCTATTGATACGCACAAGGCATGGAATGTCATGCCAACCGTTCAAAACGGAAAGAAATGCAATCTGTTGGTTCATGATGAATGTTTTAAATTATCCCGCAAATCAAATGGAAACAAGAAGTAGTTTGAGCCGGTCTCTGCATACAAACAGAGGCTTAGAAAAGCTTGAGCCGTATGAGGGGAAACTCTCATGTACGGTTCTTAGGGGGGAAGAGGGCAGCAATGCCCTTGACCTACCCGATCGACCGTCAGACTTGGCACAGCGCGACGGTCGAGGTGTGCGTGCCGGCAACGAGATTGCCAAGCTGTATGCCGACAACAAGGTGGATGTCATCATCTATGCGGTGGAAAAGTCGCTTGACTCGTACAAGTTCAACCTCCTGCACTGCAAGCAGACTTTTATCTCGCAGTTGAAAAGCGGAGCCTTGGGAGCGAGAACCATTGACGAGGGAGCGATGGACGAGAAATCGGGCATGAATTTTTCAGAGTATATGGCTATTCTCTCCGGAAATACCGACTTGCTTGACAAGGCGAAGTTGGAGAAGAAGGTTGCTTCTCTGGAGGGTGAGCGCAAATCGTTTAACAAGGGTAAGCGTGACTCAGAAACAAAATTGCAGTCAAAGACGTCAGAGCTGGGCAACAACAAAGCCTCTCTCAAGGGAATGACCGAGGACTACGGCAAGTTTATGGGCAAAGCCAAGAAAGACAAGGACGGCAACATCCTCAACCTCATCACTCTTGATGGTGTGGAGTCCACGAACTTAGAGGTTATAGGAAAGCATCTGCAAATGTTGGCGGAGAAAGAGACAACTGGCGGACAATACAAGCGGATTGGAGAAATCTACGGATTCCCTGTCAAGATTGTCAGCGAGACAAGCTTTGAAAATGGTTTGCCTTTCGTGGACAACCGCTTTCTTGTTGAGGGCAATTACAAGTACCAATACAATTACGGTCACATCGCCAAGTCGGACCCGATAGCAGCGGCAAACAACTTTCTGAATGCCTTACAGAAGATACCAAGCTACATTGAGCAGTATGATTCAAGATGCAAGGCTCTGGAAAAGGAAATACCGCAACTGGAAGAGATAGCTGGCAAGACTTGGAAGAAAGAGGAAGAGCTGAAAGGTCTGAAAGCGGAACTGGCGGCGTTGGATAGAAAAATACAGTTAGAATTGGCACCACCACAGGAGCAAGATACTGCAGAAAAACACGAAACAAAGAATATAGAAACAGAACAAAGCATAGTTGGAAAACAAGCACGCTCCGTTTGTCGGTTATGACACCTTATTATATATAGGGGTATCTTGATGTTTTTATCATAATAAGATACCCCTGTTTTATCTAAAAATGGCGAAATCTTCAATAAATAGCCTTTAAAACAAACTTTTTGGAAATATCACAGCAATATTTAGAATAATTATTGTATTTTTGCATACGAATTATATATCTATAAAAGTATGGCAAAGAAAGATGTAAACAGATTGAAGATTATGTTGGCAGTAACCAAGCGCTCAAACAAGTGGTTGGCAGAAATGTTGGGTAAAGACCAAGCAACCATTTCTAAATGGTGCACCAACACTTGCCAACCAGACTTGGAAACCTTAATACGGATTTCTGATTTGCTGAAAGTGGATGTAAACGATTTGTTGAACAAAGAATGTATCAAAGAATGATGGACGATATATTGAAACAGATAAAGGCTGGCGAGGTGTCGGGGGTGCAGTTCAAGGAACGCATTCTCGACAAATATGATATTGCCTGTGAGTTAGTGGCGTTCAGTAATTCACATGGTGGAAAGTTGGTAGTTGGTATAAAGGATAAGACCGGAGAAACCAATGCCTTGTCGTATTCTGAGGTACAAGAAACAACCAACTTGTTGAGTGACATTGCTTCAGAAAACGTAGTGCCATCCATTCTGATAAAGATAGATACTGTTGAGGTCGAGGATGGCAACTTGGTTATTGCTACTGTGAAGGAAGGACTCAACAAGCCTTATCATGACAACAGGGGAATCGTATGGGTGAAGAATGGTGCCGACAAGCGTAAAGTGTTCGATAATGCTGAACTTGCAGAAATGATGACCGACTGCGGTAGTTTTGCTCCAGACGAGGCAGGTGTTAGGGATGCAACAGTCAACGACCTTGATGCAACGACCATCAAGCAGTTTCTTGGCAACCGTTTTGAGAGAGTGTTGGAGAAGAAAGGCTTGACAGGTGACGCTTTTAATGAAGCATCACTTGATATGATATGCTCTGCCATAGCTAAGGGACATGACTGTGAGAAGATACTTCGCAATCTGCGATTTATCCGTCCCGATGGCACACTGACTGTTGCTGCCATGCTTCTGTTTGGCAAATATACCCAACGTTGGTTGCCAATGATGACAGCCAAGTGCATCTGTTTTGCTGGCAACAGTGTTGGCAGCAAGGTGTTCCGTGACAAGGTGAATGATGCAGATATGGAGGGGAATCTGCTTCATCAATATGACACTATCATGGATTTCTTCACTCGTAACCTACATAATGTGCAGGTGGGAGAAGAATTCAACAGCATGGGTAAGTTGGAAATACCTTACACCAGTTTGGTTGAGTTCACTGTAAACAGCCTTGTACACCGTTCGTTGAACATGAAGGCCCCTGTTCGCATTTTCATTTTCGACAATCGTGTTGAGATTCACAGTCCTGGTGCATTGCCTAATGGACTTACTATTGAGGATATCAAGGCAGGAACTTCCATGCCTCGCAATATGTTCCTTTTTAACAATGCTATATACTTGCTGCCATACACTGGTGTAGGTAGCGGCATCACTCGTGCTCTGGATGAAGACATCAATGTCACATTTATGAATAATAACAAGGCACAGGAATTTGTCATCACGGTTTGGAGAGGAGAAAGTAACCAAGTCGGTAACGAAGTCCATGAAAAAAGTACCCAAGTCGAAGACCATGACACTGGACTTAGACACTCTGACACTGACTTAGCCACCGACCATGACACTTTTGCCGAAGACCATGACACTATACATAGTTACCATGACACTAACCATGACACTAAAAGAGTGCCATTGACGAATAAACAGAAGGATATAGTAAACTTCTGTAGCGTGCCAAGAACAAGTAGGGAAATTTTGGAAAGAGCCGGTGTTGTCTATCATACAAAAAATATAGCCAAATACATCACCTCCCTTGTTGCAGCAGGATATTTGCAGATGACTAATCCAGATAATCCTACAGCAAGTAATCAAAAATACAAGAAAGTAAACAAAAGATAAGAAGCGTATGGATTCATTATTTCTACTTCAGTTTGCATGTTTTATATTCATGCTCATCAATGCCTTCATCGTAGCACTCTCTCATCTGCATGTAAGATGGGAGAACAAGCGGTATGAGCGTTCTCGATGGATGATCGTTGCTGCCCTGATAGGTAGGGTGTTCAAAATCCGTTTAAAATCCGACGCATTTTTTACCTATGGTATT
>ERZ1023881.425-NODE-425-length-11932-cov-7.789678_pt1 | contig 11932 bp, 8 predicted proteins | sample MGYA00380393_ERZ1023881 | MGnify/ENA primary metagenome ERZ1023881 (study PRJEB33179, sample SAMN07449004) | human gut metagenome | biome: Human-gut; feature: Human associated habitat; material: Faeces | host: Homo sapiens | place: India: Bhopal | collected... | reverse complement strand
AAAATTTCGTACCTTTCTTTTCACCTCCTATCCGAGGGTAGTTTAAACGTGATATGCCCTCTACTAGTAAAAGGACATTTAGTAGCGGTTTAAGAACCAACTTTCTAAAATATTTTCCCTTATACCTAATAGCCTTGAGAAAGCATGGAAAAAGACGTTTTAGAAAAAATCTTCTATTTATAAACGGAAAATGCCAATCAATCGAACCCCTTAGGTCACAGGCAAAGAGAAAAGTTCAGATTTTAACCTGAGCAAAAAAATATGCAACCGATTGTGGTTGCATGGTAGAAATATTCATAATTCTGTGCTATAGTAACGCTATATTGATGACACATTCAAGAAAAGGAGACCAACTATGAATTTTCCAGAAGAAATTAAAAATATAAGACAACGTTCTTTCCTATCGCAAAACGAATTTGCGAAAAAACTTGGTGTATCATTTTCAACCATTAATCGTTGGGAAGGGGCAAAAGCGAAACCTAATCTTGCTGCCATGAAGAGTATTAAAAATTATTGCCTGTCACATGACATTGATTTTTCGAGTGTCGAAGAGGCGTGGCTAAACTATAAGACGGAGGACAAATAGGATGATTAACATCAGAAAACTTGAAGCAGAACTGTGGGAATCTGCAGATTTATTACGGGCAGGATCAAAGCTTACATCCAACCAGTATTGTATGCCTGTGCTAGGACTTATCTTTTTGAGATATGCTTTCAGTAGATATAAGAAGGTTGAAGAAGAAATTTTTAAGAATAGACCTTCTCGTGGTGGCAGAGTAATTCCTGTGGAAGCAAGTGACTTTGCAGCAAAGAGTGCTTTATTCCTTCTGAAAGAGGCGCAATATGATTATCTGTTAAATTTACCAGAGGATATAAAAACAGCTGGTCTTAAGAATAAAGATGGACATGAAATGACAAGCCTTGGTGAGGTTGTAAATAATGCGATGCAGTTGATCGAAGACCAAAGCGAACAGCTTACAGGAGTTCTGCCTAATAGCTATACAGATTTTTCTGATGAAATATTGTCTGAGCTTCTTCGTATCTTTAACAACAGTGCCATCGATGAAGTGGGTGGAGATATCGTAGGTCGTATCTACGAGTACTTCCTAAATAAATTTGCTAAGAATATCGCATCTGATGATGGTGTGTTCTTTACACCAAAATCTCTTGTAAAAATGATTGTAAATATTATCGAGCCCAAGAGCGGAGTTTTATTAGATCCAGCTTGCGGTTCTGGAGGTATGTTCATTCAAAGTGGAGATTTTGTTAACCAGTCAGGCATGAACGCAAACAGTGCTATGACTTTCTATGGACAGGAAAAGGTGGAATACAACGCACAGCTTTGTTTGATGAACATGGCTGTACACGGCTTAACAGGCGTTATCAAATCTGGTGATGAGGCAAATACCTTTTATCACGATGCCCATAATTTGGATGGATCTTGCGATTACGTTATGGCGAATCCACCTTTTAATGTTGATAAGGTAAAAGCGGAATCCAGTGAAAGCGCAAAAAGACTTCCATTTGGAATGCCGGGAGTAAATAAAAATAAAGAAGTTGGAAATGGTAACTATCTATGGATTTCCTATTTTTACAGCTATCTGAATGAACATGGTCGTGCTGGCTTTGTTATGGCATCATCTGCTACAGACAGTCAAGGTAAGGATAAGGACATTCGTGAAAGCCTTGTTAAAACAGGTCATGTGGATGCAATGATAAGTGTTGGGAATAACTTTTTCTATACGAAGAGTCTTCCTTGTTCGCTATGGTTCTTCGATAAAGGGAAAAGCGAAGAAATCAAAGATAAGGTTCTCTTTATCGATGCCAGAAATTATTATACAGTAGTAGACCGTACCCTTAACGAATGGTCTGAATGGCAGATGAAAAATCTGAATGCTATTGTATGGTTATATCGTGGGGAAACAGAAAAATACACTGCATTACTTAATGAATATCACAGTGTCTTAGGATACGATACTTCCTTTGAAGAAGCACATACACAGCTTAAGTCTGAACTGAAAGAATTACAGAAACGAGCAAAGACAGAACTCGAAGCTGCAGGACGTGGAGACAAAAAACGTATTCAAGCAGAATATGATGAAATAATTGCAGCCAAGACAGATGAATTAACCACTGCAAAAGAAGCGGTATGGCTGTATGAAAAATTCGGTGATGGAGAATATAAAGATGTTCTTGGTTTGTGTAAAGTTGCAAGCCTTACAGATATCGAAGAAAAAGGCTGGTCATTAACCCCAGGTGCTTATGTTGGTGTTGCACCTGTAGAAGATGATGGCGTAAACTTTGAAGAACGAATGACAGAAATCCATCGTGAACTACTTTCATTACAAGCAGAATCCAATGACTTGATGGATGCCATCTCACAGAATATGAAGGAGATGGGACTATGAAGTATGAAACAATAAGATTTGGAGATTTATACACAATTCCTTCTAGAAATGGTTTGTCAAAACCAAGTAAAGTAAGAGGATCTGGATATAAAATGATCAATATGGGAGAGCTCTTTTCAAATGACAGAATTTATGATATCCAGATGGAATTAGTCCCTTTAAAAGATAATGAAAAGATTAACGCTAAGATTGAAAAAGGAGATTTACTGTTTGCACGACAATCGCTTGTTTTAGAAGGTGCAGGAAAATGTATTATTGTGATGGAAACCTCTCCACTAACAGTTTTTGAATCTCACTTAATACGTGTTCGCCTAATAGAAGATGCCAATCCGATGTTTTACTATTACTACTTTCGCTCGCCTTTATCTCCAGTCAAAACTATAGTTAGTCAATGTGCTCAGGCTGGTATTAGAGGAAGTGACCTGCAAGAATTGCAAGTTTTAAACCTGCCTAGATATAAACAGGATAAAATTGCAAACATCCTTTCTGCATACGACGATCTCATCGAAAATAACCAAAAGCAAATCAAGCTTCTTGAAGAAGCAGCACAGAGATTATATAAAGAATGGTTTGTGGATTTGCACTTCCCCGGATATGAGGATACAGAGATTATTGATGGTGTACCAGAAGGGTGGAGTAAACGATGCGTAAGTGATTTTGGTGAAGTTATAACAGGCAAAACTCCTTCTACAGCAAAAACAGAATACTATGGTGGAAATATACCGTTTGTAACAATACCTGATATGCATGGACAGGTGTTTCCGTTGACGACTGAAAAGGCATTAACAAAGGCAGGTGCTGATACTCAAAAGGGAAAATATCTTCCTAAGAATACTGTGATTGTTTCATGTATTGCCACAGTTGGTCTGGTAAACATTGCCACAGAAACATGCCAAACAAATCAACAGATAAATTCTGTAATTTTAACAAAAGAAAGAGATTTGTATTTCTTCTATGAATCAATGAAACGTATAAAGGCTCTCTTGGATGGCGTAGGTAGTAATGGAGCGACAATGACTAATGTCAACAAAACAAAATTCAGCAATATAAAAGTGTTATATCCTACAGAAGAATTAGTAACGAGTTATTATGATTTTTGCTTACCTATATTTGATAAGATTTTAAATCTTTCTGTTGCGATGCAAGATGCACAGCAATCACGTGACCGCTTGTTACCTAAATTGATGAGTGGCGAATTGGAGGTGTAGAAATATGGCAAGAGGAAAGTCAGTGACAAAATTATTATTAGACTCTTCTCAATCTGCTCTTTTTGCAGGCATAGAAATACATAACAAACCACATATAGATTACAGATATCCAACATCGGTTATTTTAATTATTAACGCTTGGGAACTCGCTTTAAAAGCATATGTCTATAAATTCATTAATAAGAAAAGTATCTACGAAAAAGACCGTAAGCATACGATCTCATTTTCAAAAGCATTGATGCTGGTTCGAGATGATATCAATAAAAACATGAAAAACAATCAATACAAAGCCGTATTTGAAAATTTGGGTTTATTGAATGACTACCGTTGTTCCAATGTGCATTTTATAGAAAGCAGTTTGGATCCTATTATTTTCATGCTTATAAGCAAAGCTGTGTTGAATTATGATCAGTTTTTAAGAGATTTTTTTAAGAAAGATATTACTAAAGATGATAATCTGATTATACTTCCGGTTGGTTTTCGATTACCATTCAATCCTGTGGAATATTTAATGCGTGATTATGGACAGGTGCATAATGATTTTGTAAATAATGTTATAGATACAGTTCGCGAACTGCAAAAAGAAAATATAAAAGACAGTATAGTAATTGGATTTGAGGTCTATACTGCAAGTGTAAAAAAGATAGAAAACTCAGATATAGTAGCAGCAATTGATCAAGAAAATGGTAAAGTAGCACTAACTAAAAGTATTCGAATTACTGATGATCCGAAAGCACCGGCTATGAGATTAGAACAATCAGTATTACCATTAACATATCAAGATATACGAGAAAGAGTTAAAGAAAAGAATCCTGATATTAAATTTGGAAAAGTTTTCAATACGGTTATGAAACGTGTTAAACAGGACAAAAAGTTATGTTTAACAAATTATCTTGATCCCAAAAGAAAAACAGGAGGAAAGAAAGATTTCTATGCCGAAGTGGCTGTTGATGCTATAATAAAATTTTACGATGAGGAGGTGAAAGTAAATGAGTTATGATTATTCCGAAAATATACTTGTGCAGGAAAGTGCAGGAAATCTACTCCATGATGAATTGGGCTGGGAAGTTGAATTTGCCTATAACACGGAAGTGTTAGGTGCAAACGGCTCATTCGGAAGAACCAGCTATCATGAAATATTACTTGTTCGTCACTTTCAAGCAGCACTAAAGAAATTGAATCCGTGGATAAATGACACTCAGGTGTTAGAGGCACAGAAAGTTCTTGAGAACAGGCTTTCTACGTCCTCTTTACTACAGGTGAATGAGGAGAAGTATTTTCTTATCCGTGATGGTATCCCTGTGACTGTAAAAAAGCCGAACGGTCAGAATGAAACTAAGAAAGCGACTGTTATCGACTTTCATAATCCGGACAACAACCATTTTCTTGCAATTAAGGAATTAAAGATACATGGAGATCTCTATAGACGCCGTACTGATATTGTTGGCTTTGTAAATGGTATTCCTTTGCTCTTTGTAGAGCTAAAGAAAAATACGGTGGATGTGCAGAATGCCTATGATGATAATTATACCGACTATCAAGATACCATTCCACATTTGTTCTATTACAATGCATTCCTAATGCTTTCTAACGGGACAGAGGCAAAGGTTGGCACGCTGGGCAGTAAGTATGAGTTCTTTCATGAGTGGAAGCGTCTCGTAGAGGAAGACCAAGGAAGTGTAGCTCTTGAAACTATGCTCCGTGGTATCTGCAAAAAAGAGAATTTCCTGGATTTGTTTGAGAACTTTATTCTCTTTGACCACTCTACTGGTCACACAGCGAAGATACTTGCTCGTAACCATCAGTACCTTGGTGTAAACGAAGCAATGAAAGCCTATGCGGATAGAAAGTTGAATGACGGAAAACTTGGTGTGTTCTGGCATACGCAAGGCTCTGGTAAGAGTTATTCTATGGTATTCCTTGCACAGAAGATACGCAGAAAGTTTGAAGGTTCTCCAACATTCGTTGTGTTAACTGACCGTGAAGAATTGAATTCACAGATTAGTAATACATTTGAAAATTGTGGATTGCTTGGAAAGAATATCAAGGCATCTCAGTTCATCGCCTCAAGTGGTGATGACTTGGTGCGTAAACTGCACGGCAACCCAAGCTTTATCTTTACATTAATTCAAAAATTCAATAAGCTCAACGAAGAACCAATCTATCCTGATCATGACATTATAATTATGTCTGATGAAGCACATCGTAGCCAATATGGCATCTTTGCCGATAATATGGTTAAGTTATTGCCTACCGCTGCTCGTATTGGTTTTACTGGAACACCGTTATTATCCAGTGATAACATTACTGCTCGTACCTTTGGTGGATATGTTTCTGTTTATGATTTTAAACGTGCTGTTGAAGATGGTGCGACTGTACCACTTTATTATGAAAACCGTGGTGAGAAAATCCTCGACCTGCGTAATCCGGAAATCTCTGATAAGATTTTGGATGCTATCGAGAATGCAGATTTGGATGTAGATCAACAAGATAAACTTGAAGCAGAATTTGCAAAGGAAATCCATTTGCTTACTGCAGAACCAAGACTTAAATCTATAGCTCACGATTTTGTACAGCACTACTCTGATTTATGGACAAGCGGTAAAGCAATGTTTGTCTGTCTGAATAAAGTTACCTGTGTTCGTATGTACAACTATGTACAGGAATACTGGAAAGAAGAAATAAAAAATCTAAAAGAAAATATAAAAAATGCTACGCAGCAAGAAGCTCTTGAATTGGAGCGTAAGCTTAAGTGGATGGAAGAAACAGAAATGGCGGTAGTTATCAGTCAAGAGCAGAATGAGATTCAAACTTTTAAGAAATGGGATTTGGATATCAAATATCATCGTGCAAAGGTGGAAAAGCGTGAACTCGATAAAGAGTTCAAAGATTCTGGTAACCCGCTTCGTGTAGTCTTTGTCTGTGCAATGTGGCTCACAGGCTTTGATGTGAAATGTTTATCCTGCTTGTATTTGGATAAGCCTTTAAAAGCACACACCTTAATGCAGACTATCGCCCGTGCAAACCGTGTAAGCGAAGGTAAGAGCAACGGATTGATTGTTGATTATATTGGTATCGTGAAGGCTTTGAGAAAGGCTCTTGCAGATTATACAGCTAATGTTGGTGGTAATGGAGGAACAGACCCTACCATTGATAAGGATGAGCTTATTACAAGAATTATGGACACTATAGCGAAGGCTAAATCATTCTTAGCAGAGAAAGATTTTGACCTGCAGCTATTGATTGATGCTTATGACTTTATGAAGTTGTCATATTTGCAAGAGGTTGCCAATGCTGTCTGCGGAACTGTAGAGGATAAAAAGACCTTCAGTACATATGCATCAGAACTTATTCGTCTGATGAAATATACAGACCGTGATGATGTAACAGGTGCCACCAGAAAAGAATATGAAGCGATAGTAGCGATATTCTTTGAATTGCAGAAGAAGCGTAAGCACACGAATACCACTGACCTTATGATTGAAATTAATAAAATCATAAGTGACTATGTAGAAATACAACATACGCCTATGATGGTGCGTGAAGAACCACGTAGATTTGATATTAGTGCTATTGATTTTGATTTGTTAAGAAAAGAATTCGCTAAGGTACACAAGAAAAATCTCGTGATGAAAGACCTGGAGGAAGTAATTCAGCAGAAGTTGGATAAGATGCTGTTCTCTAATCCTAATCGAATTAATTACTATGAGCGTTATCAGCAAATCATCACAGATTATAATAGCGAACAAGACCGTGCTAATATTGAAAAGACCTTTATGGATTTAATGGATTTAGCAAACCAGATGAATCAAGAAGAACAAAGATATGCTCGAGAAGGTTTTACAAGTGATGAAGAGTTATCTCTTTACGATATGCTTTTTAGAGACGATTTGAGCAAAAATGACATTAAGAAATTAAAAGAGGTTGCATCTGATTTGTTGCAAAAGGTTAAAGCAAAGGTCGCAGAACTTGACCACTGGACTGACAAGCAGGAAACAAAAGCAGAAATTGATAATTTGATTCGCGATACACTTTGGGCAGAGTTACCAGAGTGCTATGACGAAATGGCAATCTCTGGTTATCGCCAACAGATTTACGAATATGTATATACTCGCTACAGTGCAGTAGCATAATGCAAAAAATCCTACATCCGAGGGAATGTCCCTAAGATGTAGGATTTTTCTTTGCACCCGCTTGAAGGTGTCGCTCAAAATTTACTTGTTTTCGTAAATCCCTAAGTTGCACCGCTTTTGGGTGGTATTTTTTTATTTTGCTTATTTTCTTTTTACTTAAAACCTTCCAGCAGTTTGTTAAAGTTTGCCTGCGGCATTTTTTCAACGTTTTTAATAGTGTTGAAACCGGCAAGGCCGCTGGCCTGTTCGTAAGAAGCGCGGTCGTTTTCATACAGCAGCCCGGTCAGCATACCTTCTTTTTCCATAATATGCCGTGCGGCCGCACCTTTATCATGCGGGTCGTAGCCGGCAATATCTTTGACGTCGCTCAGATGCTCGCGGAACCATTCATAAGTATTGGTATGGTTAAAAGTTACGCAGGGGCTGAACACATTCACGAAGGAAAAACCCTCGTGACGTACGGCTGCGACGATCAGATCTACCAGCTGCGGCAGCTGGGCTGAAAAGCCCTGCGCTACAAAAGTTGCTCCGGAAGCTAAAGCCAGTTCCAAAGCAGCGATCGGGGTCTCGATATTGCCTGTCGGCGTGGTCTTGGTTTTAAAGCCAACATCACTGCGGGGAGATGTCTGACCTTTGGTAAGGCCATAGACATGATTATCCATCAGGATATAAGTGATATTGACGTTGCGGCGCATAGCATGGATAGTATGCGCTGTGCCAATGGCAAAGCCGTCGCCGTCGCCGCCGCAGGCGATAACGGTCAATTCAGGGTTTGCCAGCTTAACGCCCTGGGCAAAAGGCAGAGCGCGGCCATGAGTTGTATGCATGCCGTAGGCGTATAGATAACCGCCGATACGGCCGCTGCAGCCAATGCCGGAAACCAGTGCCAGCTGATGCGGTTCCAGATTTAGTTTTACTGCTGCCTGCTGCAGAGCCATTTGAACGGCGTAATCACCGCAGCCCGGACACCAGTTGGGTGTTTCCTGATTTTGAAAACAAGCTAAAGTCGACATCTTACAGCACCTCCTTGCATTTGGCCAGCAATTCTTCTTTATAGAAAATATCACCGTTGTATTTTAAGATAGAATGCAGCTCCGGACAGGGCGGTACATTCATTTTTATCAGCCGTGCCAGCTGTGCCGTGGCATTGTGCTCGACGACGACGATTTTTTTCGCTTCCTGCAGATAATGGTTGAGAGCGCAGACCGGGAATGGCGATAACAGGCGAATCTGGACATGATTGACGCGCAGCCCTTTTTCGCGCAGCTCCTCAGCCACTTCGCTGATGACGGCGCGGGTGCCTGCCATACCAATGATCAGCAGATCGCTTTGCGGATAGGGAGCGTCCTCATAAAGCGGGCTTTCAAATGTATCAACAACGCTGCGGACCTTGCGCAGGCGTTTATCGGACTGTGCTGTACGCATGGCCCTGTTTTCGGAAGGCCGGCCAACTTCATCATGCTCCAGCCCGGTGCCGAGGCTGATGCCGTTTGGCGTGCCGGGCAGGACTCGCATGGAAATGCTGCCTTCTGCTTCCAGATCATAGCGTTTAAAATACTCCGGCGATTTGATTTCCGGCAATCCGTCCTTGACCAGCTTGCCGCGCCGCACCTGCAGTTTGCCGTAATCAAGGCTGGTTACGGACTGTTTGCCTAAAGACAGCTGCAGGTCAGAAAGCACGATGACCGGACATTGATATTCTTCAGCCAGATTAAAGGCTTCAAAAGTGTCGTAAAAAGATTCTTCTATAGAAGAAGGCGAAATAACGATTTTGGCAGTGTCGCCGTGTGTATTATAGATCGCTGCCATCAGGTCCGACTGCTCATGCTTGGTCGGCAGGCCGGTACTGGGGCCGCCTCTCTGTGTATCGATCACGACCAGCGGGGTCTCTGTCATTTCCGCCAGGCCGATTGCTTCCGCCATCAGCGATAAGCCTGGGCCTGCTGTCGCAGTAAAAGCGCGGGCGCCGGCATAAGCTGCGCCGATCGCCATCGTGCAGGCCGAGATCTCGTCTTCCGTCTGCAGCATCACGCCGCCTTCGGCAGGTGCGTATTTTACCATATATTCCATAATTTCTGAAGAGGGAGTTATCGGATAGGCCGACATGAATTTGGCGCCCGAGGTCAAAGCCCCAAGAGCGACTGCTTCATTGCCCAGCATAAACAGCTTCGGCTGTGGATTTTCCAGATCCGGCATCGTAAAGGCTGCCAGCAGATCATGATAATTATTTTTAATATATTCGTAGCCTGTTTCCAGTGCCAGGCGGTTTGTTTCCATGACATCGGCGCCTTTGCGGCCGTATTGTTTTTCCAGCAGCGGCAGCAGTTTGGCAGTATCGATGCCCAGTAAAGCGGCGGTGATGCCTAAAGCCAGAATGTTTTTCGGCAGTGTTGTACCGTCTGCTTTGCTCAGTTCGTTCCAGGATAGAGCAACAGTGCGTACCTTTGGCTTTTTACCTTCCAGCCAGGCAGCATCGGTAACTAAAATGCCTTCAGCCGTCAGTTCAGGCGCATCCACCTCCAGTGTGTCCGGGTCCATCGCGATCAGCAGATTGCAGCTGCTGGCGATCGTAGCTACCGGATGGTTGGCGATACGCAGCTTATAGCTGGTGTGGCCGCCCTTGATCCGGGACGAAAACTGACGGTAACCATACACGTCATAGCCCAGAGAGCATAAAGCTGCGGCGAAAATCTCGCCCAGGCTCTCTAAGCCTTCGCCCTGCTGGCCGCCGGCCTTCCACGATAATTCTTGTTTTTTCATACAATATCCCTCCTTATTAAAAGGTTTTTTAGTACAGGTATTTACCCGGGAGAAGTTTAAAAAATTCACCCTGTGCAGATAAGTTTCTGTATCTATAGTTTAACCTATTTCTGCGGAAAATAGCAGTAGCAATTAGATTTAAAAACTTTTTAAATATGTTGAAAATTGCCTGCAGATACGGCAGTACAGCTGCAAATAAGTAATTTATAAAAGCATAGACTGTAAAAATAATTTTTCGTTGGCAAACAGGACGCGGCAACTCTTTGGTAAAAACAGCGAATTATCCGAAACTCAAGAAAAATACAATCATTAGTTATATTTTTAACAAAATAACTTGCAATAATTCAGAAAATAATGTAAAATATGTCCAAACAATGAATTATATATATGATAATAATTGTTTTTTAACCTGTTTATAATGCGTTGAGGAAAGTATCGAAGCAAAGCAGTGCGCCGAGTAGAGGAAACTAGGTAACTCGCATGAAGCAAACTGATGCGCACAGATTCCTTTCCGGGACGTTTTATAAAAATAAAACATTTCCGAAGGAGGAAATAACAATGAAAAAATCTTTAGTATTAGCAATGGCTATGGCTTTGGGCGTAACTGCTTCTGCCTATGCTGCAAACCCCTTCTCCGATGTACCTGCAGGTCATTGGGCATATGATTCCGTAAACAAACTGGCAGCAGCTGGTATCGTTGACGGTTATGGCAACGGCACTTTTGGTGGCGATCGTCTGATGACCCGTTACGAAATGGCTCAAATCGTTGCTAAAGCAATGGCAAAAGGCGCTAACGTAGATCGTTTGGCAGCTGAATTTGCTGACGAACTGGACAGCCTTGGCGTTCGCGTTGCAGCTTTGGAGAAAAAATCCGACAACGTTAAAATCACTGGTGAAGTTCGTTATCACTACCAAGATAATAGCGGAGATGCTGATGGTTATTCTACTAAACTGCGTTCCCGTATTTGGATGACTGGTCAAATCAACGATGACTGGAAATATACTGGCATGCTTGAAAATAACGAAGACCTGAAAAACGATGTTGGTAAAGAAAACGTTAAATTCCAACGTGCTTATGTCAACGGTAAAATCGGTGGCGTAGCTGTACAGGCTGGTCGTTACAATAACAAATTGGCTGAAGGTAATGTTTATGATACCCGTTTTGACGGTGTTCAACTTTCCTATGGCAAAGACGTTAAATTGACTGCTGGTTATGGTAAAGCAACTCCTTCTTCTTGGGTACGTGCTAAAAGTGGAGAAACTTGGTATGCAGATTTAAGCGGTAAAGTTGGTAGCTTGGATTTGGGTGCTGGTTACTATGGATTTAAAGATGTAGAGGTTTAAGGCTTTGGTGAATCAAATGAAGATGATAATAGTTGGGCAGTAAAAGCTAACTACACTTTTGGACAAGAGTTCCAATTGG
>ERZ1023881.411-NODE-411-length-12152-cov-43.591552_pt1 | contig 12152 bp, 8 predicted proteins | sample MGYA00380393_ERZ1023881 | MGnify/ENA primary metagenome ERZ1023881 (study PRJEB33179, sample SAMN07449004) | human gut metagenome | biome: Human-gut; feature: Human associated habitat; material: Faeces | host: Homo sapiens | place: India: Bhopal | collected... | reverse complement strand
GCCACTTTTACAGTCCAATAGTGCCACTATTAGAGTGTAAAAGTGGCGCTATTGCATGATAAAAGTGGCACTATTGCAGTGTAAAAGTGGCGCTATTGCAGCAAAAAACGGCTTTTTGGTGATTTCATTTTTTGCACATTTCGCTCACCAACCGCCTAATCCACTGTGTTTAAACCGTTTATCCCAGCACGCTCAAAACTCAAGAATTTCGCACCAAAGATTTTGTTGTGCGCTCAACTGGGAGTATTGAGCGTTAGAAATGCAAATATTGTGTCGGACGGTATGCCGTCCGAATTAGGAGTTTTGAATTATTCTCGGCTTAGCCTGCGATTTTGAATTATTCAGTTGTGAATTACAACAGACAAGGCAAACATAGGAGGCTATGGCGTCTCGCCGTAGCCACGCAGCCTTCCATAGCAGATTATTATACATCGTCAGCGCCGTGTCCCGAGGGGACACGTATCTTTCAGAAACCCATTGCAAGCTCCGAAGGAGCGCAGCTGTGGGATAAGCATCACCTCATCCTCTCTTGGTTCCGCAAAGCGGGACCCACTATCAACATCATACAGGATGTGTCAGTCCCCCTTCGGGGAACTATATTTAGGTGGAGGTGTCGCACGTACCCACAGCTGCGCTGCTTCGCAGCTTGCAGTGGGTTTTCATTATATAGGTCCCGCTCCGCGGAACCAGCAGCTCAAACTCAATCTGCTGGTCGTTCGTGGGTGCGTGGCTACGGCGAGACGCCATAGCCTCCTAGGTTTGTCACGGCAAGCTCATTTATAATCTCACCGATAAACTGCAATTTAAATAATACCCTTACTGGCACTCTTCAGCCGCACCAGCATTCTGCTTCTTCTTTCCCTTCCACAGCCTGTTGATGATGACAGCGAGAGCGCCGTCACCCGTCACGTTGCAGGCTGTGCCGAAGCTGTCCATGGCGATGTAGAGCGCAATCATCAGGGCGAGTGCTTTCTCGTCGAAGCCCAACATTGACGACAGGACACCGAGCGCAGCCATGATGGCTCCACCCGGAACGCCGGGAGCTGCCACCATCGTCACGCCGAGCATGAGGATGAAGCCCGTAATCATCTGGAAGTCGTAGGGAATGTTCTGCATCATCATCAGAGCCAAGGCGCAAGCCACAATCTTCATGGTGCTGCCCGAGAGGTGGATGGTGGCGCAGAGAGGAATGACGAAGCCGGCGATGTCGCTGTCCACGCCGTTCTTGATGGTCTGGCGCAACGTCACGGGAATGGTGGCGGCAGACGACTGCGTGCCGAGCGCCGTGAAGTACGCCGGAAGCATGGTGCCAAGCATGCGCAACGGATTCTTACGAGCGAAGAGAGCCGCCACACAATACTGGAAGACGAGGAGGAAGATATGCATGACGAATATCACGCCGATGATCTTGACGAACACCGAGAGCACGCGGAACACCTCACCGGAATGAGTCATATTGAAGAAGATGCCGAAGATGTAGATGGGCAGGAGCGGAAGCACCACCACCTGAATGGTCTTCGTAATGATGTCGCGGAACTCCGAGAAGCCGTTGCGCAGCGACTTCGACTCGAGATGGGCGATGCCAAGGCCGAGCGTGAACGCCAATATGAGGGACGTCATCACATTCAGCGGCGCCGGAATGCTGATGGTGAAGAACGGCTTTACGCCCTGCGCCTCGCTGACCTGCGACAGCTGGACGTTCTCCGAAATCATCGACGGGAAAAAGGTCTGCCCCACTCCGTACGACATGAAGCCGGACAACACCGTGGCGCCGTATGCCAGAAGAGCCGTGACGAGGAGCAGCTTGCCCGCGCCCTTACCGATGTCGGCGATGGCAGGAGTGACAAGCCCGACGATAATCAGCGGGATAAGGAATCCGAGGAACTCGCTGAAGAGCGAATTGAACGTAACGAAGATGCGAACCGGCATTTCCGGGGTTTCTATGCCAAGAGCTATACCGAGAGCTATGGCAATGATAATCTTAGGCAACAAGCCAATCTTGGGGATTCTCATGTCTGTAAGAACTGATGATGAGGTTAATGGTTAATAGTTTATGTTTTTTTGTTATACAAAAAGACAATCGCAAAGGTAGTGTTTTTGCGATACGTAGACGAATGTTAGAAGAAGAAAATGCTGCGAATGTAGGAAATTCTCTTCGTAAGCTTGGAGGAGGCGCCAAAAGCTTCCGCCCTTGGACAATGCCGCCCTCTGCTTACGTAAGTTGTGTGCTGATCTGAAGCACGGTCTAAAAATCTTTTAACTCTCATTTAATGACTGATTGTGATAACATTTCGGCTACGCTTTAGCCGCTTACAGTTGTCCTGAAACACTGAAATTATAAACTATTATTTCCGGATGCAAATATATAACTATTAATTAGAACAAACAAATATTTTATTAAAAATTAATAGTAGGAACGTGTTTTTTGTTATAGTCTATAACAAAATCAAGATTACTCTCAACTCTCAACTTAAATAAAAAATCATGGCTTTCATTTTGCAGTTAAAGGCGAATATTGTAACTTTGCATAACAATATAGTATACATTATTATAATATAAAATATACACACATTATGGCAAAGAAAGCTTTATTGATGATCCTCGACGGATGGGGCATCGGCCAGCATGGCAAGGGAGACGTAATCTATAACACTCCGACTCCTTATCTTGACTATCTCACAGCGGTGAGCGCTCACTCACAGCTCCTCACATGCGGTGAGGACGTAGGTCTGCCTGCGGGCCAGATGGGTAACTCAGAGGTTGGCCACTTGAACATCGGTGCGGGCCGCATCGTTTATCAGGACCTCGTTAAGATCAACCGTGCATGCAATGACGGATCTATCCTCAAGAACAAGGAAATCATCAAGGCTTACAGCTACGCTAAGGAGAACGGCAAGAAGCTCCACCTCATGGGTCTTACCTCTACTGGCGGTGTTCACTCATCACTCAACCACCTCTTCAAGTTCATCGAGATCGGTAAGGAGTATGGTCTGAACGACGTTTACGTACACTGCTTCATGGACGGTCGCGACACCGACCCGAAGTCAGGTAAGGGATTCATCGAGCAGGTGCAGGAGTGCTGCGACAAGAATGGCGCACACATCGCCAGCATCGTCGGTCGTTTCTACGCAATGGACCGCGACAAGCGCTGGGAGCGCGTCAAGGAGGCTTACGACCTGCTCGTTGAGGGCAAGGGCAAGCAGGCTGACGACATGGTAAAGGCAATGCAGGAGAGCTATGACGACGGCGTGACAGACGAGTTTATCCTTCCTATCAACAACTCTACAGTTAACGGCAAGATTGAGGAGGGCGACGTTGTCATCTTCATCAACTATCGTAACGACCGTGCCAAGGAGCTTACAGAGGTGCTCACACAGAAGGAGCACGAGGAGGCTGGCATGCACACCATCAAGAACCTGCAGTATTTCTGCATGACTCCGTACGACGCTTCATTCACCGGCGTAAACATCCTCTTCCCGAAGGAGAACGTAATGAACACTCTCGGCGAATATCTCTCGGCTAACGGCAAGCGCCAGCTCCACACAGCAGAGACAGAGAAGTATGCTCACGTGACATTCTTCTTCAACGGTGGCCGCGAGACTCCGTACGAAGGTGAAGACCGCATCCTCGTTCCCTCTCCGAAGGTTGCCACATACGACCTCAAGCCTGAGATGAGCGCATACGAGGTGAAGGACAAGCTCGTAGGTGCAATCAAGACACAGGAGTATGACTTCATCGTCGTAAACTTCGCCAATGGTGACATGGTTGGTCACACCGGCATCTACAACGCCATCGCAAAGGCTGTTCACGCCATCGACAACTGCGTGAAGGAAGTGGTGGAGACAGCTAAGGCCAACGACTACGAGACCATCATCATCGCTGACCACGGCAACGCTGACCACGCTCTCAACGAGGACGGCACACCGAACACCGCTCACTCATTGAACCCGGTTCCGTTCATCTACGTTACTGACAACAACTCGGCTACTGTAAAGGACGGACGCCTCGCTGACGTGGCTCCCTCTATCCTCCACATCCTCGGAATGGAGCAGCCCGCCGATATGACCGGTGAGAACCTCATCGAGGACAACAAGTAAAAAACAGAGAATACATCTGATGATATCCTGATTAGGATACATCTGATATAGACATAAAAAAAAGTTAGGGAAGCACGTTTGTTGTGCTTCCCTAACTTTTTTGTTTTATAATAAACTTAATAAAGCAGCATAAGTCCGGCGAACGCTGCCCAACAAATCATCTTTATAGGATTTATCTTCATTATCTTTGTGCCTAAGAATGTGGCAGCGAAGATTATGATGCTTATCCAGAACTGCCAAGGATTGACGCTCGGAGCGGAGAAGTTTTCGGGAGTCATAAGCATCAGGGCGGCTGCGGCTATAAGGCCGACGACGGCTGGACGCAAGCCAGCCATCACGCTCTGAACGACGAGCGTGTCCATGTAACGCATAAATACGCGGCAGATGAGCACCATTATGATGAACGACGGGAGGACGAGAGCCAACGTGGCAATGGCGCTGCCGAGGACGGCATACCACTCTCCCATGCCGGCATTGTGTACGGCTGCATATCCGCAGTAAGTGGCTGAATTGATGCCGACGGGACCCGGAGTCATCTGGCTGACCGCCACAATATTGGTAAACTCTGCGGATGTGAGCCACGCATGATGCGTTACGGTCTGCGTCTGAATGAGCGACAGCATGCCGTAGCCTCCACCGAATCCGAAGAGTCCTATCTGGAAAAACGTAATGAAGAGTTGTAGGAATATCATTGCTATATAGTATTATTCAGTCGGCTTTATCATCGTGCCGTAAAGATATCCGCATGCTCCTGCTGCAACAAGCACGTATATCGGATTCACCTTTATTATCCAAATCATAAGAGCACATACGAACGGAATCCAGCAGTTGGTCCATGTTATGCGAGCCGAACGCGCCATTGAGAAAACGGGGACGGCTATGAGCGCCACTACAGCGGGACGGATGCCATTGAATATCGATCCGACAACGGCGTTGTCCTGAAACTGGCGGAAGAACATGGCTATGAGAAGGATGATGAGGAAGGAGGGAAGGGCTGCGCCGATGGTGGTGCAGATGGCTCCCGGCAGCTTCTTCAGTCTGTATCCCACGAAGACGCTGATGTTTATGGCGAGGGCGCCGGGGCAACTTTGCGCCACGGCAATGAGGTCAAGAAACTCCTCACGGCTCATCCATTTCTTCCGGTCCACCACTTCTGCCTCTATGGCAGGTATCATGGCATATCCACCACCGAGTGTGAACAGTCCTATCTTTGAGAAAACACGGAACGCGTCTATATAGAAATTGGTCATGGGTGTTGCGTTGTAGATAAATGTAAGATGTGAAAGAAAAGACTAATGACAGCTTTTCACGGCTGTCATTAGTCTTTTTGGGTTATATTAAAATATATACTTGCGGCTTAAATAAACTTACTTGCCGAAGTTCTCAATCCACTTGCGTGCGTTGACGAACGCCTCAATCCACGGAGTAACCTCGTCCTGACGACGGTCTGCGAGGTACCAGGCGTTCTGCCACGGGAAGATGGCACGCTCAAGGTGAGGCATCATAGCGAGGTGACGGCCGTCTGCAGAACAGATACCAGCTACGTTATAGTCAGAGCCGTTCGGGTTGCCCGGATACTCTGAGTAGTTGTAGCGTGCCACAACGTTGTACTTGTCCTCTGCCTCAGGCAATGAGAACTTGCCCTCTCCGTGTGCCACCCAGATACCGAGCTTGTCGCCGCTGAGTGAAGAGAACATCACGCTGTCGTTCTGCGGAATCTCAACACCGAGGAAGTTGCTCTCGAACTTGTGCGAGTCGTTGTGGAGCATGCGTGTGCGCTTCTCGTGATCCGGGTTGATGAGGTTGAGTTCAACCATCAGCTGACAACCGTTGCAGATACCAAGTGAGAGGGTGTCCTTGCGTGCATAGAACTTGTCGAGTGCCTCCTTAGCCTTCGGATTGAAGAGGAACGCACCTGCCCATCCCTTTGCAGAGCCGAGCACGTCAGAGTTGGAGAAGCCACCGCAGAAGACAATCATGTTGACGTCCTCAAGTGTCTCGCGTCCGCTGATAAGGTCGGTCATCATCACGTCCTTAACGTCGAAGCCAGCAAGATAGAGTGAGTAAGCCATCTCGCGCTCACCGTTGGTACCCTTCTCACGGATAATGGCAGCCTTGACGCCCGACGGAGTGCGGCGGTCTGCAGAGATGCCGTAGCTCTCGAGAGTGCCCTTGAACGAGTCGTGGAACTTCATCTCCACCGGCTGGTTCTTATAGTTGTCGCGGCGCTTGCGTGCGCAGCCGTTGAAGCTCTGGTCGCGGTCGAGGAGGTAAGAAGTCTTATACCATGTCTCGCGGAGTGCGTCGATGTCGAATGCGTGTGTGTATTCGTCCTTCTTGATGACGATGGTGCGCTCTGCCGGAGTGGGATAACCGATCTTTGCATAGCCGATGCCATTGTCCTCCATGTATGTGCGGAACTCCTCCTTATACTTATCGCTAACCTGGATAACCACACCCGGGTTCTCAGCGAGGAGCATCTTGATGATGTCGTCACCTGCGAGGTCGTGGAGGTTGACGTGCATACCGCCCTCACGGTTGGCGAAGCACATCTCGAGAAGAGTGGTGATAAGACCACCAGCCGAGATGTCGTGACCTGCCATAATCCAACCCTTCTCAATCATCTCCTGAACAGCGTTGAAGCAGTCAGCGAAGTATTCAGGATTCTTCACAGTAGGAACGTCGTCGCCAACGAAGCCGAGGCTCTGTGCGAAGGCGCTGCCGCCGAGGCGCTGCTCGTCGAATGAGAAGTCGATATGATAGATAGATGAGTTCTTGTCGTTAACGAGTACGGGCGAAACCACCTTGCGGATGTCGCTCACCTCGCCGCCAGCGCTTACGATAACGGTTCCCGGAGAGATAATCTTCTCGCCGTTAGGATACTGCTGACTGAGCGAGAGCGAGTCCTTACCTGTCGGAACGTTGACCTTAAGGTCGCGGCAGAATTCGCTAAGAGCCTTAACTGCGCTGTAGAGACGAGCGTCCTCACCCTTCTGTGAGCGGCAGGGCCACATCCAGTTGGCAGAGAGCGAGAGGCTGTTAAGTCCGTCAGCGAGCGGAGCCCATACGATGTTTGTGAGAGCCTCAGCAACTGAAAGCACTGATCCAGCCTCAGGAGAAGCAAGTCCTGCCTGCGGTGCATGACCGAGAGCAGTGGCTATACCCTTGCGTCCACGATAGTCGAGAGCCACGACGCCGCAGTCTGAAAGCGGCAGCTGAATCTCGCCCTGGCACTGCTGGCGGGCAATCTTACCAGTAACGGAGCGATCCACCTTGTTGGTCAACCAGTCCTTACAAGCCACAGCCTCAAGCTGAAGCACGCGGCTTACATACTTGTCGAGTACGTCGTCCTTGCCGTTCTCCGACTTCTCCTCATGTGTATATTCAGCATCACGATAGTGGCGTTCCACTGTCTCGTCGCGCATGATGGTCTTCGGAGAGTGACCGAACATCTGGGCTACGTCGAGGTCGAAAGGCTTAACGCCGTCACCCTGCTTGAATGAGAAGTGAGCGTCACCGGTTGTCTCGCCGACAACATACAGCGGAGCACGCTCGCGCTCAGCGATACGACGTACGTGTTCGATGTGCTTCTCGTCGATGAGCAGGCCCATACGCTCCTGGCTCTCGTTAGCGATAATCTCCTTAGACGAAAGTGTCTTGTCGCCGATAGGCAGCTTGGTCATGTCTATCTCGCCACCGCACTCTTCAACAAGCTCAGAGAGACAGTTGAGGTGACCGGCTGAACCGTGGTCGTGGATGGAAACTACAGGATTGACATCCTCCTCGCAGAGTGCGCGAACGAGGTTGTAAGCACGCTTCTGCATCTCAGGATTGGCACGCTGAACGGCGTTCAGCTCGATACCGTTGGAATAGCGACCGGTGTCAACTGACGATACCGAACCGCCACCAAGACCGATGCGATAGTTGTCGCCACCGACTACGACAACCTTGTTGCCCTTCTGCGGTTCCTTCTTCAGACAGTCACGCTTTGTGCCGTAACCGACACCACCGGCAAGCATGATAACCTTGTCGTATGCGTATTTCTCTGCACCTTCCTGGTGCTCGAATGTCAGAACAGAGCCAGTAATCAGCGGCTGACCGAACTTGTTGCCGAAGTCAGAAGCACCGTTAGAGGCCTTGATAAGAATCTGCTCCGGTGTCTGATAGAGCCAGTTGCGGACGGGCATGATGTCCTCCCAGTCGCGAGCCACGCCCTCGTCGTCCTTCAGACGCGGATAAGCGGTCATGTAGACAGCTGTTCCGGCGATAGGCCATGAGCCTACACCACCACCCATACGGTCGCGGATCTCACCGCCAGTACCGGTAGCGGCACCGTTAAACGGCTCCACTGTTGTCGGGAAGTTGTGAGTTTCAGCCTTGAGCGAGATAACGCTCTCGATGTCCTTCACCTGGAAATAGTCGCTTGTAGACTGATCCTTCGGTGCGAACTGCTCCACAACCGGACCCTGTGCGAAAGCCACGTTGTCCTTGTAAGCAGAGAGAATCTTGTTGGGGTTCTCCTTAGTTGTCTGCTTGATCATAGCGAAAAGCGACGACTCCATCTCCTTACCGTCAATGATGAACGTACCGCCGAAAATCTTGTGACGGCAGTGCTCAGAGTTGATCTGTGCGAAACCGAAGATCTCAGAGTCGGTAAGTGGGCGTCCGAGCTGCTTCTCAATCTTGTGGAGATACTCAATCTCCTCGGATGAGAGCGCCAGACCTTCCTGCTCGTTGTATTCTTCTATGTTCTCAACATGCTTGATAGGCTCCGGCTGGTGATTAACAGTGAAAATCTCCTGGTCGAGTCCTTCGTACATACGCTGGAGCATAGGGTCGTGATCAGCGTCCTTGGAGCTTACTGGGAAGTATTCCTCAATACGTGAAATGCCGTGGAGACTCATGTTCTGAGTTATCTCTACGGCATTCGTACTCCATGGAGTAATCATTTCACGGCGCGGGCCCACGAAGAAACCCTCGACAGTCTCGCCCTCGATGAGGGTTGCACCGCCGTAAAGCCAACACAGTTCATTGATCTCGTCTTGTGAGAGCTGGTGATCCACGCCTGTGGCAATCACGCTCTTGCTTGGAGTCATGAAAAATAGAATCATACTGCTTGTATAGTTTTTTGGAAATTATTTCTACTTTGCAAAGTTACGATTTTTTTTTCATGCCTTGGCTTCTTTTCTATGCAAAAGTGTATATTAATGAAGTTTTAGGCAAAAAAAAACTCACCGCCTCATCACGAGGAAGTGAGCTGAAAAAACTTATAATGATAATTAATAGGTTCTTATATGGTAGATTATTGAGGGGCTTGATGATATTGTGGTATATTGCCATCGCTGACGACAGGAATGCCGACAGTGCCCAATCCACTTTAGCAGACGGGGTTTTATGACGTTATCTGAATTGTTCTGAATGTATATTTATGCCCTTCTTACGAATGTTGTCTAGTCATGAGCATGTCGTTTTTGTGTTCTGTGTGTAAATATGTTGCAAAGTTAATGTTTTAAAACGGTTAAAACAAACGTTCAACCGTTTTATTCTCATGGATTTAATATTATTTTGCAGTTGCTTTCATAGTGTGCCTTAACAGCGGCGAGAGCGGAAGAAGTCAGTCATAAGCTGACGGCACTCTTCCTCCAGCACTCCCGTAGTGACCGTGCACTTGGGATGGAGCGCCTTGGGGGCGAACTTCATGAAGCCCCGTTTCTCGTCCGAAGCGCCATACACCACGCGCCTCAGCTGCGACCATCCTATCGCTCCTGCACACATAACGCAAGGCTCCAGCGTCACGTAGAGCGTGCAGTCGGTAAGGTATTTGCCTCCGAGCAGGTTGGCAGCGGAGGTGATTGCCTGCATTTCGGCATGCGCCGTTACGTCCGAAAGCGTCTCCGTAAGGTTATGGGCACGTGCAATGATGCGGTCGCCAGCCACGATAACGGCTCCCACGGGTATCTCTCCGGCGTCTCTTGCAGCCTCTGCTTCCTGAAGAGCACGGCGCATGAAGCGCTCGTCCTTCTGCTGTATGGTTTCCTGTTCTTGCATATTAAGATGTATGGATGGATTGTGATGGGGCTTACTTGGTGCGTGTGAGCGAGAATCCTACATCGCTTATTCCGGGCAGTATCTCGCGCTTCATGTCGTGGCGAATGCTGACAAAGAGCGAATCGCCGTCTTGGAGCATCAGCTCCGTGACCGGAAACTGATACTGGTGATAGCTGATTCCCTTTCCTGCCGCATTGCCTTTTCTGTCGGTCAACTGGCACGCTACGGTATCCGTAACGACGGTCACAGCCTTGTCGGCAGCCACCTTACGCTGCTCCACAATGAGCGTCAGCGACGTAAAGGGATAAGAGTCGGTGGTGCGCAGACCAAGATTGGCAGCGTATGTGCCACCTGACTTTACCGCGGGAACGCTGTAATAGAGCGTGTCGTTCTTCTCCCATCCTGACACGGGAGTGTTGGTGTAACGGTCATACACCATTCCACCATTACACGCAGCCATGACAACTACTGCTGTCATGGCTGCCATATATGCTAAAAGTCGTGTTATCTTAACCTTCATTTCCGGTTGTGTTTTGCTGCTTCGGCTGCTGTGGAGCAGGCTGTTGCTTAGGTTGCTGGGGAGCAGACGGCTTGGCCTCAGCATTGTTTCGCGGCTGGCGGTTCTCACCACGCGGTCCGTTATTGTTGCGACGCTGACCTTCCTGTCTTGGGCGCTGACGGTTGTTGTTGCGGTTGTTACGGTTATTGTCGCGTCTCGGCTGCTGACCGTTCTCGCCCTTAGGCTGCTGACCATTCTCTGCCTTTGGCTGAGCATTGCCCTCTGCTGTCGGCAGCTGAGCGTTTTCGTTGGCAGGGCGTGCGGCATCGTTAGCCTGCTGGCGCGGCTTCTTGTTCTTTTTCTTCTTGTTCTTCTTGCTCTTGTCGAAGCGGCTGAGATCGGCATCGGCAAGGAGGTCCGAGTGCTGATTGCTTTCTCTCTGCTTTCCGTCCTCAGCCAGCGACTCGGGCTTTTCGCCACGCTTGTTCATCTCGATGATGGCGCGTGCACGTTCTGCCGTGATGGTCACAAGGTTGGCAGCCACGCCCTTACCAGTCGAGTAAGTGGCAAGACCTGCGAGGATGTCCGACTTAAACAGATAGTAGTCGCTGTCCAATGTCTCGAGCACCACGTCGCGTGCCGGCATCTTGCGTCCTGCCTCCACATAGTCGTCCACCTCGTAATTGAGGCAGCACTTCAGCTTGGCGCACATTCCGGCAAGCTTCTGCGGATTGAGCGAGATGTCCTGTATGCGGGCTGCATTGGTGCTGACGCTTACAAAGTTCTTCATCCATGTGGCGCAGCAAAGCTCGCGTCCGCAAGGTCCGGTTCCACCGATGCGACCTGCCTCCTGACGTGCACCGATCTGCTTCATCTCGATGCGCACGTGGAAGGTGTCGGCAAGCACCTTGATGAGCTGGCGGAAGTCCACACGCTCGTCTGCGATATAGTAGAAGATGGCCTTGTTGCCGTCTCCCTGATATTCCACGTCACCAATCTTCATCTGCAGTCCGAGGTTCTTGGCTATCTCACGACTCTGAATCATCGTGGCGTGTTCGCGGTCCTTAGCCTCGTAATACTTGTCCATGTCCACCGGCTTGGCGATGCGATAGATGCGCTTGATGTCGTCAGCCGACTTGAGGTTGGCCTTCTTCACCTGCAGCTTCACGAGTCTGCCTGTGAGCGAAACCACTCCGATGTCGTGACCCGGACTTGCCTCCACAGCGACGATGTCGCCCTTACGGAGGTCCAGGTGGTTGACGTTATGATAATATCCCTTGCGCGTATTCTTGAACTGCACCTCCACGAGGTCCGTGTCCTCCTCATTACCCGGCACATCATACAGATAGTCGTAGGTATTGAGCTGCTTGTCCTGCCTGCCGCAGGCGCAATGGCAGAGTCCGCGGTCAGTATCGCGGGATATCTCGAATTGCATGTCCTTAAAGTCCTTCATATATTATATATGTGTATATGGGTGTAGTATAGTATGATATATATGTATATATTAT
>ERZ1023881.401-NODE-401-length-12441-cov-10.573470_pt1 | contig 12441 bp, 14 predicted proteins | sample MGYA00380393_ERZ1023881 | MGnify/ENA primary metagenome ERZ1023881 (study PRJEB33179, sample SAMN07449004) | human gut metagenome | biome: Human-gut; feature: Human associated habitat; material: Faeces | host: Homo sapiens | place: India: Bhopal | collected... | reverse complement strand
CAAGCACCTTAAAATCACCATCATACACTAAATCAGTAAGTTGGCAGCATTACCTTAAAAACCATCTAAATTACCGATATAAAATGTATCCATTAGTTGACTCTTGACAACCTGGGGGCAATTGTTTATCTGTCATGTCTAATATTTCACGTCTAATATTCTTATATTTAAATGGGTATACTGATAAAATATATTTTTCATAATAATAGTAATTTTTATTACCAGCTTTATTTATACATATAAGCATTTTTTTATTTTTTAATTTTCTCCTTGAACTATTAGAACCGTTATTATTGTCCACAACTTCAAGAGTTCCTTCAGCAGTAAGGACTGTTTTATGCTGTTTTGTTTTTTCTGATGCTTCATAAAGATAGTGATAATCAGCCATTATAATATTATGTTCTTTCGCATCATCAAAGTATGAAAAAGTAAAAGTATAAAAAATAATACTCAACATATAAATAATACTTATAAAGAACATATATATATATGATATCATAATTATTGTTCCAGTTTGAAATATACAACAGGTAGAGAATTTACATGTTTTAAATTTTCAAACATATAAACTTTGGTCTTATCTGCTATAGAAACACCATTATAATTATTTTTGTTATTCCCGTCATTACTAACGAGAATTAAGTTTTCTTTTGCACCCGCCATAGCGACATAAATCTCATCTATAGAAAACTTAATTTTTCCATCAGGGTATATCAATACAGCATCATTTTTAAAATTTTCTACCTTTATTTTTAATGAGTTATTACTTTTTCTGGAATTAAAATATCTAGAAGACTTATCAATACAATCCTTCACATTGTTACAGCCCCCCGTTTTATATTTCATTTTTATATCACTAACATATGAATCCATTAGTTCGCCTAAAAGGATTGAGTCAGAAACTGTTTTACTCAGCGACATATAATAAAGACTCATCGGGAGCACAGCTGTAAAAAGGATCAAAACAAAAGCAATCTCAATTAATCCTACACCTTTTTCATTCATTATACTGTGCTCCATAAAAACATGTCTGATACGGACTGGATATTTCAGGTATCAATGCTACAGCTATTACGTCATCAAGCTCAATATTTCCTCGCATCTGATGCTCTAAAACAGAAACATCAAAAAAATCATTCCTGAGTGAAGTAATATTATTATCGCGTACAGGTATAGCCCCAAAAATACCAAGAGAAGCAGCAAGATATTTCCTGAGATATTCAGGAACCTTGCCATTTCTAACCGACAAAACAACAATAGCTTTAACCTTACTGGTTTGTATATATTTCTGTAGTTTATCTTTAGAATCTATCTTTGATTGACTTGAATTGCTGTTATTAACCATATAATAAGAATACTTTAATGGTGTTTTATCAATTAAAGTTATTACATCGCTAAAAAAATCAAATGGTATGGCAGTAAGACCTTCGTTACCTGTAGTTATTGGTAACGAAGCTTTATTCTTTTTAATATAAACCGACAACATATCCTGCTGATAGCATAGCGAGCGTGCGACTTGCATTGAAAAATCATATTGTTCTACATTTTTCCGGACACTCATCCACGATAAATATCCTAAAGAAAGCAATACTAAAAAAATAGCCACTTCAAGAAGCATAATACCATTTTGTCTTTTCACTTTAATATCCTGTAATAAAATTTAAGCTGTTTTTTATCACACAAATCGCTTGGTTGTTCAACAGGATGAATAGGTAAAGAACTCAAGTATTTATCACCTTTTGCGCCTGAATTTTTTACATAATAAAATGAAGTCATATGTTTTAGTATATCTTCGTTTATTTTTCCATCAAGCGTAAGACACCCTATTATGTGTGGGTCATTTATTTTTATAGTTAAATTTCCTTTAGGAAGACTGTCACCAATATCAGTAATGACACATTGACCACTTTGCTTTTTACACGTATCAATCGCTATGTTCATCGTATTAATGACAGTATAGGCGACTGTTCTTGTAAGATAAAATCTTATCATATCCTGAATGGAAACCCATACTGTAACCATTACTGATGTAGTTACTATTAGGGCCAGCGATACTTCAAGAAGAGTCATCCCCTTCTCTTTCTTCATATTAAGCACTCCTTCTGTTCCTGATACAAAGTAACAGAAAATGTTTGCAACCAATATTTCATTACAAATTTATTTTTCTGTATTTATATCGAACTTTAGAAATATATCTGTTTTTATAAAAAGGGGTGTTTGAATGATACCGACCGACACCTGACCATACATCCCCTTTCTCTTGTCTGATTGAGGTACTCAGTATCCATGCCCCAACAGATATATTAAAACAGCCATCATCCTTTAAACGTATATAAGCCTTTTCTTTATCACCTAAAAAAAAGACCCGACTGACAAGTTTAAGCCATGCTCCTGTATTAATCTGCATAATACCAAGATCCTCAGTCCCATTTTTATTTTTTGAAGCTAACCCAATCCGGCCACCTTCAACAGCAATGACAGACATGAGTAAACGAGGCTCCAGATTATTTGCATAACTTGCAGCAAGTAAACATGTCGCCAACGGAATTACAGCAGACATAGCAAAAAACCTATACTCAATGAGGGGCCCATAGGAGCAAAGCGAATGCCTTTAAGCCTGTATGGTAAAGAATATAAAATAAACGTAACTGCGGAAATAAATATAAATAAAAGAACTTTATCCATTCCTAGCCATGCCCCTGCGGCCGTGGCAAAGACAATATCCCCCCCGGCAATAAGATCTTCCTTATGTAGAACGGAAACTAAAAACATAGAAAAATAAAAAACACAAAATCCTGATACACTGCCTAAAATTCTGGAATAGGAATCATCTTCAAATGGTGAAAATAAAAGACCTAACCAGAAAAGAGGTATAGTGACAACAAAAGGTAACCATGTCTCATTTATATCAATAAGTGTAAGAAAAAGAAGAACAAGAAATAGAAACATTATCCATAGTCCTTCCTTCTCAATTCCGTAAAAATATGCAATAACAACACAGGCAATGGCACTGAAAAACTCCACAACAGGATATATATATGGAATTTTCACTCCACACTCAGGACATTTTCCTTTAGAAAGCAAAAAGCCCAGAATGGGTATTAGATATATCCATTTTATATTTATATGACAATTATTACATCTCGAAGGTGGCGACCATATAGTAAGACCACCTTCAGGATCATCTCGCCAGTTTAGTTGATGAGGGAGCCTGTCAACTACCAGACAAATAAAACTGGTTATTACAGATCCAATCCAGAATATTGAAGCATAAATAAAAACATTATAAAGTGCTGGCATAATGAGTGTGTAAATTTATTCCTTTGGATAACATAATTTTCTGGGCTTCTATTTCATTACTAAGAAGCTCAAGCTTACCTGATCTAATTTTAGAAACCATAGAAGGAACGCCACCTACATAGAGGAGTTCACTCTTTAAACGCCTAGTCCCTAATGACGTAAAGGATAGTTCCTGATGAAGTACGGCCAAAAGACCATCCCCAAGAATAGAGCGAACAAGTCCCAAATCAGTCTCGCTGCCTAATGCTATTTGTTGTAATGCGAAGATAGCCCCTTGAATAGAATTACCATGAATAGTACTCATAACTAAATGCCCATTCACAGCAGCACGGATGGCTTCACGAGCAGTTTCAGATGAACGTATTTCTCCAAGGAATATATATCTTGGATTATAGCGCATCGCAGCAATCATCGCTGGTAAATAACCGCCAGCCTGAACAGCATCAACTTGATACCAGATCCCTCTGTTATTATAGCTACCCTGAACAGGCAATTCAGGAGGATCTTCAATGGAAATAACTACATCCCCATAAACTGATGCATACTCTGTTAGTAATGAATATATAGACGTAGACTTACCACTACCAGTTGCACCTGAAATTAAAATAAGCCCGCCTCTAGATTTACCAAGAGATTTAAGAGTTGCAAGGGTAGCATCTGGAAACCCTAGTGTATTAATATTAGGCACTGGAAGTTTTAATCTTCTTAAAAAATATCCTTCTCCATCAATAGTTGCAACTACTGCTGCTCGATATGGTATGTCCATATATGAATAAAAGAATTCTTTTTTCCCCTCCTCTTTATATTTTTTCTCTAAATCACTCCTTAACGCCAACGCGTCATCCATATAAGCCATAGGTAGCTTAATAACTGGCTCTGACTCCCCCTCTAAATAGCGCAAAAAGTATCCATTATCACTGATAAGTAGATCTGAAAAAAATATTTCTCTTAAACACTTCATTATTTATCTCACGAAAATTGAGCAGCTTGACTTATTTGTTGTTGTAACGCGAACATACCAGAAACTATCCACATGAAGATAAGTCCCATCATAATTATTGCTGCGTTTCTGAAAAAATCCATCTGCTTCGATATGACTTGAATACTCTCATCCTGCCACTGACGAGCAAGTTTTCCAAGCATCATTTCAAAACCATCCAGTGCAGCATAAGATCTAATATCCATAACTAACGCCTTAGACGGAAAAACATATCCAGATAAATGCAAAGCTTCACCAAGATTTTTAGCCCCGTTTAGTAGCATCAAACGGGTGGATAAGAGGCGTTCCTTATACCATGGGGTAGCTGTTCTTGAAATAATCCTGAGTGCTTCGGGAGCAGGAATCCCTGCCTCAATTAATGAAGATAAAGACAGCAGAAAACCACAGCCCACGACTGTTTTATAAATTGTCCATGGCGGAAACTTATCAAAAAACATCCTTACCTTACCTATCCACAGCCCTAATGTCACAATAATGCATATAAAAATCATAAAAACAATAACCATCATCAACAAAAGATAATTTTGCACAAACAATGCAAGATGGTACATTAGCCGTCCGGCCCCTTGCCACTCTTCTACAGGTAAAACCTGAGAAAATGCAGGCACAACCCGATTTCCAAAGATATATAAATATAAACAGGTAGTTAAAACAAGCACTAACGGATAAACAATACCAAATAGAGCTGATTTTATTTTTTTCTTGGTCTGATTGATGTATATGATATTATCAATAGACTCATAAAGTTTTCCTGAATACTCCCCAGCAGAAAGAATTGAAATCTCATCAGCAGGAACCCAGAATTTCAAGGCATCAGAGAAGCTCTGCCCGTTCCTGACTGAATGCAAGACATCACGAATAACAATTGAAGATGTTGTTTCTTTCTTTCCTGAATCGGTGGTAAACTGATAAAGTTCATTCAATGCATAAGATAACGGAACGCCATTAACAAGGTAACGAGACATTTTCTCATAAAACCTTAATCTTAATTTTGTTCCAAATAATAATTTGGTGAAGTATGTTTCTAGTTTCATATTTAAAGACCGTTTAAATACGCTCGCCTTTCTTTAGGTATATTTTCTATTCGCGATACTTTACTAATAGCATCAAAAACAGAAATTTCCCCCCTGATAACTTTTAACCATGCATGCTCTGCCATTGTTATCCCCCCCAAGCTATTCACCCAGTGGTCAACAGCTTCTTTACGTTTAGCAGCACAAACAAGTTCTAAAAATGTTGCATCTGGTTCAACTATCTCTGCAATAACTGTACGTCCTGTATATCCAGCATAACAACAATCACATCCACTTTCATTGGCAAAACGTATAGAATCTTCATATCCTTCAATTATGTTTCGTTCCAGAACATCCAGATTTTTATGTTTAGCTATATATTTATCTAACGTAACACAACATTTATTACATAATTTTTTAACTAATCTTTGTGCTATCAGACCTGTTACTAAATCAGGATCCGTAAGCTTAAAATCATCAACACCCTGATCCTTTAGACGGTCAAATATAGATAATGCGCTGTTTGCATGTAATGAAGTCCATACCTGATGGCCGGTCATTGCAGCAGTAAACACCAGACTAATAACTTCAGCATCTCGTGCTTCACCGGGCATTATAATATCGGGATCTGAACGTAGTGCAGCAATAATAGCCTTTCTGTATTCCCTCCCTCGTTCTTCCTCTGTTTCAACGTTGGTTATAGGTAATTGTGCGGTTCCTTCAATTTCATATTCAGGAGGGTCTTCAATACTGATTATATTAACTTTCCCTTTTTTTTCTTCATAAAGAAGTTCTAGCATATTCTTTAGTGTCGTAGATTTACCGGAGCCTGTTGGTCCAGAGATTATATTAACACCTAAAGATAATCTTCTTAATCTAGCAAAAGCATCTATTTGAACCGGATGAAAACCTGATTTCAATGGGTCAAAAGTTATTTTTTCTGCGAAATTTTTCTTTTCAGCATATAAGAAACGAGCAATTAAATAACGCCCACCATTGCCCATAGGATTAAATTGAAGACGTATAGCTTGAATAGATTCAGGAATATTAATCCTCGATTTAGAGGGCGCGATCCTTGCAGACTGATAAGAATTAATCTTATATGTTGCATCAGCATCATCTGCATTATTATATAATGCAGCAAGTAAATTATGTGCAACAACACTTTCTATCTGTCGCAAGAGAAACAAATCCCCATCTTTCCGTATATATATATCAGCAAAACTATCTTCTATTTTTATATGTAAATCACTTGCTTTATGATTAGCACATTCTGTTATTAACCTACCAGCCATTATCTCCATTGGAAGATTATCTGAACGCGACGATAAAGCTTCAAACTTTACGTATAGTGCTCTGATAATCTTGATGCTAACATTAAATTCTTTTAAATGTCTTATTCCTTTTCTTAAAGCAACTTCTCTCATAAACCTGACATTTGGATGCATGGAATCCTCAGCAGGGAATAAAAAATCACCATTAGAAAAAAGAATTGAATTTTTTCTTAACTCCTCATCTACTGGAATAATATTACTGACATTATTTTTAAATCTCTCAAAATCAATTTCACTAACAGAATTATTAGTCAATATCAACCTCCAAGATAGACAAGATTTAATATTTTTTCTTCTTTTTTATCATCAGAATAAACAACAATATTTTTATTTGTTATTTTTTGAATTGTATAATCTTCAGAAACTATATCTCCAACATTAAGTTCTCTAAAACCTTCTCCTCCACCGTAAACTTGTGCCGTTTTGACACCATTGCTAGTAGAGTATATTGATATTAATCTTACATTAGATATTCCGGCAGCGTTGCCTATCTTTTTTGCTAATTCATTATTTTCAGTTTGTAACTTAAGCTTTATATTATCTTGTTGCAACTTTCTGAATTCTTCAAGTTCTCTTTTGTATTCCTCACTCGTTACTGCTGGAGTAATTAGCGTATCAGAATTTTCGACCGTAACTACATTTTCAGCACGTACTTCTGAAGCAGCATTTTTTATATTTTGTTGTACGTCTGCTTCCCCATTAGATATGGAAGAAAAAAACGCCCCCCCTACTCCAATAAGACTAATTAAAACTTTTTTATACATTATTTTTCTCCCAAAATGTTGCATCAAGTACCCAATGGTTATCACTATAATCATAATATAACTTATCAATTACTAAGTTTTTAACTTGTAATAGTATTGGTAATATTATGGTTGGCTCCATAGTCAATGAAACGCTGAATTTAATTTCTTGTATTCCTCCATTTACAGCAGAAGCTGGTTTCATGGTAACAGGAATGAAGTAATATTCAAATAGATCCATAAGTTGCTTCTTAATTTTGCCTGAAGGTTCAAGCTGTTCAAGATCAAGCAATCCTGTATCATATCTGTCTAAACGCAATCTCCAGCTTAAATTAGCTGTATTCTCACTTGTTGGTCTTAGCTCTGGTTTATTATTACCTACAAAAAATGATTTATAATTATCATTTTCTGTCCATATATTTAATCCGAACTCCTTTTTAATTGTATAATGGATTCCGTTATCATCACAGACAGCATTAGGTTTAACACTCCAGCCAGGAATTGCAGCGGCATCTAATGTTCGAATTTCTACAGAATTTATACACTCTCTGAGTAATGATTCTGGATGACTGCGCCCCCCCCATGGAACGTTTATTTTTTCTGGCTCAGAAGGCACAACTGTAACCATGGATTGTTCCGTGACTATTTGTTTATCAATAAAAAAACTATAACTGAGATAACAAGCAGCTATACTTATTGCACCAGCTCCAGTAATTTTAACTACAGGATAAAAGCGTTCTATACCTATAGTGGATAGTTTGATCCCTTTTTTATTTAAAAGTTGAGATATATCTCCTTCATGACTTCCTGAGATACCAAGCCCTGCAGGACAAACGATTTCATCCCATTGATTATCAGCAAGTAACGCATTATATGTAACAATGCTGTCATTACGCTCATGGCTTGCTTTATCCATTACAATAAAACCATTTCTGTCAATGGCAAATATCAGCCATATCCCATCATGTTCATACAATCCGCAAAGAGATTTGCCGTGATTATCAAAACAACTGCCTAATACTCTAAGTCCTTTTTTGTGCCCGAGAGATTCATCTGCTATTGCATACTGTCTCCCTGTCAAACATTTGTCTATACAATATAGTTCACCGCCGAGTAATTTAAGCCTGCTTTTAATAATTTTTTTATATTTTTTATCGTTAGGAACTTCACTCCATAATAAATTAACTGCATATTCTTTTTTATCTATCAGAATAACCCCAGGAAGATGAATCATTCTTTCTTCGCTCTCTGGCTTAAGCATAATTAACTACCTTTAATATCTATAATGCGAGGAGTTATGCAGATAACCATAATTTCTCTTTCCTGATTACCCTGGCGCTTTCCACCAAAAAGTTTAAAATTAGCCGACCCAATTCCTTGATCAACAACTTCATTCCTTTTTTTCTCAAATCCAGCTAAAACCAAAGTACTACCATTTTTTAACATACTTGACTGGATAAATGAACGTTTATCCACAATTGGTAATTGTATAGTAGTGCCTGAAACCACTACTTGGTCAAAACCACCATATGCACCGACTAAAGTAGATAAATTTACACCATATTGAAGTAATATATTTCCATTATCCATAACCCGAGGCAATAAATTCATCAAAAAACCTGATGTTATAGTTTCTGTTTTTGCAGTTGTTGTTGCTACGTTATCATTAAATGATGTTCCCAGTTCGGATACATAGGTACTTTCACTACCTACCAGAACCGGTACCGGCACCCCTGACATCGTTGTAACTACTGCAGATGTGACGTTACTAACATTGCCATTTTCCTCTAACGCCGAAATAAGAACTCGGTTTTCATCACTACCATTCCCATTCCAGTATCCGGCGAAGGTACTCCCGGCAGTCGTGCCATAATCGCCTGCAACAGAACCAAATATGCCACCATTTTTTGTTAAAAGACCTTTTAATGACAAGTTAAAATTACTGGAATCATTTGTGGATACAGAATATACTTCTACATTAACGGTAACCTGTCTTTCCAGTTGCTGATTAAGTCCATCAAGATACTCTGAAACTTTTTTCATTACTGATGGTGATGTTCTCACGAGTATAGATGAAGTACTTTGTGATATGCTGTATGCACCGCTGTCTCCAAGCAAAACTTTTAATTCAGAATCAACATCTTTCCAAAAATCTAATGAAACTTCCATATCTAAGGTTTGTTCTGATGTACCGTTACTTGAGCTGTTTGAATCACCGGTACCCCCAGAGCCACCACCACCACTACTTTCACTACCTATACTACTTGTAGATTCGATTTTGTTTGGTAATGAGCTTATAGAAAATTTTCTGACCTCGTCTGTCGATATTAATAATTGGCCATCAACATATTGCCATGCAAGGTCAAAATGTGACGAGAATTTATCAAGAAATACTGATAATGGACCAGAGTAATCGACAGCCATATAATCAGTGCTGGCTTTAAGGTCGAGTAAACTTTGAAGTGATGAAGTGGAAGCAGCACTTTTTTCACTATTTTCACCCATTACTTTTGATAATTCTTCTGATACCTTAGCTACTTCTGCAGTTCCTGTTACATTTTTTTGGGTATTGTATACAACATAATCTTTTTTTATAATTGGTATATTGGTTATTTCTTCAAGCATTTTTACAACACTATCCAGTTTAAGAGGCATACCTGAACTCACCGATATTCCAGTTTTACCTTCAAACTGAATAGGTAACGGATCGCCATGCGTACTGACTGAACTTTTGTTGCCAATATAAACACTGTCCGAGACTTGCACCGGTGTTACATTTTTTGTAAGCTTATCATTTTTGGAATTTATAAGATATTTTTCTGCAATATTTTTTTCTGTGTCATAACTATTTTGAGCGCTTTTATAGCCATCTGTAGAGCATGACACAATTAACGGAAAAGCCAGCATAAGCTTTAATCGACGCATAAAATATAACCTATCATTAGAATTGTGGAGTAGATGAAATAAGAATAACTTTATTACCTTTATACAGGGTAACGTATAGCTTGGGATTGGTCTCACCAATTGCTTCAAATAAATTTCCGACAGCCTGTTCAAAAGTTTTGTTACTGAATGAAGCACCGGCCAGCATTTTATATGAAAGGTTCGACCGCCATACTAAATCCCATCCGGCAGTATATGACCATTGAGACAAAACATTAAACAAGTCCTGACCTTTAATGACAGTCCAGTCCGGGTTAGAGGGAGGTAAAAGGAACCCGGAGTTCTGATTATTACTGGTAGATTTAATATTCTGATTTGGTTGTTGTTCATCCAAATCAGAATAAGGCTTAGTTTCAGCCCCGGCAAGAGGAGCATAAATACTCGCAGCGATAATCAGGGGGAGTAGTGTTTTTTTTTTCACATTAAATATCCATAGAGAGAGAGCGCCCCGAACCCGCGATAAATCGCCGGAGGGGGCGAGGTAGTTATTTCAGCAGGAAAGCGATCTTGTTGGTGTTTTTTTTACAGGCGCTGGAAGCCTGAGACGGAGTAAGGGCCTTATCTGTCAGGTTTCCATCGCCTGTACCAGTCTTTACTTGACCCAGAGCTGCTGTTGCGGCATTAACGTCAACCCCAACACCCGCCAGAGAAGTCCCTAAGTTCATGGAGGCAAGGTTAACACAGGCCCCCTGAGGAACCTCATTCAGGACAATGTAATATTTAGCGTTATCCTTTGTTGCCCCCAGTTCAATCGTTCCTCCGAACGGGTGCGTGATATTGTTACTATCCTTGTAGTTTGCGGGGATGGCGGAGGTATTCATGATGACTTCTTTGTTCAGTCCTGCATAACCCGAAGTGCCGACGTAGAGACCGTTAACAGCGGAGACGATACTCATGACTTCGGAGACTGTGCTCTGAGTCTTGTTATTGTCAGAAGCAGCCTGGTAGTAATACATAACACCGGAGACGACGATGGCGGAGAGGGCGAGGACCATAGAGGCCTCGATTAATGACAAGCCCTTCTGAAAAAGGAGGGGGCTCTTACGCTTCTGCGCTTTTTTATCAAAAACTTTTTTTGTAAAAATATTCATACATACACCTTTCAAAAATAGAATAATCAATATACCCTCTATGTCATTTAGATTGTTTGGATTTTGATTTAAATAAACCAATAGCCAAATCAAAAAAACAACTGAAGCTATATAATTAGGACATATTTTAATCCGATATGTTTTCCTTCGCTGACACACTTTTGTTATGTAGAAATCAGCTTAGATGACCACAAAACACTTACGCTACCGCCCTCTCGTATAACACATTTCGAGTCAGCGAATTTAGAAACTCTCAGATTATTCAATTAACAACCTTACCAAACTAGCAAAAATTAAAACGATATAAAAATGCTACTAGAAAACATGACTATTACCTTATTACTTCTTTGCAGAAAATATTTTTATCTAGTTTTGTTGACATCCAATAATACCTGAGCCCATCAGTTATTCATATGTTAGTTTCATCTTCTCTTGGCGTATCACTGTAATCATCCCGTAAATTAGGGCTATTCATATTTAGATATCTTCCGGCATGCTCATTCTGCTAATGAAGGAGATCGCTATGCGTAAAGAACGATTCACTAAACACCAGATCATTGCTGTCCTGAAATCTGTCGAAGCCAGCCGTTCCCGTGAAATAGGTCTGTCGTGAGGCCGGGATTTCCGAAACCTCTTATTACAACTGGAAAGCGAAATACGGGGGAATTGAAGAGTCTGATATTAAATCTGGAGGATGAAAATCGTCGTCTCAAACAGATGTTTACCGATTTGAGTCTTGAATGCCGGGCACTGAAAGACGTTATCGAAAAAATCTTTAAAACCAGCCTTTAAGCGTGATTGTCAACGACGGATGAAAAGTGGTTCCTCCGCAACTTTGGTGGAGATTTTCATGCCAGTGGACTCATGCCCCTCTGCCTAAGTAGTTCAAATCCGGCTCGACCATACATCTGCCGTTTCAACATCTTCAGGCGATTTACATGACCTTCGACAACACCATTACTCGGTAAAGTCCATGCGGATGATATCCCCGTTCCGGTCCAGGAGCCGGGCAGTGGT
>ERZ1023881.398-NODE-398-length-12575-cov-106.027556_pt1 | contig 12575 bp, 16 predicted proteins | sample MGYA00380393_ERZ1023881 | MGnify/ENA primary metagenome ERZ1023881 (study PRJEB33179, sample SAMN07449004) | human gut metagenome | biome: Human-gut; feature: Human associated habitat; material: Faeces | host: Homo sapiens | place: India: Bhopal | collected... | reverse complement strand
CCTTATGTAAAGGTTCGTTTACTATAGGAAAGATACAGTATATATATAGACTCCTAGAAAAAGCGATTTCCTACTCACCCTAGTTACCCCCCTGGCGTAAACAAGATAGTTACGATAGCTAAGTATTATGGTTACGATGGCTAAGTATCATACTTATGGATGATATCCGTGTGGGAAAATTAAACATTAAACTTTAAAATAAAGACAATGGATTTACGAAGTTACACCAAGCAGGAGTTAGCCCTGCTCTATTTTCCGGATTCCGACCCGGACGTGGCAAGAGCCCATCTGATGAGATGGATAGTAAGATGCACCCAGCTCTATGAGCAGCTGCTGAAGAGTGGATACACCAAGAACAGTAAGGAGTTCAATCCCCTGCAAGTATCCTATATTTTCTTCCATTTGGGAGAACCCTGATATTCATCAGTGATAATCGTTGAGTATCGTGGAGCAACATTGAGCATCGGTGAGTTGGGAATGAGAAATGTTGTATCTTTGCATTGTGATTCAGAAAGAAGAACATTAACCATTAACACTTAAAAACTATGTTGCTTTACGTACTAAAACTAAATCAGAACGCCAAGATGCCAGAGGCATACGGCAAGTACTACGCCTATCCAGTCATCACTCAGACGGTAGACATCGACGGCCTGGCCGGACACATGGCTAGCCACAACACTCCTTTCTCCAAGGGAGCCATCAAGGGCATGATTACCGATATGGTATCGTGCATCAAGGAACTCACCTTGCAGGGTATCGCTGTGAAGATCGACGACCTCGCCATCTTCTCCATCGGCATCCGCAACAAGGAGGGAGCTGCCTCGGAGAAGGAGTTCACCATCGCCAAGAACATCGACGGCTTCCGTCTCCGTGCTCGTGGCACCGGTGAGTTCAGCGCCAAGACCATCAACCTCGATGCTACGCTGAAGAAGGCCACAGCTCTGTTAGGGGATGGCACCACCCCGGATACCGACAAGGGAACCACGGGTGGCGACAACACCGACCAGGGTGGTAGCGGAACTACTGGAGGCGATAACACCGACCAAGGCGGTAGCGGAACCACGGGTGGCGAAAATACCGACCAGGGCGGTAGCGGAACCACCGGAGGCGAAAATGTAAACTTCTAGTAGTCCTAGCCTCCTGGCATCTGAAACAAGAAGAAGCGCATCGGCAGGATGCAGTCCGGAGTAATCCGAGGGCACATCAGGAATGAGTTCATCACTCAACATTCAACATTGTCAAATCATCGCCCTGAACGGATACTTGCTCATCCTGCCCGCTTCCTTTTGTCTCCCACACTAATCATTAATCATTAATCACTAATCATCATGAAAGTAAACTGGAAATCCGTCATCAATTTCGTCATCACTGTCCTCACCGCCGTCCTCAGCACCTTCTGCATGCAGAGCTGCAAGTGATATATTCTTAATAATCCAAAGAAAGCCATGAAGAATCAAAGAAAAATCAATCTGATCGTGGTACATTGCAGTGCCACACGTGTTAACCAGGACTTCCCTGTAGAAGCCTTGGAAGCCTGCCACAAGGCACGTGGTTTCCGCTCCATCGGTTACCACTATTACATTACGAAGGATGGCATAGTCTATCCCTGCCGTCCAGAAACCGAGGAGGGTGCTCACGCCCGCCACTACAACGCCCACAGCATCGGAATCTGCTACGAGGGTGGTCTCGACGAGAAAGGCAAGCCTGCCGACACTCGCACTCCAGCCCAGAAGGATTCTCTGGAAGACCTCCTCTACGGTCTCGCCCTCGACTACCCCGATGCCGAGATTCTAGGTCATTGCGACCTCCCCTGGGTTCGCAAGAGCTGTCCTAGCTTTAATATCAAGGAATGGCTGAAGGAAATCGACTTCCATCTCTAGAAAATGCTCCTCATCTGAAAACAGATGGGGAGTTTTTTTTGTGTAAGTATCCGCTCAACGCAGTATTGCATATCTCAAAAAAAATTGACTAAATATTAAATTCATTTTTATTGTTCCTCATCTTCCCAGAACTCAGGAAGAAGAGTATAATAGTTATCCTCAGACGTAGAATCTATGTGCTTCAACACATAACAAAGCCAACGCTCAGGATTTTTATCTAGCACCTTACATGTAATGGTGATATGCCAAAACCAGTACATAAACCTATATCCACTTATCCAAATAACATTTAAAATCCTCTATACCTATAACCTCCACTTTAGGAAAAGGAATATTTTCCAGGACCTTAAAGTGCTTGTCTTCTGTAACAATACACTTTGCATTTGCAGCAATGGCACAATCTACAAACTTATTGTCATCTTTATCTGCCTCAATTAAAGCAAAAGTATAATGAGGATCTTTGCGAATTACATTGGGTCTAGTCAATATAGCATAAACTATGGCCTCAGAAACTTGAGGGGATATATTACGAGATAAAACCTCTGAATACTCCTCTATTATTTCATTGGACACACAAAGGTTATAATCACCTCTAAGAAAAGCATTCCACACCTTACGATACGGACTTCTAGGGGCGATTGACATAATCAAACTATTTGTATCCAATACAATATTCATAACCTAAAGATTATAATATTGGTTTATTGTATGGAGTACGTTCATGGAGATGCCGGAAACTCTCGATACGTTCTTCATTCAGGGTTCCTTCATTCCACATCCTATCTAATTCAGCATCAGCCATCTGAACAAAATAATCGGAGATTACCTTATTCAAATCTCGCAAAGCCTCAGGAGTCTTGATAAATGACAGCATATCGAGGATTTGCAATTGAGCTTGATTCATTGTTGCTACCTGTGCCATAATAATTCATTTTATTAATATCTAACCGCAAAATTACGCTTTTTTCTCGAAACCACCAAGAAAATCACAAGAAATCTGCAAGTTATCAGCCAATTACTACAAAATCAACTGTAAACTATAAACTATTAACTGTAAACTGCTATTCTCCAGGCGGTCCCATCCCGCATAACATGGCGCAGACCTTTGATGGTCCGACAACCATAAAGCGAAGCGGTTCCGAGCACCGGAGGGCGGTTACATCCCTTGCCCTTTTGGAAAGGGCGAGGGCTTGGGAGTGGGTTAAGGACCCTCCCGCTGGGGAGGGACAGGTGGGGCAAATACAGCACTGTAGGGCGGTTACATCCTCTCGTCCCTGAGGTTTCTGTCCCCCAGAACTGGGGGAACCGAAGGGGGCGTAAAGACTATTGAAGAGAGGCTTGGAGAGAAAGGTGGAGCCTTCCTTAAGGGTAAGGAAGGACGGGTAGGTTTTCGAAAAAAGATATTATCTATCCTTATACATATTCTCATAATACTTCTGATACTCCCCAGAAGTAACATGATCCATCCATTCCTGGTTCTCGAGATACCATTTTACGGTTTCCTCGATACCCTCCTCAAACTGGAGAGATGGCTCCCAACCCAATTCCTTCTGCAGCTTTCTAGAGTCGATGGCGTAACGCATATCGTGACCCTTTCTGTCTGTTACATAAGTGATGAGATCCATATCCTCGCCTTCCTTTCTGCCGAGCAATCTATCCACGGTCTTGATAACCACCTTGATGATATCGATGTTCTTCCACTCGTTGAAACCGCCGATGTTGTAAGTCTCGGCAATCTTACCCTTGTGGAAAATCATATCGATGGCACGGGCATGATCTACTACATACAACCAGTCGCGCACATTCTCACCCTTACCATATACAGGCAATGGCTTGCGATGACGGATGTTGTTGATGAACAACGGAATCAACTTCTCAGGGAACTGGTATGGACCATAGTTGTTAGAGCAGTTGGTCACGATGGTAGGCATACCGTATGTATCGTGGAAAGCACGAACGAAGTGGTCCGAGCTTGCCTTAGATGCAGAGTATGGAGAGTGAGGATTATACTTGGTTGTCTCTACGAAGAACTCCTCGCCGTAAGCCTCGTGGTTCTTACCGCTGGATGCCTTGGTGGTGAAAGGAGCAGGAATGCCCTCAGGGTGAGTCATCTGCAATGCACCATACACCTCATCGGTAGAGATGTGGTAGAAACGCTTGCCCTCATATCCCTCTGGAAGACTCTCCCAGTAAATCTTGGCAGCCTGGAGCAGAGACAGGGTACCCATCACATTGGTATGAGCAAAAGTGAATGGATCCTTGATACTTCTATCTACATGACTCTCGGCAGCGAGATGGATGATGCCATCCACCTTGTAGTCCTGCATCAGCTTCAACATCAGGTCGAAATCGCAGATATCGCCCTTAACGAAAGTATAGTTAGGCTTGTCCTCGATGTCCTTGAGGTTAGCCAGGTTGCCTGCGTAAGTCAACTTGTCGAGGTTGATGATGTGATACTCAGGATATTTGTTCACGAAAAGTCTTACTACGTGTGAGCCGATGAAACCAGCACCGCCCGTGATAATGATATTCTTCATTTCAATTATTTCTTTTTAAGATTAGCAATACATTTTTCTAAAGAATCCACCCAATAAGGAACCTTAACGCCAAAGGTCTCCTTGATGGTTCGCTTATCCAATACAGAATAAGCAGGACGAGTTACAGGAGAAGGATACTCCGAGCTATAACATGGTTGGATATCGCATTCCGTATGACCGGCGATTCTTGCAATCATCTGGGTGAAATCATACCAGGAGCAGACGCCCTCATTTGAGAAATGATAAACTCCAACATATTCATCCTTGCTCTGGGCAGCCTTTACCTTATCCAATATCGTGATGATGGCATTCGCCAGATCGAGCGCGTAAGTAGGAGTACCGCACTGGTCGAAGACTACTTTCAACTGAGGCTTGGTTGCCGTCAGGTTGAGCATCGTCTTGCAGAAGTTCTTGCCAAACTCAGAATACAGCCAGGCCGTACGGATAATCACGTAATCACAGCCTGTAGCCATAATCTTCTGCTCACCATGAAGCTTCGTTGTACCATATACGCCAGTAGGAGTTCCCTTCTGGTCAGGATTACATGGCACATTATAAGGTTCCTTACCAAAGACATAATCAGTAGAGATTTGGATGAGCAGGCCATCCACCTCCTTCATCGCCTTAGCCAGATTCTCTGGAGCATCCGCATTGAGTTTTTCTGCCAATGCAGCCAGTTTCTCATCCGTCTCGCAGGCATCCACATTGGTCCATGCCGCACAGTTCACGATGGCTTTCACATCATTCTCCTTCACCATCTTGCGGATGGCATTCATATCAGTGATATCAAGGAAAGTAGTTTCCAGACCTTCCACCTGATTGACATCGGTAAAGATATAATGATCTGTTGTATGTTGGCTAACGATGCGCATTTCATTACCTAGCTGACCATTAGCACCTGTTACTAAAATATTCATGACCTAGTATTTTAAATTCTTCATTAATGTTTAAACCCTGGCGCTTCTCCAAGACCTCGATAAAGCTTGAAACCTCCTTTTGGCTAAAGGGAGGCAGAGGGTTTCAAAAGTGCATACCCTCCAATCACCCCATAACATACCAGCGGTATAAGAAATGCAATCGCCATACTGCCCGTAGTATCCGCAATATACCCCATGATTACAGGAGCAACCGCTCCACCCACTATCGTCATGATAAGCAACGAAGAAGCAAGCTTGGTCTTTGTACCCGCATCCCTCAATGCCAGCGAGAAGATAGTCGGAAACATGATGCTCTCTCCCAGATACAGGGCGAAGAACGCAATGAGCGATAAGGTTCCGCTACATACCACCACGATCAATGTGGCAACAAAGGTGAGGATGGCACAGGTCAGCATACCGAAACCGAATGCCATCACTCGCATCGGCTTTTCCTCCACCATCTCGTTCGTATCCGCCTCATGCGCTCTCCTTGGGTCCGGCAACTTGATCCTTGACAGGACCAGTGCCACAGAAAGCACGAAGATACCCACCAGGGCATAAGGAATGGCGATGTTGACACCCGAGAACAGGAGCTGTCCGCCAACCAGCGGTCCTACAATCCATCCGATACCATTGAGCGACTGCGACAGGTTGATTCTGCTCTCCGCCTTGTCAGGATGTCCCAGTACCGTAGTATAAGGATTCGCACTCGTTTCCAGACAGGTCAGTCCGCATCCTATCACAAACAGCGACAGAACGAAGAAGTAGAAACTGTTGATCCTGCTTCCCGGTATGAACATCAGAGCACCGATACCGAAGAGAACCAGACCTGTTATCACTCCCCTCCTGTAGCCCCACTTCCGGATAATCCATCCGGCAGGCAGCGCCATCAGAAAGTAGGCACCATAGACAGCAGCCTGCGTCAAGGCCGACATCGCCTTGCTGATATGGAACGACTCCTGGAAATGCGGATTCAGCACCTCCAGGATGCCATGGGCAAAGCCCCACATGAAGAAGAGACTGCTGATGATGAGGAAGGGCACCAGATAGTTATGCCCTTCGTATCTGAAGATGGATGGCTTCGTCATGATTCTCTGCAAATTTAAGACTGTCCTTTACTACCAGTGCCAGATAACCGCCGCCGCCGGCTCCCGGCATCTTCCATGCCAGAACCTCCATACGGCCCGGGAACACAGATACCGATGGAATCCTGGGCACCCGAGATGATACCGTCATGACGTTCCGGATTGTTCTCGAAGCAGAATACCAGTCGGGCAAGCATCTCCGGATCCATCTTCGGCAACTTCACCGGCCATATCTTCTGAATCACCTTACGGGTAGAGGTGGACAGACCACATCAGACCACCTTCACGTTCACCATAAACACATCCGGTTTCACCTTATCAAGAGTTGGCAGGAAATCGATGACTCCGCTTCCCTCATTGATATACGCATCCTTCACCGCCTTGATATTCTTGACCATGAATAGCCTTTCCTCCTGCGGAAACATAGGCTTGCGATGCTTATACTCCAGATAAGTAGCATCCGATCCGATACCCACATACAGGTCACCATACCGTGATGCCTGCTGGAAAAGCTCCACATGACCGGAATGCAGCAGGTCATAACACCCGCTTACAAAAACTTTCTTCTTCATTTGTTGTTTATCACTAATTATAGAGTCTCCGAAATCAGAATAGGGGAGACGTGAATGAGGAGTTTCCTCTAAGTTGTCTATTCTTTTTTTTCATTGGTATATGTCGTAAATATGTGATTTGTTTATCTTATCACCCCCCTGCAAACTTCCACAATCCAAGATGCTTCAATTCTTTCTGCAATGCATCCTTAATCACCAATAACTCATCATTATTCACTACATAGTAGTAATCAATGATTTGCCTCATTCCAATCCCTTTATCAAAGAAATGGTGATATAGATGCGTCAGCTGATAAATCACATTAAATGCTGTCGTTGGTATAGCAATATCCCCTACCCCATCGGGCAGCCCCACAATATGCGAGCATTGCAGATCCTCATTCCTTCGAAACCATTTCTGCAATCTAGCATGATAGATAGGATTATTCATGGAGCAAGGAAAGAAATGCAACTCTACAGGCACACCATCCAAGGAAGTCTCCAGATGCTGCAATCTGATATCATCTTCCAGTTCAAACTTCTTTTGAGCATCCTCCATAATCCTCTCCCTACTAGCATGACTAGCATGAATCCAGACATCAATATCTCCAGGAGTACGAGAATAAGGATTCGGATACATCAAGGCATTCCCCTGACCATTCAGGACACAGCATCTCTGCCCATCCTCCCTCAGCATTGAGAAGAGCTTGCTCGCCACTAGATTCACTTTTCTATTCTGCCTGCGAATCTGTTGCGCCTTACCCATCCAATTCATCAGCAGTTTCCTCCCAATCGGGTTCAGCCTCAGCTCCTCAGGATACTCCTTCCCCAGCCTCTCAATACCATCAAAGCAAAGCCCCAGCAGAGCCTGCTTAGAAGCAAAGGAATATAGCTCCTGCCAGTCCATACCAGCAATCACTCTACTCATATTCCCCTTATATCCAAGGCTATATCTAAGGTAAGCGAAAAATACTAACGCTTCATTCATACTTTATCATTATACATATATAATCATGTAAGGTAAAAGTAGGTTAAGCTAATCTTCTGTATTCCATACTTTCTTTGTGAAAGTATCAGAAAAATCTTCTCCAACTACTTTTCTGATAGAATTTGCTTCTTTGAAACGAGTCATACCTGTCAGATAAAGATTTAGTATCATCAGTACATCACTGTTCGAAGGCAATTCAACATTATCGAACTCATTAAAATCCTCTTCAGGTCTAAAGTCCCCAATCAATTCATTAACTTGCGCTAATAAGTTATTAATAAATTTCAGCTTAAATGAATTGAGTTGGTCATGAGGCTTCTTCGCTGAGAGAAGTGCAATATCATCACGTACCGAAACAAGTTTCGAACGCAATTCATCATATTTATCAACATCTGTTCTTTTCATTATCAAACATGCATTCTATCTAAATATAAACTTAATATCATCAAAACATCGCTATTAGTAGGCAAATCTTCCTCTGAAAACTTTTCAAAATCATCATAAGGTTTATCATCACCTAACACATCATTAGCAGCTTCTAATGTTTTGTTAACATACTTCAACTTAAAGACATTAATCGGATCATTCGGTTTCTTTCCAGATAAAATCCGAAATTCATGCAGTAAAGTTCTCATTTGCTCTAAGACCTTTTTATCATCCATATTTTCATTTTTTTACGTTGGACATTTTCTCATAAATTCACTATATTTCTTTGTGATGACCTCATAAGGGAGTCGTTGTTTATTCTCAAATATGTCAGTCATCATTTGCAGATCAGTATCATCAAGAACAATGATACTCTTTCTTTGACCAGACCAAATATCGATTAAATGTTTTTGAATATTTCTTGGAGGTTTATTGCGCGTAACAAACACACCAAACTTTCCTAAGTTATCATTCAAATACCTATTTAATTGATTTACATGGTCTCTATTTAAGGACTCCACATTTTTCAATTCAAAAACTATTTGTTTTGAATGATAGGTATCATATATATCCTTAAAAAATGGTATAGACTGATTGTTGTAAAAAATCAGATCTCTAATTTGAACGCCAGAATCAGATCTACATTGACCTTGAGCAAAATCTAAATGAGGATATAGCAAAGAGGCCAATAACTGTACCACATAATCCTCATATTTTTTATCTGCATTACCCGCCTTTCCCGTTGGCAATTTAATAATCTCACTCATTTTCCTTTTGGCCGATGTCAAAGGCAACTGCATAAACAATGGATCATTATGACAGTCTACAAATGACCGTTCCTTAAAGTCTATATACCTACCTACAAAATCAAAATTTTTACGGTTGAAGTCAATGACTTTAATCCTATCTTTGAAGAAAGTTCCTTTATCAACATTCTCAGAATAGTATTTAGAGAAATAATCATCCATTCCTATCCATGCTGAATAACGCAGCCATCTTTTGGGAACAAACAAGATAGGCTGCTTTGTATTGGGATTTACCGGAAGAAAAATTGTCTCAGTCTTCAAAACATGAGATTTGACATCATAAACAAAATCAATGGTTGTTTGTTCCATTGGAATCTTATTCTCCTCACATCTTTGAATAGTGTAGTCTATTAAGAAAGATGATATCAGATTACAAGCTATATCACTGATTCTATCCTTCGCAATATGATTAACTAACAATTGAATTTCTTCTATATGAGTAAAACCACTAGTTTTAAGTTGAGGAATATTGCTAAAAAGTGAGAGTATATCATTTGCAACCTTTTCACCTATTCGACTTCCTTTTCGTGATTTTGAACTTCCAAGCCCAACAGCATCACACTCAGAAAGAGCTATAACTAATTCCATCGCCTCTTTTTCCTTACCATGATTCATCAAATACCCCAAATAATTAAAACTTTGAAGCATTGAATCATGTAATCCATTATCCATCAAAGAAGGTGATTTCCATAGAAGAAATGGATCAACATACAGAGGAATGTCTTCATCCAAGAAAGGTATAGCGAAATCTACTTTGTCTTGAAGAAGTGGTATTCCATGAAAATCATTTAATCTAGGTCTAACGATACTTTCCATATTCACTAATGTTTTGAATTGGACAACTATGCTATATTTTAGAAACCCGAGACCGTGACTTTTCAAAAGAACACGCTCTAGGACTTTCCACCTATCCCCATGCGGTCCCATCCCGCACAACCATGGCGAAGACCTTTGATGGTCCGCCATCCTTAGAGCGTAGCGGTTCTGAGCACCGGAGGGCGGTTACATTCTCTCTCTTCGGGCAAGAGAGAGGCTTGGTGAGAGATGTGGAGTCTTCTTTAATGGTAAAGAAGGACGGGATGATTTTAGGAAAAAGACATTATCTGTCCTTATACATATTCTCATAATACTTCTGATACTCCCCAGAAGTAACATGATCCATCCATTCCTGGTTCTCGAGATACCATTTTACGGTTTCCTCGATACCCTCCTCAAACTGGAGAGATGGCTCCCAACCCAATTCCTTCTGCAGCTTTCTAGAGTCGATGGCGTAACGCATATCGTGACCCTTTCTGTCTGTTACATAAGTGATGAGATCCATATCCTCGCCTTCCTTTCTGCCGAGCAATCTATCCACGGTCTTGATAACCACCTTGATGATATCGATGTTCTTCCACTCGTTGAAACCGCCGATGTTGTAAGTCTCGGCAATCTTACCCTTGTGGAAAATCATATCGATGGCACGGGCATGATCTACTACATACAACCAGTCGCGCACATTCTCACCCTTACCATATACAGGCAATGGCTTGCGATGACGGATGTTGTTGATGAACAACGGAATCAACTTCTCAGGGAACTGGTATGGACCATAGTTGTTAGAGCAGTTGGTCACGATGGTAGGCATACCGTATGTATCGTGGAAAGCACGCACGAAGTGGTCGGAACTTGCCTTGGATGCAGAGTACGGAGAGTGAGGATTGTACTTGGTTGTCTCCAGGAAGAACTCCTCGCCGTAGGCCTCGTGGTTCTTACCGCTGGATGCCTTGGTTGTGAAAGGAGCAGGAATGCCCTCAGGGTGAGTCATCTGCAATGCACCGTAAACCTCATCGGTAGAGATGTGGTAGAAACGCTTGCCCTCATATCCCTCAGGAAGACTCTCCCAGTAAATCTTTGCCGCCTGGAGCAGAGACAGGGTACCCATCACGTTGGTATGAGCGAAAGTGAATGGATCCTTGATACTTCTATCTACATGACTCTCGGCAGCGAGATGGATGATGCCATCCACCTTGTAGTCCTGCATCAGCTTCAACATCAGGTCGAAATCGCAGATATCGCCCTTAACGAAAGTATAGTTAGGCTTGTCCTCGATGTCCTTGAGGTTAGCCAGGTTGCCTGCGTAAGTCAACTTGTCGAGGTTGATGATGTGATACTCAGGATATTTGTTCACGAAAAGTCTTACTACGTGTGAGCCGATGAAACCAGCACCGCCCGTGATAATGATATTCTTCATCTTCTTAATATTCTAAATTCTTTTTTAATGTTTGATCTTTCTCTTCAAGGATTGAAAGGAGATATTTGCCATAGTCATTCTTCAACATTGGCAGAGCATTCTCTTTCAATTGTTCTCCGGTAATCCAACCTTGGCGGTATGCGATTCCTTCCAAACAAGCTACCTTCAAGCCCTGGCGCTTCTCCAAGACTTCGATAAAGGTTGAAGCCTCAGAAAGGGAATCATGGGTTCCGGTATCAAGCCAGGCGAATCCTCTTGCCATGGTCTGAACCTTCAACAGCTTATCCTTCAGGAACTCCTGGTTTACTGTTGTGATTTCCAACTCACCACGAGCGGATGGCTTGATATGCTTAGCTACATCTACCACCTTGTTAGGATAGAAGTATAAGCCCACTACAGCATAATTGCTCTTTGGATGCTCAGGCTTCTCTTCGATACTCAGGCAATTGCCTTGCTCATCAAACTCTGCCACGCCATATCGTTCAGGATCGCTGACACGATAACCGAAGACGGTTGCCTTGTTGTTCTGCTCTGCATCTACTACTGCCTGATGCAACATCAGGCTAAGTCCTGCACCATGGAAGATGTTATCTCCCAAAACAAGGCAAGCGGAATCATTACCAATGAATTTCTCTCCGATAATGAAGGCTTGGGCTAAGCCATCTGGTGAAGGCTGCTCAGCATACTCAAATTTCACACCCAGTTGGCTACCATCGCCTAAGAGTCGCTTGAAACCAGGCAAGTCGAATGGAGTTGAGATAATCAGTATCTCACGGATACCAGCCAACATCAATACCGAGATAGGATAATATATCATCGGTTTATCAAAGATAGGAATCAGCTGCTTGCTGATACCCTTTGTGATAGGATACAAACGAGTACCGCTACCACCTGCTAATACGATTCCTTTCATAGATATAATCATGTAGATGAGTTTTTAGGATTCTACAACAGAACCCTAAAAACCAGAGATTTACTTATTGCAGAATTCCACAATCAACTTCACAATCTTGTCGATTTCCATATCAGACAATTCATAGAACAATGGCAATCTTACCAAGGTATCACCATATCTGTCACAATTTGGCAACACTCTTCCATCATGCTTATCCTCATAATACTTGCTGCTATGTAATGGCAGGTAGTGGAATG
>ERZ1023881.393-NODE-393-length-12683-cov-6.131929_pt1 | contig 12683 bp, 6 predicted proteins | sample MGYA00380393_ERZ1023881 | MGnify/ENA primary metagenome ERZ1023881 (study PRJEB33179, sample SAMN07449004) | human gut metagenome | biome: Human-gut; feature: Human associated habitat; material: Faeces | host: Homo sapiens | place: India: Bhopal | collected... | reverse complement strand
GCGGAGGGAGATAAGAGTTATGAGAAGCCATCTTAGAAATCGAAAGAGAATACCAGAAAAACAATAAATGTATAACCCTATAGAAAAGTTACTAAATGAACACAATGACAAGAAGACTCCTCTGGATGGTCGTATGTTGTTTGCCGTTTGTCTCGGGATGCAAACAAAGTGAGTGCGCAATAAGCGAAAACGCAATAGATGACACCATTTACCAGAATTTACCTTTCGAAATGCCGAAAGTACAGCAGCCGGTTTTTCCTGCTTATGAGGTAAATATCTCTAAATTCGGAGCCAAGGGGGATGGGATGACCCTGAATACGAAAGCAATCAACGATGCTATAAAAGAAGTAAACCAACGTGGCGGAGGTAAAGTTATCATCCCAGAAGGCACTTGGCTGACCGGACCTATCGAACTGCTCAGCAACGTGAATCTTTATACAGAACGCAATGCCCTGATACTCTTCACCGGTGACTTTGAAGCATATCCTATCATCCCCACTTCTTTCGAAGGATTGGAAACACGCCGCTGTCAATCACCGATTTCTGCTCGTAATGCAGAGAATATCGCTATCACAGGATATGGAATATTTGACGGAAACGGAGACTGCTGGCGCCCGGTGAAGAAGGAAAAACTAACAGCTTCGCAATGGAATAAACTGGTAAAATCGGGTGGTGTACTCGATGAACAGGAAAGAATATGGTATCCTACCGCCGGTTCGCTGAAAGGTGCAATGGCCTGCAAAGACTTCAATGTGCCCGAAGGCATCAACACGGACGAAGAATGGAATGAAATCCGTGCATGGTTGCGCCCCGTATTACTGAATTTCGTGAAAAGCAAGAGGATTTTGCTGGAAGGAGTTACTTTCAAGAACTCACCGAGCTGGTGTCTGCATCCGTTGTCATGTGAAGACTTTACAGTGAATAATATTCAGGTAATCAATCCCTGGTATTCTCAGAACGGAGATGCACTCGATCTGGAATCTTGCAAGAATGCACTGATCCTGAATAGTGTATTCGATGCGGGTGACGATGCCATCTGTATCAAATCGGGCAAAGATGAGAACGGCCGCCGCCGCGGAGAACCTTGCCAGAATGTAATCGTAAAGAATAATACGGTATTACATGGGCATGGCGGATTTGTAGTAGGCAGTGAAATGTCCGGTGGTGTGAAGAATATCTATGTAGAAGATTGTACATTCCTGGGAACAGATGTAGGTCTGCGCTTCAAAAGTACCCGCGGACGTGGCGGTGTTGTAGAAAACATCTATATCAATAACATCAATATGATCAATATACCGAACGAACCGTTACTTTTCGACCTGTTCTATGGTGGCAAAGGAGCCGGAGAAGAATCGGAAGAAGATCTGCTGAGCCGTATGAAGACGGCGATTCCTCCTGTAACCGAAGAGACTCCTGCGTTCCGTGATATTCATATATCAAATGTCATTTGCAGAGGTTCGGGACGTGCGATGTTCTTCAACGGACTTCCGGAAATGCCTATCCGTAACGTAACTGTGAAGAATGTTGTGATGACGGAAGCTACTGACGGAGTCGTTATCAGTCAGGTAGACGGTGTCACACTCGAAAATATTTATGTAGAATCAACCAAAGGAAAGAATATACTGAATGTCAAAAGCGCCAAGAATCTGAAAGTCGATGGAGAGACTTATGAAGAGATTGACGCCAAAGGACAGATATTGAATTTCAAATAAGAGATTCCACCACAGAAAACCACAAAATCATTATATAGAGTAAAAAGCTCAAATAGCAGACTAATTTATCTTCCAAAGATAAGCCGGTCTGCTATTTTTTCAATTACTTTTGCAGAAAGAAATACGACGTATAATATCATGCCTTAAAATCATGAAGAAGAATATTTTTATCATCACACTCCTTGTCGGGTGCTGCTCTCTGTCCGCCTGGGCTCAAAAACAGGAGAAAACCATTACTGTAGAAGTAAACAATAACTGGAACCGTGCCAAGACGGATGAACCGGTAGTAATCAACTTGCGTGACTTGCATACCGGATTTAAAGTAAAGTCTGCCGTAGTAATGGAAGGAAGCACTGAAATTCCTTCTCAGCTGGACGACCTGAACAGAGACCGTAAGATGGATGAACTGGCATTCGTTACCAGCCTCCCTGCTCACGGAAGAAAAACATTTCAGGTAACCCTGTCTTCTGAAAAGAGTACGAAAACCTATCCGGCACGGGTTTATGCGGAAATGTTCATTGCTGACCCGAGAAAAGGAAAGCATCAGTCAGTACAGGCAATCACTGTCCCTGGTACAAGTAATATATATAGTATGGTCCGTCCTCATGGTCCTGTACTGGAATCGGAACTGGTAGGCTATCGTCTTTACTTTAACGAAAAACAGACACCGGATATCTACGGTAAGTTCAATAAAGGACTGGAAATCAAAGAATCTCAGTTCTACCCTACTGACGAACAGTTAGCAAGAGGATTCGGTGACGATGTCCTCCGGGTATTCGACAGTTGCGGTCCGGGTGCTTTCAAAGGATGGGACGGAAAGAAAGCAACTCATATCACTCCGGTGGCTACCCGTACGGAACGTATCATCTCTTACGGTCCGGTGCGTGTCATCGCAGAAATCGAAGTGACAGGCTGGAAATATCAAAATGCGGAATTGGACATGATGACCCGTTACACACTCTATGCCGGACACCGTGATCTTCGTATCGAGGCATTCTTCGACGAGCCGATTAAGAACGAAGTGTTCTGTACAGGCGTTCAGGATATTGTCGGTACCGCAGAATCTTACTCGGATCACAAAGGGCTTGTCGGCAGTTGGGGAACAGACTGGCCGGTAAACGATACCGTGAAATATGCCAAAGAAACAGTAGGTCTTGGGACCTGCATTCCCCAACGATATGTGAAATCGGAAGAGAAAGACAAAGACAACTACCTCTACACCATCACATCTCCGGGAAGCAAATACTTACAGTATCACACCACTTTCACTTCCATGAAAGAAACTTTCGGCTATAAGACACCGGAAGCATGGTTCGCTTATCTCCGCGAATGGAAAGAAGAATTGGTACATCCGGTAACGGTCAAAATAAAAGATATTCATTAAACAAAGCATACAAATACAGTTAAACAATCAAATACTGGAGTATTTACCAGTTTTTATACCGACTCTGCACAATTATTACTCCTTTGTGCGGAGTCTTTTTTTTACCTTTGCCCCATTGAGAGACTTCAACTGAATCTTTAATATCAAACTATTATACCTATATCATGAAACGATTGACACAGACTTTAGCTTTTTGCCTGCTAACTGTTTTCACTGCGGTAGCACAGAAAAACTATGTATCCGAAGTATGGGTTTCCGATCTCGGAAATGGTAAATACAAGAATCCGGTGCTCTATGCCGATTATTCCGATCCGGACGCTTGCCGCGTAGGAGATGATTTCTATATGACTTCTTCCAGCTTCAACTGTCTGCCGGGATTGCAGATTCTACATTCCAAGGATTTAGTGAACTGGACGATTATCGGAGCTGCTGTTCCCTATGCCCTCACCCCTATTGAAACACCGGAACGTCCGGAACACGGCAACCGTGTCTGGGCACCCAGTATCCGCCACCATAACGGAGAGTTTTATATCTTCTGGGGAGACCCGGACCAAGGCGCTTTCATGGTAAAAGCCAAAGACCCGCAAGGTCCGTGGACGGAACCTGTTCTGGTTAAACCGGGAAAAGGAATCATCGATACCTGCCCGCTTTGGGATGAAGACGGAAAAGTATATCTGGTACACGCCTATGCAGGAAGCCGCGCCGGACTGAAAAGTGTAATCACCATCTGTGAATTGAATAAGGAAGCGACCAAAGCCATCACCCCCTCACGCATTATCTTCGACGGTCACGAAGCACACCAGACGTGTGAAGGCCCGAAGTTTTATAAAAGGAACGGCTATTATTATATCTTCCATCCGGCAGGCGGTGTGCCAACCGGTTGGCAGGTAGTACTCCGTTCTAAAAATGCGTATGGTCCTTATGAATGGAGAACTGTACTGGCGCAGGGTGATTCTCCCGTCAATGGACCTCACCAGGGAGCTTGGGTAGACACTCCTTCCGGAGAAGACTGGTTCTTCCACTTTCAGGATGTAGGCGCTTATGGTCGCCTTGTTCACTTGCAACCGATGAAGTGGGTGAATGACTGGCCTGTAATCGGTATCGACAAAGATGGTGACGGTTGCGGCGAACCGGTAATGACCTACAAAAAGCCGAATGTAGGAAAGATATATCCCATCTGTACACCGCAAGAAAGCGACGAATTCGACGGATATATACTCTCTCCGCAATGGCAGTGGCACGCTAATATCAATGAGAAATGGGCATATTATGCCGGAGACAAAAGTTATGTCAGACTATACTCTTATCCGGTAGTAGCGGATTATAAGAATTTGTGGGATGTAGCTAATCTGTTGTTGCAAAAAACTCCTTCGGACAATTTCACCGCCACAATGAAACTGACCTTCATGCCTAATCCAAAACTGAAAGGTGAACGTACAGGTTTGGTAGTAATGGGCAGGGATTATGCAGGATTGATTCTGGAAAATACGGACAAAGGTCTTGTGCTGTCTCAAATTGAATGTAAAAAAGCAGATAAAGGAGAAGCGGAACAGGTAAACTCTTCTGTCGGTCTTACCCAAAACACGGTATACCTAAAGGTACGTTTCAGTTGCGACGGCAAGAAACTTAAAGCCAGTGAAGGAGGTAACGACCTCATTGTGATGTGCAACTTCAGTTATAGCCTTGACGGAAAGAAGTTCTTGCCATTAGGCAACCCTTTTCAGGCAAGGGAGGGACAATGGATTGGCGCCAAAGTCGGCATGTTCTGTACCCGTCCGGCTATTGTTACCAATGATGGAGGATGGACAGATGTAGACTGGTTCCGAATTACAAGGAAATGATTCGTTTTTTATTCCTATCTTTGTAAGCAGAAAGAAAGGAAAACAGGATTAACATAAAAAAACAAGAAGTTCAATGAAGAAACTAGTCATTTTCGATTTGGATGGTACATTACTGAATACCATTGCCGACCTTGCACACAGTACAAATTATGCCTTGAATAAGTTAGGATATCCCACACATGAGATCGAGAAATATAACTTCATGGTAGGAAACGGCATCGACAAACTTTTTGAGCGTGCCTTGCCGGAAGGAGAAAAGTCCAAAGAGAATGTACTGCGCGTACGCAAGGAATTCGTCCCTTACTATGACATTCATAATGCCGATGACAGCCGCCCTTATCCCGGTATTCCGGAATTGCTCTCATACTTACAGGATGCAGGTATTCAAATTGCTGTGGCTTCCAACAAATATCAGGCAGCCACCCAAAAATTGATTGACCATTATTTTCCGGAAATCCATTTTACCGCTGTGTTCGGGCAACGTGAAGGGATAAAGGTTAAACCCGATCCAACCGTTGTATTCGATATTCTGGAAGTTGCCAAAGTAACCAAAGAAGAAGTGCTGTACGTGGGTGATTCCGGCGTGGATATGCAAACGGCTGCTAATGCAAGAGTGACAGTTTGTGGAGTAACATGGGGATTCCGCCCACGTGCCGAACTGGAAGAATTCAGTCCTCAATATATTGTAGATACCGCTGAGGAGATCAAACGTCTTATTCTCTAATATCTGAATCTACAGAAAGATCTCATTCTTCAAGCTGTACGATAGATCTATGCGGATTATATCAACATAGATCTATCATGCAGCTATTTTTCTTCATTAACAGAACAATATTTTTAAGATTCTGCGCAGAGAATTGAAAACCGATTCCCGCATCATATAATTTACTATTTCTTTTTAACTTCAGAAAATCAATATCCGGCAGACTTCCATCCGCTTTGCGAGGCAATGTTAACTGAGCAGGATCCAAACTTACAAAATCATCCTCACCTACGGTCATATCTACAGGAAGAAAAGAATTATTGATAATCGTACATTCCTCCCGATTCACATCGACAATATGTTTTCCTGCAGCCCTCGGCTTATATGACAAATTATTCCGAATAATATGATCATATCCGTCCACGTCCACTATTTCTCCGGGAGACTTACGATTCAGCATACAGAAATTAGACGGATTCTGATAACCGGTATTATTGAACCAGGAAATTCCTCCCAAATGGTGATTGGCATAAAATCCTTTGTTCTTGTTTTTATATGCCAGACAATTCTTCACTACATGGTGTGGAATCTCATTCGGCATCTTCACTTTTGAGCGCATACCATAGCCACCCGCTTTAAACCCTGTACCATCTCCCGCACCCACAAATCCTCCGGGCTTATATCCATTATAAAACGCCCAGCAATCTTCAATCGTATAAGCTGCTTGTGCCTTTATCAAATCAAAACCGTCATCACTGTTGTACCAGGCCCGACATCCTTTAAACACATTTCCCGTATAGGAGGCAGAAGCCGGATGCCCACCGAAGCCATCCACATTTCCACCGGTACCATTCTCAGATACAGGGTCATAATTATTATAAGCATCACAGTTCAGTACGAGATTATTACTTCCCCGCACCAAATAAAAACCAATAGCCATGCCATCGTGCATCGCCAGATTCTCGTAAATATTATGATTTCCACCTTGATTGTATATACACTCCGACTGAGTATGCTCCCGGATAGTAACCTGTGTTTTGATAATCTCAAAATTGCGGAAATGGAGGTAAGAGCCTGATACATAAAAGACAGATACCCGTTTACCCTCCGGCTTTACTTCAGCCAGATTGAATATCGGACGTTCATCCTGATAACCTGTATAGCAGATTCTCTTGGCCTGAGTGCCACTTTTATTCATTTCAAAAACATAAGCGCGCAAATGATCTCCTCCCATCATCTGCTCTTCCCGTATCCGATACTCGCCTCCGCGAATATATACCGTATCTCCGGGAACGACTTTTGACTGCGCTTTTTGTAAAGTAGCGAAAGGTTTGTCAAGCGTGCCCGCATTTGAATCATCACCATTGGTAGCTACAAAATAATTCGTAGCCGAAAGAGACAGGAAACACCCCATAAAAAAAAGACTAATACCTATATGCTTTTTCATTATGCTTATATTTAAAAACCTATTGAAAACTGATTTCCATTTTACTGTTGTTAATGTGCTTCTTTATTACCTGACTCTTATCTTCTACCTCTAAACAAATATTCTGTAACCGGAAGTTTTTTCCAGTTACCGTTTTCATGCCGCTAAATTACAGCTTTCTTTATAGTTTAGAATGTACATGCGTACACAAAGCCTAGAAAATCGTATTTCACCTGAGATTTACATCAAGAATGAACGATAATACATCGTTTCTTTGTTTTTCCGTACGCTATTACATCCTCTATTCTAAAAAGAAAATTAACTTTGTAACCATTAATAATAATGTAGAATCGTAGAAATCAAATATGAAAAATGCACTGCTGATATTCGCATTCTTATCTTTCTATCTCAGTTCAGTACATGCATCTGTCGAGATACGTTCGAACAAACTGACCACCGGTGACGGACTGGCGAATAATTCCATCCGATATATGTTTCAGGACAGCAAGGGATTTATGTGGATGGGAACCGTCAACGGATTAAGCTATTATGACGGCAACTCTTTTGTCAGTATCTACCCGGACCCTAATCTGCCGATTTCATTGGCCGACCCACGCATCCGGAATATGGAAGAAGATTCTAACGGTTTTTTATGGATCGCCACCCTCTCTTCTTTATATAGCTGTTACGATTTAAAACATGGGCGCTTCGTCGATTTCACCGGTTGCGGAGAATACAAACAGAGCTATTCGAAAAAAATCATTGCATCCGACCAGTCTATCTGGTTGTGGGATAACAATAACGGATGCCGTCGTGTCGTCTATCAGGATGGCCAGTTCTCGTCGCAGGCATACAAAAAAGAATTAGGCAACCTATCTTCTGACGAGGTACTGTTTGTCTACGAAAGCAATGACAGCCCCGGACATGTATGGATAGGAACCAAGCAAGGATTATGGAAATACCATGACGGCAAACTGGAAGCAATGGATACACAGGGAGAAAGCTGGGAACATATCTTTTCTTATGACCAATATACCTGCATCATTACCGGAAAAAAAGAAATCTACCGCCACTCTCTTTCCAATAACCGACTGGAGAAAATCGCTTCATTAACCGAACTCGGAGATACAGGTGTAATCACCGGAAGCCTCCGCCTGCAACATCAATGGGTGATGTTTACCGCCACTGGCAGTTACATCCTAGATCCCGTTACGGGAAAGCTGCGCCGGTTCTCCCGCCTGAATATTAAAAACGGTAACGTCACCAGAGACAATAAAGGGAATGCATGGGTACACAACTATACCGGCAACGTATGGTATGTCAATACCAGCACTGGCGACATCAAACATTTTCAGTTTCTTTCATCCGAGCATTTGGGATATATCGATGTAGAACGTTACTCTATCATTCATGATTCACGGGATATCATCTGGATTACGACTTACGGAAACGGACTCTTTGCCTACGATCTGAATACCGGCGATCTGCAGCACTTCACTTTTGAAGTCAGTCACTCCAGCCATATCAATTCCAATTATCTGCAATATATCATTGAAGACCGTTCCGGGGGTATCTGGGTGAGTTCCGAATTCTCCGGATTATCTCATCTGGAGATTCTGAATAAAGGAACGTTACGTATCTATCCGAATGGCGAAGATGCTTCTGACCGCTCCAACACGATACGTATGCTTTTACGTGGCAAAAACGGTAATGTATATATGGCAAACCGCATGGGTACCCTATATGAATATGATGCCGACCTGAAAAATATACTTCGTAGAGAGAAGTTTACACATAACGTATACAGTATGTGCGAAGATAATGAAGGACAGTTATGGTTGGGTATGCGTGGTATAGGATTACGTATCGGGGCTGATCAATGGTACCGATATAACAGTAAGGATAATAACTCCTTATCAAACGACAATGTCTACTTAATCTACCGTGACCGCAAAGGGCGGATGTGGATAGGAACATTTGGCGGAGGATTGAATCTGGCTGTCAAAACAGGCAACGGTTATCAATTCAAGCATTTCTTTCAAGGCAGTTATGGAGAAAAACGGGTACGCGTCATACAGGAAGACCGCAACGGTATGATGTGGGTGGGTACCAACAACGGTATTTATATCTTCCATCCGGACTCACTGATCAACTCCCCCAAGAATTACGTACTTTACAATCATGTCAATGAAACATTCCCCAGCAATGAAATCCGCTGTCTGGTGAATGATCATGAAGGAAATATGTGGATTGGAACAACGGGAGCAGGCTTTGCCATCTGCTATCTGGGAAATGACTACCAACATCTGACTTTCGATTGTTATAGTATTAAAGACGGATTGCCCAACGGAGTCATACAGTCGATTGTTGAAGATCAGGACAATGAAATGTGGATTGCGACCGAATATGGCATTTCCCGCTTCACCCTCGCCACCAAGCAAATAGAGAATTATTATTTTTCTTCACATACACTGGGGAATGTATACTCTGAAAATACCGCTTGCATAAATGCTGACGGAAGATTACTTTTCGGTACGAACTACGGCCTGGTAGTTCTCGATGCCAATAAAGTGGAAAACATGGAAAAACTTGCATCGACCGTATTCACAGGGCTTCACATCAATGGAGCGCATATGCTGCCCGGTATGGATGATTCCCCTCTCAACGAAACCATGTCCTATACAGGGCAGTTAAACTTGAAACATTATCAAAATTCATTTGTCATTGCCTTTTCAACATTCAACTTTTTAAGCGGAGCATCCAAATATTCTTATCGGATGCCTCCATATGATTCGGAATGGAGCATCCCTTCAGCACAAAATTTGGCAACGTACCGTAATCTTCCTCCCGGTAAATACCAGTTGCAAGTGAAAGCCTGCAATGTAGCCGGCGTATGGGGGGAAGAAAGTACTATGGAGATTGTCATAGCTCCTCCTTTCTGGCAGACGACCTGGGCCTATCTGATTTATCTGGTATTCATTGGAATCGACTGTTATTTCCGTTTCCATATCATACGAAATTTCAACAGATTACGCAATCGCATCGCTGTTGAGAAGCAATTGACCGAATATAAGCTGGAATTCTTCACCAATATATCCCACGAATTCCGTACACCGCTTACTCTGATTCAAGGTGCTCTCAACAAGCTAATCAATATAGAGAATCCTCCCAAAGAGATGCAACGTCCTTTAAAAACCATGGATAAAAGCACTCAGAGAATGTTACGCCTCATCAATCAGCTACTTGAATTCAGAAAGATGCAGAAAAACAAACTGGCCTTATCTTTGGAAGAGACGGACGTCATTGCTTTCCTTTATGAAATCTTCCTGAGTTTCAAGGATACAAGCGAGTCCAAAAACATCGATTTCAGTTTTGAGCCGTCACAACCTGCTTATAAAATGTTTATTGATAAAGGCAATTTAGACAAGGTTACCTACAACCTCCTATCCAATGCTTTCAAGTATACTCCTTCTAACGGAAAGATTATATTCAAAATAGATATTCAGGAAGACAAGCAACAGCTTCGTATACAAGTCATAGATAACGGGATCGGCATACCCAAAGAAAAACGTTCTGAACTGTTCAAGCGTTTCATGCAAAGCAGCTTCTCTCATAGCAGTGTCGGAGTAGGTCTCCACTTGACACACGAACTGGTACAGGTACATAAAGGTAATATCAGTTATGATGAAAATGAGGGAGGCGGTTCTGTCTTTACCGTCCTATTGCCGACTAATTCTGATATCTATCAGGAGAAAGATTTCCTGATTCCCAATCAGTTATTAAACGATGAAGAGGAACTGCGCTCCAAAGATTTTCTCAGAAATGAAACGTCAGAGGATACTTTCCAGCCTCCTGTCGATCCTTTGAACAAACGCAAAGTTTTGATTATAGAAGATGATACCGATATCCGTGAATTCCTAAGAGAAGAAATAGGAGTTTACTTTGAAGTTGAAGTAGCTGCTGACGGAACATCCGGTTTTGAAAAAGCAAGTACGTATGATGCTGATTTAATTGTTTGTGACGTTCTGATGCCGGGAATGAATGGATTTGAAGTGACACGCAAACTTAAAAATGAATTTACCACCAGCCATATCCCCATCATATTACTGACTGCCCTCAATATAGAAGAGAAATATCAGGAAGGAATTGAATCCGGAGCTGATGCGTATATCACGAAGCCATTCAATGTCTCTTTACTACTGGCAAGAATCTTCAAGTTAATCGAGCTACGGGATAAACTGCGCCAAAAATATTCTAACGAACCGGGATTGGCTCATTCCATTATCTGTACCAATGACAAGGATCAGAAGTTCTCGGTAAAGCTGAATGAAGTATTGAATGAGCACATGACCGATACCGATTTTTCGGTCAATGACTTTGCCGGAATAATGGGACTAGGACGTACTGTATTCTATAAAAAAGTACGGGGAGTGACCGGTTATTCTCCTTACGAATATTTGCGTGTCATGCGGATGAAAAAGGCTGCTGAAATGTTATTGACAGAAGATCTCACCATAGCCGAAGTCGCCTATAGCGTAGGTATCAACGATCCGTTCTACTTCAGTAAATGTTTCAAGAACCAATTCGGGGTATCTCCATCTGCCTATCGGAAAAAGCTGTCTGAAGATGAAAATGAACCCATAAATGATGCCGACGTATGATCTTACAGGTTTTCCGTACTAATTTAAGGGGTGTTTCTTTCATTGATGTACTTTCTTTGCCAATGAAAAATTAATCATTAAGAAATCATGAGAAACAAACTCTTTCTATTTGTATTTCTGTTTGCAGTGCTGGCTATTGTTGATAGTCACGCTTTCGAACGCAAAAAATACAATTTCAACAGTGAATGGCGTCTGCAAATCGGAGACTTTCCCGAAGCTAAACAATCTCAATTCGACGATAGCCGGTGGAAAGCGGTCACTTTACCGCATGCCTTTAATGAAGATGAAGCCTTCAAAGTGTCCATCGAACAGCTGACGGACACAGTGGTATGGTATCGGAAACACTTTCGGATTCCGGCTTCCGGTAAAAAACAAAAAGTATTCATCGAATTTGAAGGAGTGCGCCAAGCCGGTGACTTCTATTTGAACGGACAATATCTGGGAAAACACGAAAACGGAGTAATGGCGGCAGGCTTCGACCTGACACCTTATATTAAAGAAGGTGACAATGTACTGGCAGTACGTACGGACAATGACTGGATGTATCGCGAAAAAAGTACTAACTCCAAGTTCCAGTGGAACGACCGTAACTTCAACGCAAACTACGGTGGTCTGCCCAAGAATGTATTCTTGTACGTTACAGATGAAGTGTATCAGACTCTTCCTTTATACAGTAATCTGAAAACTACCGGAGTTTATATTTATGCTAAAGACATCGACGTAAAAGGACGCACTGCCACCATCCATGCAGAATCGGAAGTAAAAAACGACAGTCGTGAACCACGCCAATTTAGCTACCAGGTGGTCTTGCTGGATGCTGACGGCAAACAGGTGAAAAGCTTCGAAGGTGAGAAAGTAACCTTACAAGGTGGCGAAACAAGGGTAGTGAAAGCTGCTTCCAAAGTAAATAATCTCCATTTCTGGAGTTGGGGATATGGGTATCTTTATACTGTCCA
>ERZ1023881.386-NODE-386-length-12885-cov-6.204365_pt1 | contig 12885 bp, 6 predicted proteins | sample MGYA00380393_ERZ1023881 | MGnify/ENA primary metagenome ERZ1023881 (study PRJEB33179, sample SAMN07449004) | human gut metagenome | biome: Human-gut; feature: Human associated habitat; material: Faeces | host: Homo sapiens | place: India: Bhopal | collected... | reverse complement strand
ACTCGACTTGTCGTCGGCTGCGTCTGATGGGTATAAGAGACAGGTACCGGTAGGGCGGGCCGCCCTGCCAGCCGGTCACAGCCTCTGCCTTGGGGGCTTGGGGCGTAGGCTCAGATTCGCCGGTGTCCTGCTTGTCCCCCGGACCAAAGATGGCCCGCACCAGCTTTTCCAGCAGCTCCAGCAGTTTACTCATTGTAGTCCTCCCCCGTGATCTCTTTGTACTGCTCTGCGGTGATCTCGTCCTCGGCCACCCGCTTGGCCAGCTCCGCTTTGACTCCGGCATGGCGGCGTGCGGGCATCTCTGCCCACGTCTTGGTACCGGCGATGAGCCGGTTCGCCCAGATTTTGTCCATTTTGATGTCCTCCTTACTTGTTGACGGCGGCATCCAGCTCGCACAGCGAGTCCTCGACAGCCGCCATCCGCTCCTGTGATTCCATATCCTGCTCACACATGGCGTCCTCGATCTCCGCCACGAGGCCGGGCAGCTCCCTGAGCTTCTGCTCCTCTGCCAGCTTCCGGTGGAGCTCTTTCAGGCTCCTTTCTGTTTTGTGCAGACTCATCCGATAGCACCTCCGATCATGGTGATATTGCCGCCGACGCCAGAAGCTCCCCGGGTAATCGTCACCTTGTAGTTGAATGCAAAGCCCCGGGCGGCGGTCTTGTTGGTAAAGGCGTGGTGTGCAAAGGCCCGGCTCTCGCCGCGCTGGATGTCGGTGCAGTTTTCCCACACCGGGGTCTCGTCCCGTGCGTTGTTGCTCAGCTCCACGCTGAGGCTCATATCTGCCGGGAAACTGCCCTCCAGCGTCATGGCAGCCACGGTGATGGTGTCGTCCGCCGTCAGGGGCTGGGCCAGCGAGAGGACGGCGCTTGTCACATTTTTGGTAAAGGTAGCGGTCCATTCTGTCGCGGTCTTGCCGTCGTCCGCTTCCAGCATCAATGTGTTTTCTCCGTTGAGGATCTGCTGGAACAGGGCTTTCTCGCTCAGGAACTGTACCGTGAGTTCGGTGCCGGAGGCCACGTTCTCGCGGACGGCCAGCGCCACGCCGTTCACCTTTTCGGTGATGGTCATGGGGTCTCCGTCGCCGTCGGTCACGGTGTAGGCCAGAGCAAACGGCTCGTTCTTCTCGCCCAGCGCCACGCCGCTCTCGCCTGCATCGGAAGTCACTTCCGGCGGCTGGTTTGCCGAGGCGAAGCCATCCTTGTCGATGTACAGCGTCTCCGGCAGGGTGAAACATGGAAGGTAGCCGTAACTACTGCCGTAAGTGCCTTCGGCAGTCGTAACACTGGAGCCGCTTGCGGAAGCTATGTAGACGCTGTTGGCATAGTAATGGGTTTCCGGCCAATGCGACCCATCAGTATATGTAATGCGCATATATGGACTTCTCGTCCAGATGCCGCTTCCGTAGCGGGTTCGAATGCTGCCGATCCTGCTGATTGCGGCTGAGGAAAGCGCAGAGCCATCGGAGTAGCCCGATGCCCCGACTTCCGCTGCCGAAATAGGGAAAAAGCTTGACTTGTATGTGTCGCCGTCAAGTGCTATTCCGTTACCACCGCCAGTATTGGAATGGTCATAATAGCGAACATAATGACCGGCATATTTTGTCATGCCGATCAAGTTCCGTACTTCTTCGGAAAACTTATTCACATAGGTGTTTTTGTACCAGGTGTCCTCACCGCTGTTATTGACAAGGTAAGTATCTCGTTTAGACACATTATGGACCCCGCTCGTCGCCGGACTCTCCCGGCAAAACAGTGTCCTTCCCTTGCCGTTCAGGCCCGACTCGTAGTTGTGGGCCAGCACGTAAAACTTGACTTTGGTGCTGCCTTCCATCAGGTAGACAAAGCCATCGCCAATGGCTAAGTTTTTGATCTGCATATTTCTGATCCTCCTTCCTCTTAAAAATCCACCCTCGACGCCGCCTTGTTCCATATCCCCGTCAGCTCCACGCCGTCAAGCGTGTCAAAGACCGAAACAAAGCTGATGCCGTTTACATCTGTGCCATGCACCATCTCCAACAGTTTGATGCGCACACCGGCGGCCGCAGCGTCCGCCGCCGCGCCCGCAATACTCAGCGTCTCGTTCACCCTCACGCCGCTCCCCGCCACCAGTCCTGTCACTACAGTGCCGCCCGCGTTGCCCAGCAGCGTTACCTGCACCCGGATGTCTCCGGAAGGCTTCGCCCTGGCGTAAAAGCGGACAAAGCCGTCCCGCGCCTCGCAGTAGGCCGGGCATCCCGCTTCCTGCGCCGCTGCACCGTAGTTGTCCGGGTAGGAGCCGAGAGCCGCATAGCCGGTCTTTGCTTCCGGCACCGGTGCGTCCTGCATCAGGGGCAGGCCGTCCCCGTGGGCCTTCTCCCAGCCCTCCGGCGTCAGGGTCACGAGGCGGCTTCCCCGGTATCCGGCCCCGTCGCCCGCAAGGCCCGGGTACAGCACTTCGCCTGCGCTGTTGTAGATAGGTTCACTCATTCTTTTACCTCCGCCTTTGCCGTGACGACCACATTTCCGGTCACGGCCTCGATGTTCACGCAGCCCTCTTCGGCATTCCACGCCGTTTCCGTAATGTCCTCGCTGCCCATCTTCACGTTCACCTCGGTCAGGGTGTACCCGCTCTCGGCGGTCAGGGCGGCTTTGTAGGCCCGGCCCTTCGCCACCACGACGGCGGTCTGGTCGGTGGTCACATGGCTCAGCCGGTTCACCACGCTGCACCACACCAGCGCCTGGCTCACCGTCACGCTGCATTCGGCCTTTGCGCCGCCTGCCGTGGCGCTGATGAGCGCGCTGCCCTCGGCCACGCCCCGCACGATGCCGCCGCTCACGGTGGCCACGTCCTCCCGGCTGCTCTGCCACACCACGGTGCGGTCGTCGGCGTTCTCGGGCCGCACGGCAGCTGTCAGGCGGGCTGTGCCGTCCACGCTCAGTTCAAGGGTGCTGCGGTCCAGCGTCACGCTACTCACCGGCACCCTCGCCGCCTTTACGGTCACGGTGCAGCTGGCCGTCTTGCCGCCCACGCTGGCCCGGATGATGGCAGCGCCGGCGGCGCGGGCCGTCACCACGCCGCTGTCCACCCCAGCAGCCTCTTCGTTGGAGCTGGTCCATACGATGCTGCTCTGGGGGATGCTGGTGGGCAGCACCGTGGCCGTCAGGGCGGCAGTCCTGCCCTCTGTCAGCTCCAGCGTCCCGGCGCTCAGCATCAGGCTGGCGGCTCTCAGGCCGTCCTCGGCCACCGTTACGCTGCACGCCGCCTTCACGCCGCCCGCAATGGCCGCGATCTCCGTCGTTCCGGCACAGATGGCCACCACCTCGCCCCCGGTCACGCTGGCGGTCTCCGGGTCGGCGCTGTACCACACCACAGCCTGATCAGCGTTCTCCGGGCTGACTGTGGCTGTCAGGGCCGCAGTCTCCCCCGGCTTCAGTGTCAGGGCGGTCTGACTCAGGGTCACGGTCTCTACCGGCGCCTCGGCCTCCCGCACCCGGACGGCACAGCAGGCGTATTTCCCGCCGCTGGCGGCGAGGACGGCCGCCGCGCCCGGCTTTTTGGCCGTCACGGTGCCGTCGCTCACCTCGGCCACGGTCTCGTCGCTGCTCAGCCACGCTACGTCGCCCTCCGGGTCGGCGGCTGCGTCCAGCACCGCCGTCTCACCCGCCGTCAGGGTCAGGGCGTCGGCGCTCAGGCTCACCCGCTCCACCGCCGGCTTTACCAGCACGGCGCACTCTGCGCTGCACCCGTCCGCCCGGGCCGTGATCCGTGTCCCGCCGAGGGTCTTTGCCGTAATGACGCCGTCCTCCACAGCGGCCACAGCCTCGTCGCTGCTCTCCCACAGCACGGTCTGCTCCGTTGCATTCTCGGGGCTGATCCGGACTCCCAGCGCCGTCCGCTCTCCCGCATGCAGGGTCAGACTGTCCCGGGTCAGCGTCACCGCGCCCACCGGCACCTCGGCCCATACCCCGCTCAGCTGGTCCAGCAGGGGGGCGGCGGTCTTTGTCTGGTAGGCAGCTTCCCGCAGCAGACGCATCAGCAGGCGGCGCTCCTCCTTTTTCGGAGCAAGGTTCGCCGCCCGGTTCGCTGCCTGAGTGGCAGCGGTGCAGGCGTCCAGTGTCTCATTTGCCGCGCCCAGTGCGCTGGCAGCACTCGCTGCCGCAGCTGTGATGTCTGCCTGCGTCCTTGCCGCCGCAAGGGCAGCAGCGTTTTCGGCGTCCTCGGCACTCATCCGCTCCTTCTGGGTGGCGGCCGCGCCTTTCTGGGCGGCATCCATTGCCGCCTGTGCTGTCTTGGCCGCGTCCTTTGCGGCTGCGCCCTCGTTCATGGCCGTGTTCACGGCCTGCTGCACCAGTGCCACAAACTGGGCGTATACGCTGGGGTCTACGTCCTCCACCGTACCTGACAGCCCAATGGTCTCGTAGCAGTCGTATTTCGCCGGGCAGCTCATGGCCGTGTAGCCGTCCGCGCTCTGGGCTAGCAGCATCCACAGCCCCTGCCGGGCGGCCGTAAAGCGTCGGTCGATGGTCACTTCCCGGCTCTCGTCCAGCAGCACCGGCTGGGGCAGCGTGCCGCCCTCCTGCTCGATGTGCAGGGTCACGGCCATCCCGCTCCACTCCTCCGGCAGCGCGAAGCTCAGGCTCTCCACGCCCGCCGTTCCTACGCCGCCCAGATGCAGCACCCCCGGCTCGGCCCGCCAGCCCATCCCGCCGAATCGGTCTTTGATGATCCTTACTTTCACTCTGAGGCTCCTTCCTTTGAGAAAGGCTCCCCTCGCCAGGGGAGCTGCTTTGCAGCGCTGCCGTCAGGCGGACTGCAAAGCTGAGAGGTTCCCTTCCGGTCCGCTGCCGTTTCTAAATGCCTCTTCTTCTCCAGCCTACCACGTCCCCTGCTTCAAAACTACTGCGGACATACAAAAAGAACGAGCACCCCGGCTCACAGCCAGAGTGCTCGTTCTTTTCAGATCCGATTCAGAGGCCCAGCGCCTCAGACAGCTCATCAACGGTGTCAAATACCGGCCATTCTCCGGCCGCTATTGCTGCCTTTGTCTCGGCAGCTTCCTGCAAAAGCTCTTCAAAAGAATGGTACTTCTCGTACCGTTCCGGGTGCTTCTTCATCTCCTCCACTTCTGCCATTGCCGCCCAGATCTCCGCATTCGGCACTTCACGTTTCTCTTCTTCCATTGCATCAGCCCCCTTTGCGCCTACTATATCACATTTCGCCCATCATTTCACCTCCTCCCACCAATTTCTCTCATCCTTCGCCTTCTCCGCTTTCTTGTCCGCATCCTTCACCCACTGCGCAAAGTCCTTTTCCTCGTACAGCGGATTCCCGTCTGCATCCTCGAGGGCCAGCAGCTTCTTTTCCAGCCTCTCCCGGTCGCCGTCGCTTCCGGCCAGATACTCTTCCTTCACGGCCTCGGTGATCTTGCTCTTGATGCTGCCCTTGTCCTTGCCTGCGGTCATCAGGCGGTCAAGCCCCTCCTGCGCGTCCTTTGCCCGGCCATTTTCCACTTCGTCCAGAAGGTCAGCGTACACGCTGGCGTCCTTGTCCCGGCCCTTTTCGGCCAGCAGCAGCTCGTTGGCCTTCTCGTTCACAGCGCCGGTCACTACGTTGACCAGCTCCGTCCGCCGGGCAGAGTCTTTGCTCCTTACGTCCAGTCCGTCCAGCAGCTTCTTGAAGGCCGCTTGCCGCGCCGTCTCCGCCGCTTTCTCCTTGCCCGCGTTCTGGGCCTTGGCCGCTTCCAGAATATCTTCGTCGTACTTCTTCAGCCGGGTCTTGAGCTGGCTGTCCACCTTGTCCGTCTTGTTCATCTGTTCCAGCTTCTTCATCGCCGCAGCAGCTTCCTCGCTGTCCCCGTTCTGGATGGCGTTGTACAGCCGGTCGTACTGCCCGGTGGCCGAAGAGGGTGCAGAGTCAAAGCTCACGTTGCCCTCTTCCTTCCATTTCTTGATGCTGTCCATCCATTCGTTCACGGCCTTGACGTACTTCTTCACGTTGTTGTAGGGGATGCCCTCCAGCATGGCCAGCTGGCCCACAGCGTCTGCCCACGCCCACCGCACGCTCTTCTCGTACTCCGCAAACTCCTCCTCGGTCATCTCACCGGTGTCCTTGTCCAGCAGGCCGTTCAGCTTCGCGATGCTCTTGGTCATGTCGTTCACGGCCGAAAAGCCCGTCATGCTGATGGTGTCGTAGCTGCCAAAGCTCTTTCCGGTCATCACCGTCTCGGCGGCTCTCCACACCTCGCTTCCGCCGGTAAAGTTGCTCACCCCGCTGTTGAAGAACTGATAGATAAAATTGCTCAAAAGGCTCCACACGGTCATGTCGCCGTTCTCGTCCTGTAAGTCGCCCCACTTGTGGAACAGCAGCTTCACCCCCACGCCCAGCCCTGCGATCAGGGCCGTCTGCACGATCTGGCTGAAGATGGCGTCTGCCCGCCGCGCCTTGGCCGTTTCCAGTGCCTCCTTGTTGGCTGCGCTGGGGTCTGCCTTGTACCGTGCCGCCTGCGCCGCGGCGTCCTCCAGCGCGCTCACGAGGATCTGGGCGTTCTGCTGGCGCTGTGTGCTGAACATCATCAGGGTCTTGGCCATCTGGTTTTTCGTGCGCTGAAAGCCCGTCCGCTGCATGGCGGTGTAGTTGGGCTGGGTCCGCTCGATCACCCGCTGGTACTTCTGCTTCACAGCCTCCCAGTAGGCCGGGCTGTCGTAGACGGCCGCCTCGGCGTCGAACTCCTCCGGGTGGCTCTTCACATACTCCATCGCGCCGTAGTACAGCGCTGCCGTCGTGATCTCGTCCACCTTCCCGATGCTTCCGCTGGCAAAGTCGCCGATGGCGTCCGCCGCCTTCACGCCGGCTCGCACCACGGCGTTGTCTCCGTTCCGGGCGCTGTCGTGCAGCGTACCCAGCACGCCCTTCTCGGTGCTTCCAAGCTCGCCCCTCCGGCTTCCCCGCAGGCGGGTGGGCAGCATCGCGTCGCCGTGCTCGTAGGCCAGCTTCTCGATCTCCGCCAGCTTGCTCGGCGAGACGTTCTTCACAAATTGCAGTACCGACTTTCCCGTGCTTCCCCAGCCCAGCTCTGCGGCTGCGGTCGGCAGGCTGGCTGCCTGCAAAAGCGTCACGTTCAGGTTTCCGGTCAGCACGGCAGCGGCGGCATTGCCCCGCAGGGTGCTGCACAGCCGGTCGAACACCTCGTGGTCGCTCTTCGTTCCGCACAGGTCGGCCAGCGCCTTGTTCAGGTAGCTCCGGCCCGTCTCGCCCCACACCTTCTCTATCTGGCCGTACAGGCTCTTTCCGCCCTGCATCGAGTTCAGCACCTTCTCGGCGTTCCGCAGCGGGATGGCCATGCCCGCGTACTGGGCCGTGTTCTCGATGCTCTCCGCCGCCTGCCGCACCAGTCCCACCAGCTCCAGAGGCTTCGAGCTGTTCACGCGGCTCTGCAAAAAGCCCTCGCTGCCCACGCTGTTGTCGTACTGGATGCCGGTGTTCTGCTCCACGTTGGTGTTCCGGTCAACGTGCAGCCGGATGTAATTGTCCACCCGGGCCTTCTTCACGCCGGAGAGCGCAAGGCTCGTCTCGTTGATGTACCCCTTGGTCAGCTTGCCCAGCTCCCGGAACGCCGCGATCATCTTGTTGTCGTACTCGGTCAGGTTCTTTTCGATCTCTCCGATGATGCTGGTGCGCAGCGCGTCCTCCCGCTGACTCACCTCGTAGGCGTTCAGCTTGTTCCCGCTCTCGTCCACGGTCACAAGCTCGCCCAGCTTCACGGTCTCGGCCCGCTGGCGTCCCGCGCCCTTCAGACCCTTGGTGGTCAGGCTCATGTCCGCAATGGTCGCGCCACCGTGCAGCAGGTGGTGCATACCCTGCCGGTTCTGCAGCTGCACCCACAGCTCCGCCATCACGTCGTGGGTCACCAGCCACGGCCTGCCGTCCTCGGTCTTCAGTCCGATGTCCACCAGATCATGGGTAAAATGGTACAGCTCCTTCTCGTGCTTCGGCCCTGTCAGGTCGGCAAAGATGGCTTCGCCCTCGGCGGTGATCCGGCTCTTCCGGGCCTGTCCATCGTTCAGCATCTGCCCCAGCTGCTCCATAAAGCCGCCGTGGACATAGCCGCCAAAGCGCTCAAAGTTCCGCTCGATGTTCGTGGCGTTTATCCGGTACACGTCCCGCGCCGCACGTCCCAGCTGGGCCAGTACGCCCTTTTTCTGCTTGGCGGCCACCTCCATCAGCTCACCGTGCAGCCCCTCGGCAAAGTCGTCTATCATCACGTCTTCGATGCTGCCCAGCATCACGGCCTCGTTCTTCACGATGAACATGGTCTGCTCCATGATCTCCCGCAGCCCCCGCAGTTCCTCCACGCTCAGCGACGCCATCGCACCGTCCCGGTAGGCCTGCAGGTCTTCGTTCAGCCGCTTGAGCCACGCCCGCTTCTCCGGGGTGTCCTCCGGCAGCCACTTGTTCGCCTGCTCGATCTGCCCCCGCAGCTCTTCCATTTTCAGCTGCCGGTTCTCGTTCACGTCGGTCAACCAGTTGTCAATGGCGTCGGCCAGCTTGCTGTTCTTCCATTCCAGCGCCGCCCGCTCGCCCATCTTCATTTCCCGGGTGATACCGCTCTTCAGGCCGTCCATCGCGTCCCGGATGCTCATGTCCGCCGGCAGCGGGCCGTAGATGCCGTTCACCTCGGCCCGCAGCTTCTTCGCTGCCTCGTGGTTGCCGATGGCGTCGTTGGCCAGCATCGCCACCGGCCGCACCTTGTCCACCAGATACTCCGGCACATAGCTCTTCTCGCTGGGCTTCTCGATCATCCGGGTCAGCTCACTTGTCAGCTTCTGCACGCTCCGCCGGGTGTTGTCCATCTCCCGGGCATCCCGGGCCTTCTGTACCTGCTTCAGCCGCTTGTCCTTTTCCAGCTGCACCCGGGCCTCCACGCTGGCCTTCTGCTTTTTCGCAAACTGCTCGGCCACTTCCTTCCGGTAGTTCGCCTTGGCTGCAGCCCTCCGGTAGGGCTCCAGCAGGGCATCCTGTGCCTCCCTGGCCTGCTGCGCCGCTGCGATCTGGGCCTTGGCCCTTGCTTCCAGCGCCTGCTGCCGGGCAATGTCCCGCACCTCTTTCCGCTGTGCAGCAAACTGTTCCCGCAGCTGGGCGTTCTCGCCGATGGCCATTTCCGGCGTGTTCATGTACCGCTGCCATATCTGCATGGCAATATCCTGCTTTGCCCCGTCCCAGTCCTCGTCATAGGCGTTCTCTAAGGTGGGCCTGATGGCGTCGTGGGCGCTCATCATGGCCTCCAGAGCGTCGGCAGCGCTGCTGGGCGTTTCGGCAGGCAGCAGTCCCGCGCCCAGCTTCTGCAGCTCTGCAAAGTCTCCGTCCCACCGGCTGGCCTGTCCGTCCTTGGTGTAGGTCAGGCTCACGCCGTGGCGGGCCGCCTCCTTCCGGGCGTTTGCCAAGCTGCCGTACCGGTACAGGATCTCGCCGCAGGCCGCCGAGCCTTTCTCGAGCTGCATACTCATCTTGTGCAGCTCCGGGTATGCCTTCCACAGCTCGTCGTTCCGCTTTGCGCTCTTCTGCATGATCTGCTCGGCGATGTCCATCACAAAGGCGTTGGCGTCGGCCCAGTCCACCCCCTTGCCCTGACTCAGGTAGTCGCTCAGCGCACCCAGCCGCTCCGTCAGCCACTTGGCGCTCACCTTGCTGCCGTGGTCGGCCCGCACAGCCTGTGCAATGCTTCGCAGGCCCTCTTCCGAGATTCGCTTGCTCCCGCCTGCCTCCACGGCCTTCTGTATCGTCTCCATCTGGGCGTCCACGTCCCCGAGGCCGCCGCTGTTTGCGGCGGCCCTGCTGTCTGCGTCCACCTCCAGCTGGTATTTCACGGCTGCTTTTTCCGGGTAGAGCTTCTGGGCCTCGGTCTCCGTCACGGCCTTCAGGTAGTACAGCGGTCGTCCCGGCAACGGCTCGGCAGTCACAGCCTTGACATTTCCGTCGGCATAGTGTAAAGTAGCTTTAGAGCCACCGCTTGCGAGGGAGAACGGCAATCGTAGCCTATTACCCCTCAGCCAAGCGGCGGTTCTTTTTGTGTCCGGGTCAACATAAAGTATCTCGCCCTGTACCACCTTTCCGGCTCTGTAGCTTTCGTGGCCGTATGCGCTCAGCACCGCGATATTATCTACCACCAGACCATTTCTGTCCGTCGGAAGCAGCTCCAGCGACACATTCACCGGCTTTCCGGCCGCGTCCTTTACATCACCGTACATGAATATCCGGCTGGCATAGTCCGCATTCCGGCTCGTATCCGAATGCAGTACAATGATGGGATGCTCCAAAACCTGCGGAACCTGTTTCAGAATTTCTTTGGTCATAATGGAGCCTTCTCCAGTCGCCGCATTGTGGTTTGCGATACTGTGCTTGTTCAGTATTTTCCGCAGCTTTCCAGCCTGCCAGAAAATATCCTTGTCTTTCACACCGATGCTCTTCAGCACTTCTGAAGTGCTGCCCACCCGGATAGCATATCGCTTGGTCGAGTCTTCGTCCAGCCCCTCGATGGCTTTCTCAAAGCCGACATCGATGGAGTATTTTACCGCCGCATCCTTCGTTTCAGAGGCTGCGGTGTTTTTGCTGCCCTGCTTTGCGTCGTGGATGGCTTCCCGGTACTTTTCGCCCGCCGTCATCTGGTGCTCAAAGTAAAGCGCACGCAGATCCTGCAGCTGCTCCTCCGTCAGGCTCTTTGCGGCCTTGGCGGCGGCGTTGGTGGGCTCTTTTTTGAGGAAGTGCTCCACGTCTGCAAGCACACTCTCCAGCAGGTTCTGGATCTTGTCCATCACCTTCCCGATGATGCCCCGGGCTTCGGCGTTCATCCGTGCCTCGGCCGCCTGCTGGCGCACAAAGTCCCGGAAACTCTCCGCCGTGCCGAACACCGTCTCCATGGCATCGGCGGTGATCTCCTCGAGAGCCTGGTTGTAGGTCAGCTGCTGCCCGGCCTCGGCGTACTTGTCGAGGTAGCTCTGGATGAGCTTCTCGGTGCTCTCTGCGCCGCTCTGCTGCACAAGATAGTTCAGCAGCCGGTCCATCACGGCCTGCCCCGTCTCGGCGCTCCACTGGTTCAGCGCGTGGAACGTCTCGTGCATCACCGTTTCACTGCCCGCATCTCCGGCAAAGAACATCTCGCCCGCAGCGGCCTTGATACAGCCCTTGGCGTTGTTCTCCAGCCCCTGCATCATCCGGTGGATGGCCGTGCCGGTGCTCTGGGCCGTCAGCTTCAAAAAGGCCTCGTCTGCGCTCTTGTCCCCGCTCACGGCCTTGTCGCCCCGGTATACCGTCCCGGCGTCCGGTCGCACCGCGCCCTTTCCGCTGCCCAGCTCCCCGGCCTTGTGGGCGTTGTACACTTCGGCCTCCCCCTTGCCCTGTAAATAGGCCAGCTTCAGGGCGTTCTCGCCCTGCTTGCCCAGCGCCAGCACCTGCCGCACTGCGCCGCCCATGCTGCCCTCCGGGCCGGTCAGCTTCAGCGCCTTTTCAAAGCTCTCCACGTTGTATACGCCTGCACGGTACATGGCTTTCGCCGCCTGCGTGTACACCTGCGCGCCAATGCCGCCGGGCATGTTGTCCACCATGGTCTGCACGCCCTGGGTGCTCACCCTGCCCGCCCGGGCCAGCTGTGCAGCCGCCGCTTTCTGCTCCCCGCTCGCCCAGCCGCTCGAGTCCAGCGCACTCTCGTCCGCCGTCAGCGCCTCCTGGGCGTAGCTCCTGCTTGCCTGTGCAGCAGCGCCCGCTCTTTCACGCCCCGCAGCACTTCCAGCGTCCTGCTCAGACCTGCCAGACTCGCCAGTGGCTCGCCCCTCTGGGGGAGCTGTCGGCGCAGCCGACTGAGAGGGCGTGTTGACATCCCCGCCCTCCGGTGCTATATTGGTCTTGGCAGAGGGTAGATCAGCTAACGTCTCGGGCGTATCTCTGGGGTCGGACGCGGCATCCATAGAGGACTGCAACTCCTCTGCTGTGGCAGAAGGGTCTGCGACTACGTTTCGGACGTACACCCCGGGGTCGGACGCGGCACTCATGGGGGATCGCAAGCCTTTTGCCACTTCTTTTTCGTCTACACCGTTTTTCGAAAGATATTCGGTAACAATATAGTTCGTATTTTTCTTCGTATCACAGACGGCTTCCACGACAACGTGGCTGCCGTCTATTTTTTTCTCAAAGATAACGATACTTGCACGTTTCCCTTTGCTGTTAAAGTAACCATCCGCTTTATTTTTGCTCAGATACGCATTGTCAAAATTGTTCAGCACATATGCCGCCCTGGCCACGTCGGCGCTCTCCCTCATGGTCCCGTCGGCGCTGCCGTCTCCCCCTGCGTGCCGGTTGGTGATGTGCTGTACGGCGTTCGAGTCCATCAGGGTGCGGTCGCCCACCTTCTCGAGGCCCGTCAGCTCCATCATGGCGCTGCGCATCCGGTCGCCCGTCTCGGCCACGACGTAGGGCTCCAACTTCTCGCCTGCCCTCACCCGGTCAACATACTCCGCCAGCCCCGGGTCAACGCTGTTCTTGTACTCCTCAATGCCGGCGTTCTGGGCCGCTGTATGTACCGCCGGGTCATCGTTCACAGCCGTCTCGTTCACACTGCCGCTTCCCTCTGTCGCAAGGCCCGCCATCTCGCGCCCCGCAGCGCTTCCAGCGTCCAGCTCAGAGCTGCCCGGCACGCCAGTGGCTCGCCCCTCTGGGGGAGCTGTCGGCGCAGCCGACTGAGAGGGCTCATTCCCGGCCAGCGCTCTATCAGCGGAGGCATCCGCAGCCTCATTAAAGGAGCCCGGGTTGCGGCTCCCGGCGTCTATTTCGGCCCTTGGGCGGGCCTCCCACTCCTTCTGCTGGGCAGCGGCCCGCGTCATCCGGTCCGTCCGGGCGTAACGCTCCGCCTCCAAGG
>ERZ1023881.367-NODE-367-length-13447-cov-31.292189_pt1 | contig 13447 bp, 10 predicted proteins | sample MGYA00380393_ERZ1023881 | MGnify/ENA primary metagenome ERZ1023881 (study PRJEB33179, sample SAMN07449004) | human gut metagenome | biome: Human-gut; feature: Human associated habitat; material: Faeces | host: Homo sapiens | place: India: Bhopal | collected... | reverse complement strand
GAACACGGATTGCACGGATGACACGGATGTTGGGTGCGTAGGGATGTGACAATGGGGTGAATCCGTGAAATCCCTTGGAAGAGCCCACCTCAAGCAGCATCCGTAAAATCCGTGGAATCCGTGTTCTATAAATAGCGCCCCAGCCCCAAGCAAAAAATTCGTTGTTGCCGCGTCACAGCGAAAACGCCAAGCGTCTGTTCGCTTATGTAATCACCACCACAACCCCCTTCTTCCTCTTCACGTTCTTCTCGATGCGCTCAAACAGCCGTCCGAACTCCTCGCCCGACCTTACCACCACGCCCGGTATGTGCTGCCTACCCACAATGATGCTGCCGTCACGCAGCGTAAAGGCACCGTTGCCAGCCCTTATCGTGGCGCCCTGCGGCAGCGTGGGCATCCTGCGTCTCAACGCCTTGTCCGTACTCAGCGTCACGGGATAACATCCGGCTGGCAGATAGTTATGGGGATGCTCCACGGAGGCGCATATCGTGCGCCCGTTGATTATTACCATACCGTCCACGCCATAAGGCGAATAACGATAACGCTTGATTTCTATTACCATAGTCTTTTTATTAATTACGAGTTACGAATTTTAATTTTGACAAAATGACAAGATGACAAGATGACAATTCCTAATTCTTCCGATACCTATGGTTCTGGCATTCGGTCACCAGTCCCTGCTTGCGCCAGTTCTTCAGCATCTGATGCACGGCGTTGCGCGACGTGTTGCATCCTTTCACGGCTATGCTGTGCTGCAGCGCCTGCTCGAAGCTGAACGTCGTGTCCAGACGCTCGAAGATAGAGTCGTTCTTGCCACGCTTCGTGCGCTCCGAAGCAACCTGTCCGCAATAGTCCTTCGACGAGAACGCAGCCTCCATGCGCTCACGGAAGAAATGGAGGGCATTCTCAATCTGATAGTCAGCCAGAACGTCAAAGGCGGCGAGGAAAGACGGCTGCTGCTGCTTCACGATCATCTCCTTCCACAGCCCCGGCTGCTGCTTCAGCCGCGTCTCGGCACCAGCCACACCGTGACGGTCAATCAGCTGTCCTGCCACACGGCAGAGCATCAGGCACGTCATCATCCTCATAGTCGTAGGGCAGATGCGGAATCGCTGGCGAGCCTTCACCTTGTCGTCATCCTTCATCGTCTCCAGACGCACACGCTCCAGCCATTGCCTGCCCCTCGCCTCCAGCTTCGGCAGCACCACCTCGCCAGCCATCAAAGGCAGCAGATGGGCTATCTGACGGATGCGCTCACGCTGCTTGTCGGTCAGCACATGCAGATTCTCCGTCAGCGGCTGAAACGTGTTGTCGGGCGTACGGGCCAAGGCTATTCGGCTCTGAAAGCCGTCCGTATAGTTGGTCACCACACGATAGAGAGCGTCAGGCGTGCCGCACATCACCACGTTCCACAACAGCCTATCAATATGCACGTTCACGGCGTCCGCACTCCTCGCCTCACGCTCATAGCACGTGCCGTCGTAAGCCTGACGGAGCATCACGGAGAAGTCGCTCATGGCAGAACGCCATTTCTGCGCCACCGTGTCTGCCTCGGGCGTGAACGAGAAAGCATGCCGTCCGCCTGTGTTGGCAAGACGTTCTGCAAGGTTGGCAACGGTATTGTTGAGCGTCAGGCAGCGCACAGGCAGCTTAGGCTCCTCAGGCTGCTCCTTCTTGTTCTTCGCAGCACGCTTCTTTGCACGCCACTCGTCCTCCTGCTGCTGATACATCCTGTCCATCGCCTTCACCTCAGCCGTCCAAGCCTCCACCACAGGGTCGATGCCGCCCTTGCCAGAGGCAAAGTCGCCGGCAATGTAGGAGATAAGGTTCAGCGAGTTCATCTTGCCATGCACGTCCACCTTCACCCCCGTCGCCAGCATACCTATCACGGGGCAGATGGCGGTCAGCACGGGCAGCGCCAGAGCCGGACCTACGGCGTCGATGGAGTCCTTCACGCCCTGCGGCATTCGTGGCAGCGCCTCGTAATAGAAGAGGTCGTCCTTAGCCAGCGCCTCGTCTATGCCGTCCGCCTCGCCCTGCTCCGCACCGCCGTCCGTCATGCGCTCCTGACGGATGGCAATGAGCACGTCCTTCAGCCGCTTCGGCATCTGCGTGCGCTTCTCGCTCAGAGCATTGTCAATACAGGCCAGCTTCTCCGCCTCGGGGAATCCGTCATAGCAGGGAATAACCCTATCGAGCAGCCCACGGTCGAACCCGCAGATATGACGAAGATTCACGGCCAGCTCAAACGTAAGCGTATTGCGGTTGCTCTTCACAGGCTCCTGCGAGTCATTATACATTGCCCACCACTTGCGCACAATTTCAGCATAAGGAATGCCCAGATAACAGTCCGAAGCCCACGTCGGCTCCTTATTCTCAGCAGCCCCCGTCGGCGCAGCCTCAGCCGAATCAGCCGAAGCCGTAATCCCTTCGTTCCGAGCTGCCTCAGCCGAAGCCGTAATCCCTTTCTTCCCCTCGGCCTCCCGATTGTCGAAAAGCTCCTTATCCACAAACAGCAGCCTGTCCGTCGGCGGCGTAAAGAACACACGCGTAATGTCCTTCGCCCCCTTGTCATACTCCACGCCCAGCAGCCCCGAAGCCCATCTTAGGTTCTCCTCCTGCGTCATCCCCTCTCGGCGACGAAAGACCACGTGATAACCCTTGTTGGCCGACCGCTCCAGCATCAGCAGCCCCAGCTCCTCCTTCCTGCCCATCACCAGCTCCGGCACGCTCCTCATCCTCTCCTCATAGTCAGGCGAAGAGGGGTCGAAGTCGATGTCCATCCCCACCGACCGGCTCACACGCTCCGCTCCCTTCAGTCCTCCGTCGGCATTAGGCAGACACGAATAGTTCATCTGCACCATCATGCGCTTCTCCGCCCCACGGTTACGCTCCGAGTCGCGCAGAAGCCTATACTCCATCTCGTCCTTCACAGGGCGCATAAGCTTAGCCCCGTCCTTATAATATATAATGTGTACGCTCATAAAAAAAACTCCTAATTCAAAACTTCGTTATGTCAGTCACTAAGATGTCCTGATAGTGTGCCCCGTTGTGCTCTCGTGTCGTAAACCTCAGCGTCACCGCCACCAAGGTGCCCGCATCAAAACGGCATAGCGCCACATTGCCAAGCATAGCCGCCACATACTGGTTCTCATACTTGCCGCCAAGCTCCTGAAGCATGATGTTGCACTTCATCACCTGACCGCCCTCCGCCTTCTGGCTCTGTACAGCGAAAGCCTCGCCCTGCTGCACCACTCTCATGATTCTTGTCTCCATTTTCCGTAGTTATTATTTGGTAGTTATTATTTATTATTTGTCAGTTATCTATTGGTTGCAAAGCAATCTCAGAAAATACTCCTGACCCTTGCCAGTAACCTTAGTTGTTACTCTCTCCTCCGAGCCGTGGTTGGTCTTTATCACCGTCACCGACTGGGCAAAGATACCCCTCTCCACCCACATCTGAATCGGTTCCGTCGACCGCTTGAAGATATATCCGTGCTCCCTCATCCATCTGTACAGCCGCGTGCGTCCCGTAGGATAACCGTTGCGCGTCAGCAGCTTCGCCATCTCGCTAATCAGGATGCAGCCGTCGCCAGTCGTCAGCGCGTCCGCAAACTCCACCTTAGGCCGCTGCTCCTCTATCAGCTCCTCCTTCCGACGGAGCAACACATCCTTCTGCTCCAGCGTACGGTTCAGAATCCTCACCGCCTTAGCCAGAATCGTCTTCTCGTCGTCCTGCTCCTCCAAGGGAACATATCCCCCCGTCCGACGGATCTGCGGCAGCACCTCAGAAGTCACCCATTTGCGGAAAGCCCTTGCCGAAGGCTTGCGACTGTCGAGGATAACATCATACAGCCCGTCCTCGCTTACGAAGTTAGCCATCTGCGTTCCGCCTCTTGTCGAAAGGGGTTCAGTTGAAATGACCCCCTTTTCAAGTCGCATCACAACACCGTTCTGCTTCAGCCCAAGCACCTTGCACACATCCGCCAGACAGAACCAAGGCTCCCCCCTCTCATCACTCACCGTCCTTATCCTTCCGAACTCCGGACTCTCGAAAATCTTGATTTCGTTTCTCATAATCTTTATGATTAATTTAAATAAAAAAATCGCAACCCTCAGGCGTGCCATCGGCGTACCGTCCGGATTACGAGTGCAAAGATAAGGGCAAAAAAAGAGGGCAACCGTAATGATACGTTGTCAGTACGTTGTCATTACGGTTACCCTATGAAGTATAGTAAAAAAATAAGTTAACGAAGCGATTCCTTTATCTGCTTCTTCAAATCTACGTTAACATTGCGATCTATACCGCTTGAATAAGAGTTCTGCAGTCCTGCTACATTCCACAGCGCCTCAAACGGCACATAGCCAGGTCGCGGAATGTTCAGCAGCTCTATCATCACATTGGCAAGCACAGCCTTGGCAGCCTTCGTGCTCAGGCGCTCGGTGGGCTGGCGTTCAGCGTCCACCCATCCTGCGTCCTGCGCCTTCTCCCATAGCTGCTGCGCCTCGGGCGTGTTTATATGCGAAAGGACGTCCGCATCGCCGTCATAGGCTTTCTTCGGTTGTGGCTGCGGCCCGCCATGATTTATCTGGATGCCGATGCCTCCAGCCTCCACGTTGCCGATTTCGTTTTCCACGTGCTTCTCCATTACGAGGTCGCCCTGTACGGTTATGCCGCCCTTCAATATCTTTTCCAAAAGTTCCTTGTCCATACGTTTTAAAAAAATTTTTTCTTCAATCCTTGCCTTTTTAGTTGCTGTGGTTATGCTGTACGCCGACGGCTCCAGCCTCCACATTAGCAATCTCATTCTCTACGTGCTTGTACGCCACAAGCTCTTTATACTGCGGCGATGTTTTCATCCCCAACCTTTGCTTCAGCCGGTCTACCTCAGCGTTGAAGGCATGGCCATACTGATCGTTGACAGCCATAATCGGCAAAAGGATTCTCTCAATAGATTCGGCCGTAAGCCCCATGCAGTTGTCCACAATAGCCTCCACCACCTTGGTAGCTTGCTCCATGCCTACATTGTCGGGCGTCAGTGCAAGCAACTCTTCCTTAAGCAGACCCGTAAGCCTGTTCTCCTTACGTAGCTTATGCTCCTTATTGTCCATCGCCTTAAGCAAATCGCAAAAGCCGTCATATTCGTTGCAGTAGCCCACAATGGCGCGTGCTGTCTGAGCAGCCTGGTCGTTGAACTTGGCAACGGAACATAGCTTTATAAACACTATCGACAGGAACATATAATAATCTTCATGTTCTGTCAATTCGCTCCTCACATCCTCCAATTCGTAAAGCAAAAATTCCTCATCCATAATGCCGTTAGCCATCAGATAAGCAGCAAAGTTTTGGGCAGACACAAAGAGCGTCACCAAGTCGAGAGACTGAAGCTTAGGGCGCACCACCTCGTGTGCTATCAAGAACACAGGGTCTTTATACAGCTCCAGACGTGTCGTGCGCACACTCGCTGGGGTGAGTTGTTGTATTATCATGCCACGTTTTCATTTGCGTTATCGTTGTGCTGCTCATTGTCGTCAACCTCATATTTCATACGGTTTACAAATTCCATCACTTTACTTTCCGCCGTAGCGACATCGCCTTCCGCCTCACCAAAGAGAATGTCCAGAATATTCCTGTCCATCTCGCTTGTTATTATATTGGCGCTGTCCTCCTCGTCGTCAATGAAGCACGTAAACCGTGCCCCGTCAGAAGTCTCGATAACAATAGGCGAGCCAGTCAAGGCGTGGAAGTTTACGAGATTACGAATATATACGCTATCTTCGTCAACAAACAGCGGCGTGTTGTTCTGTGCAGAGCTCAACACCAGCTCCGTCCTGTATTTCTTGCGCTGCAATTCTTCGTTCACCTCCAGCGCAAAGCCCATGATCGTGTCATCCGTCTGTGGTTCGGTTCTGAAACTCTGGGGGATTTCACCCTCCGTAAGACCAAACCACAGACGTGAAGTATGGTGCTGATGCATACGCCAAGCCTTATAAAAGTCCTTGGGATAATACTGCGGGTGCATGGAGATGCCGATGTAGCAGCTGCGCCGCAGGGCTTTGTCCAGCACAGTCGTCATTACCTTTGCCACAGAGTCGGTGCTTGCCCATGCGTCCTTATTTCTTTGTATTGCCACGCGCCGACAATGCTCTCTGTTGTCGATGATGACGTAGCAGGGAGGCTCGTGGCGCACACTCATCTTCTTGAAGTCCTGTATCACATCCTTCTTTGAGTCGTTGGCGATACGCATGACGATTATGTCGTGGTTGAGTCGCAGGTGCTTCACCATGTGCTTGTAATGTTTCTTGTTTTCGTCTTCGCCAAGGATGAAGCTGATGCTATCATCCTTTTCAAGCATTTCGCCAAAAAGTTTCTGTCTTTCCGCCTTGAGTTCTTGCGCAAAAATATCATCGAGTTTGTATTTCAGATAATAATGTGAGAATTTTGCCATCGTTTGATAATATTTTTAAGGTTGCTTGTATGTTTTTAGTCTCTTTCTCATGTTAGCCCATCTGCGTGTAGTCGCGGTTGGCGATTATTCCGCGTACGGCCTTTCGTGTGCCATACTTGAAAGCCTCGCTGTCCTTATACTCCTTGTAGAAGGTCTTGTCGCCCTTGCGCATCTTTCTTATCTGACGGGCTATTATCTCATCGAGCAGCTGTTCCACGGCTTGCTCGTCGGGGTTGCCCACGACGAGCTGGTAGTCGTCGTCCTCCACCACCATCTTGCTTAGGTTCAGCAGCTTGGCTTTCTGCTCGTCGGGCGTTGCGTCCCAGCCCTGGAAGAAGCGTTCGTTAAACTCTCTTACTATCTGGTCCAACGGGTCGTGTTCTGCGTCGTCGCCACCGGCATTCACCATCTTGGGTGCCAAGGGGTCGAGGGTGCTCTCCTCCGCATCCAGCTCGATGTGCTTGTTCAGAGCCGTGCGGCGTGCGCCGTAGGTGTTGAGGTCGATGTTGTCGAGCAGGTCCTTCAGGTCGTCGGTGGGGCTGGGCACATGGAGGTCGGGGATGAGCACACGAAGGAACCAGTAGAGGCGCTCCCACTCTGCCACCTCAAACGGGATGATGGCAGCCACACGCGAGTAGACCTTCACAAACTGCTTGCACTTCATCTTGAAGTCGGCCTTGCCGTTCTCGGCAAACTCCATCTCCTCGTTGAACCGCTGGGCGCAAGCGTCGGTGATGGGTGCCCATGCTTCGGCTTTCTCTCCCTTCACAAAGAGGTCGGAGAATGCCACCACTTCCTCCCACGCGAACACGCCCACGCTGAGCAACGTGGTCTTCAGCTCGTGCAGCACGTTCACGTCCGTAGCTCCGCTAAGCGTGGTGGCTGTGTAGAACGGCTTGAAGGCTGCCTGCATGTCGTCGGTGGTGTTGTAGAAGTCGAGCACAAAGAGGTCCTTGCTCTCCTTGCCCAAGTCGTGAGCAGAGCGGTTTAGGCGCGAGAGGGCTTGCACGGCAAGCACGCCGTCGAGAGGCTTGTCGATGTACATGGCGCACAGCTTGGGCTGGTCGAAGCCCGTGAGATACTTGTTTGCCACCACAAGGATGCGATTGTCGTCGTCGTCAAAACGGTCGGCTGTGTCCTTGTCGGGAAAATGGTTCATCCCTGCCTCGGTGTATTTCTGGCCGCCCAGCTCCTTCTCGCCCGAAAAGGCTATCAAGGCATTGTAGGGCAACCGGTTGCGGCTGATAATGTCGCAGATGGCTTGATAGTAGAGTATGGCACACTCTATGTCCTTGCACACCACCATTGCCTTGCCCTTGCCAGCAAGCTTGTGCGCACGGTAGACATTGGCGTCGAAATGGTCGATCATTATCTCTGCCTTCGCCTTGATGGTCTGCGGATTGCGCTCCACGCTCTGGCGTATCTTCTTCTGTGCCTTCTCGTTGTTGTAGATCGGATTCTCCTCCACGCTCTTCACCACCTCGTAGTAGCCCTGATAGGTGGTGTAGTTGCTTAGCACGTTGAGGATAAAACGCTCCTCAATGGCTTGCTTCATGCTGTAGAGGTGGAAGGGATAGAACTTGCCCTGCTCGCCCCTCACGCCCTGCACGTCCTCCCATCCGAATCGCTCTAAGGTTTCGCGCTTTGGCGTGGCTGTGAAGGCGAAGTAGGAGCAGTTGGTGCTCATCTTGCGCTCCTTCATCATCTTCTCTATCAGCTCGTCGGTGTCGGCTCCGTCCTGGTCGGCGTCCTTCTGCATGGTGGCGTTCATCTTGTCGCTTGCAATGCCCGACTGCGACGAGTGTGCCTCGTCGATGATGATGGCAAAGTTGCGGTCGCTCACGTCGCTTATCGCGTCGCAGATGTAGGGAAACTTCTGTATGGTGGTGATGATGATGCGCTTGCCGCCCACGATGGCGTCCTTCAAGCCGGTAGACGAGTCGGCATGTGCCACGATGTTGTCGGAATGTCCGAACGCCTTGATGTTGTCGGTTATCTGCTGGTCCAGCAGTCGGCGGTCGGTAACGACGATGGCAGAATCGAAGAGTTTCTTGTCAAGCCCCACGGCACGTTTTGCCGACATGGTCTGCGGGCACACGTCTATTATCTGGTAGGCGAGCCATGTGAGCGAGTTCGACTTGCCCGAACCTGCCGAGTGCTGAATGAGATAGCGTTCGCCCACTCCCTTTTCGGCTACGTCGGCAAGCAGCCGCGTCACCACGTCGAGCTGGTGGAATCGGGGGAAGATGAGCTTCTTGGCGTTCTTCATGATGTGAGGCACAGCCACCTTCTTTCCCTTCTTCTTCTCCGAGTCTTTCTCGCCATAGTCGAAGCACACATATTTGTCTATGATGTTTGCCAAGGTGTCCTTCTGCAACACCCGTTCCCAGAGATAGGAGGTCTTGTAGCCGTTGGGGTTGACGGGGTTGCCCGCTCCCTGACCGTTGGGCAGTCCTTGGTTGAAGGGCATGAAATAGGTGTTCTTTCCTGCCAGCTTGGTGGTGAAGAACAGCTCGTTCTTGTCGCCCGTGAAGTGGGCAAGGCAGCGTCCGTAGCTGAGGAGGCGGTCCTTGGGGTTGCGGTCTTCCATGTATTGCTTCTGTCCGTTGTAACGTGCCGTCTGTCCCGTCCACGGATTCTTCCATTCGAAGGTGAAGAGCGGCAGTCCGTTCACATACAGCACCATGTCGATCTCGTCGCCCGGCGTCAGCTTCGAGTAGGTCTGCTGGCGTGTCACCGAGAACTGGTTTTGCGCGTAATGCTCCCAACTCGTCTGTGCGTCGGCTGGCGATGGCTTGGCATACCACAGTTTCAACTTGATGTTGCTCACCTCTATGCCCTCGCGCAGCACCTTTATTATGCCGAATGTCTCTATATCCTTGCTTATACGCTCGCACACGGCTTGCTCCAAAGGCTTTCGGTCCTTATATTTGTCGAGCTGCTCCTGCTGTGTGGCGTGCAGAAACGACATGAGGCGGCGCGTGTCTATAGCCCAGTCCTCGCCCGTCTTATACTTGAAGTCGCTCGGCACGCCCCAGTAATACTGCTCCTCCGTGGGCTGCTGCTTGTCCACATCAGCCTTTGTGATGCCCCGTGCCTCGCGCTCCTCTATCGTGGAGCCGACAAGGGCTTTCTCTATCAAGGCCTCAAGAGCCTCTTCCTTTATGTCTGATGTACTCATGATACTCTAACTTTTCCTGTTACTACTTCGTTGATGATGATCTGCTTGCGCTCCTGAAGGAGGGTGATTTGACGCTGACAGTTGGTGATGGCAGAGTCAAACTTTTCCATTTCGCCGTCAAGATAGGTTACGATTTGCTGCTGCTCAGCTTGAGGAGGTACAGGCATTACTATTTTTTTCATTTCACCTTGTGTAAAATGAGGAACTCCCATTCCATTAATAAGTAATTCCGTATGGTCCTTAAAACTTTTAGAAACCATAAAATAGTACAAATAACGATAATCCAACATATCATATGATGTTATTACAGCCAAAGACCCATTAGCTGTAGACTCCCCATATGGCAATTTATCTATTCTTGCACATTTACCTATTCCCGCACCATCTTTTACCAACAATAAATCACCTACTTTTAATTTAATTTCAGGAGACTCATCGTAACGATATTTATTTATAAAGTTAAGATTATTCCATTTCATATGGTCATTTTCAATATTAAAAGCAGATAGAAATGGATATCCATTTTCAACATATTCTGAAGCTTTTAGTCCCTTCCATCCTAATCTTGCACGTATCCATGCAGAAAATTTCAAACGTCTTGTTGGCCAATTGTGTGGAATTTCATTAACAAACTCCACGCCACTCTCCTTCATCTCCACGTTTTCGTCAAGCCCTTTAGTCACAGCATTTTGGATGATAATCTGCTTACGTTCGTTCAGCAGGTCTATCATCTTTTGCTGCATAGCTATGGCTTTGTCAATTTCAGATGTGGCGGAGTCGAGGTAGCGCACGATGGCGTCTTGCTCGGCTCTTGAGGGAACAGGCAATAGCAATTCCTTGAAATCTCCGTATCTAAAATCTGTTGAACGCTCACGTATTCCTTTTGCTAAAGACTGTATAAAACCTGTTTTAGCAAGAAATCTAAGAAGATAACAATAATAAAATTGATTAGCATCTTCTCTTATAGGAGTACAAACAGCATACACTGGCGTTCCTTTTCCATCGGAATCAGATACGCCTATAGCTCCTGCAAAAGCATCCATATTATGTATGACTAAATCGCCTTTACGTATTCCCTGGTAGCCTATCTCTTTAAGAGAGTTAGTAAAACCTTCCAATCTTCTATTTTTTCGAAGAGTAACTTCACCATCTCTAAAGCATGTAACTATTTCATCTTCTTTGTTTACAGGCCTTTTTTCTTGTTTAAAGAGTATTTTACCCTTGAGCACATTCCACTCAGAAGGAATCTGTGGAATATAATATACCCCACTATTCTTATATTCGCTATATCTTTCCATCATCCTATTCCTCCTTACCTAAGAGTTGACGAATAAAGCCATCATTCTCCTTGTCGAGCGCAAGGATGTCAGCCTCGTTCTCGGCAAGCGAGCGCAGGGGCACAGGCTTATAGAAATACTTGGTGAACGAAATCTCGCAACCTATTTTCGTTGGCTGTAGGTTTATCCAAGCGTCCTTGACGTACGGGCGCACCTCGCGTAGGAAGTATTCGTAAATATCCTCCTTTACAGGTATCTTCTCCGTGTCGCGCAAGTCGCTGTCGGTCTCATATTCCGTATAGATTTTGCTACCGTCCGCAGCCTTCCAGAAGCCGTAGTCGTCCAGACGCTCCTCGCTCACGCCATACTGCTCCATGAGCGCGGCAATGTCCTTGCTATTGAGCTTGTGCTGTTTCTTCACCACAGGAGCCGCCAAGGGGTCCACCGTGCTCATGGCACGGGCAATGGTCTTGAGGTCGGCGGCAGAAGCCTTCTCGGGCAGCAGGGCCTCGGCTGCCTTTATCTGTCCGAAGAACTTGTTGTAGTCCATAAACTCCTCCGTACCCACTATCTTCATCAGCTGATGGGCAAGCTCCACCAAAGCCCGGCGCTCCTGCCACTTCTTGGCAGATGTGAGGCTGTTGAGCTGCTTGTCGGTCTTCTTTATCTCCTGCTCCTGAAGGTAGCTCTTGATGGCGGTTATCTCGTCGTCGATGCCCGTGAACAAGCGTTCGCCGTATGTCTGATAGAGCCATTCGGACAGCTCCCTGTCTGCCTTGTCATAGAGCATCTCGTCAATCTTTAGCTGCGAAAACTTGCTGCGCAGACGCAACGGACGCTCAATGGTGACATTGAAGAAGCGGAAGTCGTCGCCGTCGAAAATCTTCGACTCCACGGGGTTGTCCTCCGTTGCCTCCTTGTCCACGAACGCCATGTAAGCGTCGAGAATCTGCTGGCGGTGAAGGTCGGTGATGGTGCAGTTGCGCGAGCCCTGGTTCTTGCGCAGCTTCTCGTAACACTCCGAGGCGTTGATCAGTTGCACCTTGCCACGGCGCTCAGCCAGCTTCTTGTTAGTGAAAATCCACACATAGGTGGTAATGCCCGTGTTGTAGAAGATGTTGTTGGGCAACTGCACTATAGCGTCCACCAAGTCGTTCTCTATCAGATAGCGGCGTATGTTGCTCTCGCCGCTGCCAGCGTCGCCCGTGAAGAGCGAGCTGCCGTTGTGGATGGAGGCAATGCGGCTGCCCACGGGCTGCATGTCGAGCGGCTTAATCTTGTCAATCTCCTCAAGCACAAAGAGCAGCTGTCCGTCGGAGGTGCGTGGGGTGCAGTCGAGCACTTCTTGCTCTCCGGCAAAGTTGGTGAGCTTTAGCTCGAAGCGCGAGTCGAGCAGCTGCTTCTCATGATAGATTTTCTCCTTGTCGGTCTTCCACGACTTGCCGTAGGGCGGATTGGTGAGCATGTAGCCGAAGCTGGTGTGCGAAAAGTGGTTCTCCGTGATGGTGTTGCCAAGGTGGATGCCGCTGGGGTCTACGCCTTTAATAATCAGATCCGACTTGCAGATGGCATAGGTCTCGGGGTTTATCTCGGTGCCGGAGAGCTGTATGGCAGAGGGGCGTATGCCTATGCTCTGCAAATATTCATAGCCCTCGGTGAGCATGCCGCCCGAACCACAGGCGGGGTCGTAGAGCGTTACAATCTTGGGCAACTGGTCGCGTATGGGTTCAAAGATAAGGTGGGCCAAGAGCGAGATGGCGTCGCGCGGCGTGAAGTGCTCGCCCGCCTCCTCGTTGTTCTCCTCGTTGAATCGGCGCAACAGTTCCTCAAACACCGTGCCCATGCCCACATTGTCGAGCGGAGGCAGAGGCAGTCCGTCGGGGTCGGTCTGTTGCTTGTCGGTGAGGTTGATGCGACGGTCGGTGATGCGCTCAATGATGGCAAGGAGGCGGTCGTTGTCGGCAAGCTTGCGTGCCTTGTTGAAGTATTCGAAGTTCTTCAGCACGTCGCACACATTCTCGCTGTATCCGTTGAGATACTCCACAAAGTTGTCGTAGAGCAGGTCGTTATCGTCGGGAGCCTGACTCTTGAGGCGGTTGAGAGTCCACTTGGAGGTGTTATAATACGAAAGTCCCGTAATGTCGCACAACACGCCCTCGTCGGGGTCTTCACCCGGCTCCAGCTCCGCCAGCTCCTCTTCCACTTCGTCCTTCGTAGGTTCGAGCAAGGCATCAAGACGGCGCAACACCACCATAGGCAGTATTACGTCACGATACTGGCCACGCAGAAACACATCGCGCAAAACGTCGTCGGCAATGTTCCAGATAAGCGATACTATTTGGTTGTTGTTTGGGGTATTAGATTTTGAACTTTCAAAATTACCCCCCCCCGATTGGGTTTCCTGTAAAATTATTATTTAGCATAATTGAGTTCTGATTGTTTGAAGATTTATGCCTTTGAGCAAAGTAACCAATCGCAAAGTTACAAATTATTTTCCACACACCCCTCTTTTTCCTCCCCCTATTTCCACCACCCATCCC
>ERZ1023881.347-NODE-347-length-14456-cov-55.951045_pt1 | contig 14456 bp, 13 predicted proteins | sample MGYA00380393_ERZ1023881 | MGnify/ENA primary metagenome ERZ1023881 (study PRJEB33179, sample SAMN07449004) | human gut metagenome | biome: Human-gut; feature: Human associated habitat; material: Faeces | host: Homo sapiens | place: India: Bhopal | collected... | reverse complement strand
ATCTAGCTGATTACCTATCTGCATCTCGATAAACATAAACAGAGTTATTTCAATTAATTATTTGATTATTTTATTTTTTATATTTTAGCCTCCAGAAGAAGTGCCAAGTACGGAACAATGGTTCACAAAGCGCTTCAGCAGGATAATATCGAACGAAGTGCATATTTCTCCATATCTTCAGGAAATACTTCTTCCCCATACTCTGATGCGTAAACCCAGCATACTTAGAGAAATGCCTACCGAAGTTACCACCATCCAGAATCTCTGCCAACAGCAACCTCCCCCGCTTCTCATCCACTGGCACAATCATCTTATCCTCAGACAATCCAAGCACCTCCTTCAGAACATACATTACCGCCCCTGCGAACTTCCACAATCCCAAATACTTCAGTTCTCTCTGTACCACAACCAAAGCAGTAGAGGCAGAAGAAGTAACAGCAGTAGCAGAACCACCAGAATTATCTCCCTCTATAGAAAGGCGGTCCCATCCCGCACAAACTGGCGAGACCTTTGATGGTCCGCCATCCTTAGAGCGTAGCGGTTCCGAGCACCGAGAAGGTGCGGTTACATCCCTTGCCCTTTTGGAAAGGGCGAGGGCTTGGGAGTGGGTTAAGGACCCTCCCGCAGGGGAGGGACAGGTGGGGCAAATACAGCACCGAGTAGGGCGGTTTCCTCCCTCTCCCCTGAGGGTGAGAGGGTCGGGGTGAGAGGTGGAGCCCTCTTTAATGGTAAAGAGGGACGGGGTGATTTTAGAAGAATTTTGATAGACTTTATAAAAGTCGCAAACAACGTGGTAGTAGTCAATGATTTGCCTCATTCCAATCCCTTCATCAAAGAAATGGTGATACAGATGCGTCAGCTGATAAATCACATTAAATGCCGAAGTAGGAATAGCAATATCCCCCGCCCCATTGGGCAGCCCCACAATATGCGAGCATTGCAGATCCACATTCCTTCGAAACCATTTCTGCAATCTAGCATGATAGATAGGATTATTCATAGAGCAAGGAAAGAAATGCAACTCCACAGGCACACCATCCATTGTTGTTTCAAGATGATGAAACCTTATATCATCCTCTAGGTTAAAATGGCGCTTAGCATATTCTGTTATATCTTCTCTGCTAGCATTCACCCATACATCAATATCCCCAGGAGTACGGGAATATGGATTCGGATACATCAAGGCATTGCCTTGTCCTTTCAGGATGCAGCATCGCAATCCATCTTCTCTAAACTTTGAATAGAGTTTAGCAGCAACTCCATTCACCTTCATGTTCTGCCTGCGAATCTGTTGTGCCGCTCCCATCCAAGTCATCAGCAAATCCCTTCCCATAGGATTTTGCTTTAGCTCTTCAGAAAATTCTTTCGTCAATCTCTCGATACCATCAAAACAAAAGCCAAGAAGAGCTTGCCTAGAAGCAAAGTTGTATAGTTGTCGCCAATCTATTTGGGCGACGACCATACTCATATCCACCTTCTTGCCAAGGCAATAATTTAAGAACAAAAAGATTGCTGATGTTTTTATCATTTCTTATTTCAGATATTTCCTGTCATTATCCTCGAACCAGTCAGCCAGCGCTTCCTCGAAACTCCACTTAAACTGATAACCGCAGTTCTTCAACTTCTCACCACAGATATTAGTAGAAATTTGGAGCTTCTTCACTCTCGCAGGACAGATACCCATTGGTGAGCCAAGAAGCATGGCAGCTCTTGCCATAGGCATGATAACCCAGTTAGGAATATCAGGCACAAACTGAGTCAAACCTGTTACCTTCTTCATAGCCTCCACGATATGCTGGATAGTATAAGGAGGTTCGAAGCAACAGTTATACAACTCCACACCATGCTCATGATGTTCCAAGCGAAACAACTCCCTTACTGGAGTACAAAGAGCTGCAGCAAAGTTGAAGATGACATCATCCTGACAAACCGATATTTTTAAACTATCAACTCCTATCTTTACCAACGTTGGTTCTCTGCAATTTCATTTCTTTTATCTTCTACTAGCCCGACTAACTGTTCGATAGAATCAGCCAACTCTTGATGATTATTTTTCTCATCATAAGTCAAGAACTTCAAGTTCAAAACATCAGACAAGATATCCGACTTCCCTTTTATAGACTTAGATGAAGTGACAAAGTAATGAGGCATTGCTGTATGGAACATTGCCGAATAGTTTTCTAACAACAACCTAACATCAGGATCATTAATACCTGCACCAATGAATATAAAAGTATGAGTCAGTAACAGAGCTTCTATAATCTTATAGAACAGAGCATTTGATGTTCTTGCTATAGCATAATCCTTTTGTGAAAAAATCACATTAGCAGGAGAATCTATACTACCATGCATTTTCAGAATCAACATATCATTTCTACGCAATGCATCAGCAATATCTATTTCATCATATTTTTTCACATGGATTGTACCATTAGACTCATGCTCTGCATAAGTATCATAAATTTTATCAAAATTTGGAGTTATCACGATTCTAGAATCAAGTTTGAATATATTTTTATGAATTTCAGCTTCTCTAAAACGAGGTCTTTCAAATTCATTCTTTAAAAGCTCAATAAATTCATCAATTCCCAAACTCTTTTTAATCAACTCGCAAGCTAAGAGATAATCTCCCTTTTGAATTTCACTCTTGATCAACCTTTTAGCATTTCTTTCCTCAATATGTTCTAACCCCATCAACAAAAAGTCTTTCCAACCTTTGGGATGATTGCCGTCAGCATCTACAGAATTCATAGATAGACCTGCTCCCAAGAACAAGACACATTGCCTTCTTGCAATTATTTCTACAAGTTTATCTGGCCAGTTCATAAGCATTCAGATTATTTTGAATATTCTCTTCCAAATGTGATATCACCTGTTCGTATTCTCTAACCTTTGAAAAATGTGCTCCAACCACACCATCCCTTCCTGTCAATTCAAAAATAGGCTTATGCGCCGTTTGGGATAGTGGTATCAAACTATTAAGTGTCGGAATTTCACCTAGCTTCAGTTGAATTTCATTCAATTTCCCCTCAAAGAACCCCGCCAATTTTTTAGACACAGTAGAATTCATACGTTTGATTATATTCTCGTATGCATTGACAGGTCTTTTCTCTCCATTTTTAGTTTTGGCAGTATATTGCTGATAAATATAACCCAAGAAAGCTAGATTGATAGTTACATCTTCACCATCTACTATATATTTTTCTCCTCCTGAATTTTCCGTATAAGTTTCAAGTCCTTTATTAATCAACCGTTTCCACTCTTTAAGCGATTCTGAAATGTTATCCACAGCTTTCAAGCTAAATATGTCAGAAGACATTGGCATTAAAAAGAAGTCACAAGCCAACAAGACGCACCTATTAATTGCACCAAGCGAAGGACCTACGTCAAAAAACACAAAATCATATCTATCCTTGACCTTTCTTAGAAAATCTATCAACACAAAAGTTGTCTTCAGTCCACGTGGCTCACCGTTTTTACCATCAATCCAATCCTTACTTAAAAAATCTTCCAATATTGCCATCTTTGGGTCTCCTAAAACTATATCAAATCTAAATGCATCTCCTGCCAGAATTGGCAGTTCATCCATAGATAAATAATCATTACCCCTTTGAAGAGGTTTTATGATATTAAATATCGTTTCAGTTTTACTATTAGAATAAAACTCCTCCAATTTACTACTAGGAGTTACATAAATCGTCGCATTGCATTGAGGATCAGCATCTATTACCAGAACTCTTTTGTCCTTCTTTATTTTTAAGTAAGATGCCAGATTACATAACAATGTAGTTTTACCAACTCCTCCTTTGTTATTAAATACTGCTATTGATTTCATATTGTCATTAATATACAAAATTATATATAAATTAATTTCTAGTGCTGATACTCCATCAGCACAATATTTCCCTATAGCATTCTTCCATCTTTTCCACCATTTTCGGAATGGTAAAGTTTTCCTTTACCCTCTTCTTAGCATTCTCTCCATACTTTCCCCTCAGCTCATCATCATCCAACAGGGTATCGATTGCATTAGCGTACGCCTTATCATCCCCATTAGGAACTTCGATACCAGTCTCGCCATTCAGCGAAACCCAATTTACGCCACTGCCAGGAATGGTGAATGTAACTGCCGGAGTACCACAATACATAGCCTCTGCCAAAGCTACACCGAATGCTTCATTCTTGGTGACAGATGGGAAAGCAAATACTGATGCTGCATAATGATACAACTTCAAATCCTCATCAGATAAACGGCCTACAAAATGAACTCTTGATGACTTACACTGTGCTTTCAACTCATCAGACAGAGGACCAGAGCCAGCAATAACAAATACGCAATCAGACTTCACGTATTTCTCAGCCTCTATCAAATGTGGAAGACCTTTATACTTGATATGACGACCGATAAAGAACACAATAGGCTTATTGCCATACTTTGCTTTTACCGCATTAATCTTCTCCACATCGCCATCACGCAAGATGAAGTTATCCTCATCCATTGCGTTCTGAACAATTCTCACTTTATCCTTAAAAGGCTGCAATGGGAACGAGCCATCACGATATTGAGGGCTTGTTACACAAACCATATCAGCACGTTTAAGCAACGCAGTTTCCACAGGCTTGATAAACGGATAGATATGTTTCTGCTTGATAATATCCATGTGCCAATGTATGATTAGCTTTACATTCTTAGGAATGACACATAATAACACCCAAGCTGGAAAAGGATTAGCCCAATGAAACTGAATAACATCAGGCTTAAATTCCTTGATTGCTTTTTTCAACACACAGAAGTATGAAAGGGATAAGGCTTGTCGAGCCACGTTGACCCATGTGGCAACTCGATAGACCTTATGTCCATTCACATCTTCTATAACATCCTTACATTTATCATTGAAACACACCACTGCAGTTTCATGCTTTACTGCACCCTCCACAAGGTACTTGCAGATATTCTCTACTCCACCAAGATAGGGGGAGTAGTATTTTGATATGTGTAATATACGCATCACTTTCCATTTTTTTAATTCTCTGTTCTTCTTTCAAAGAACAAACTAATAATTGCCAGTGTTTTTCTGCGATACAATTGCTTTTGCATCAGAATAACTATCCTTTGTCACTTTAGCTATATCGATATGTTGTTTTTTGCAAGCTATAATATCAAAAAACAACAAACATTTAATCCAAGCTAAAGAAAAATTGAAATTTTTAATATAAAAATATGACTGATTGAAAAAATATGTTTTCCAATAATCTAAATTCTGACTAGAGCGACACCCTCCATTATTAGACATAACATGGAATATATGGGCAGAAGGCTCATAGAAAATTTTCATTTTCTTTCGTTTCATTCTTACAAAGACATCACTCTCTTCGCGTAATGCATTCCCTCTATAGTTGACGTCAAAATATCCATTTTTTTCAAACACGGACCTTCGAAATGCCATATTACATCCCATACCTCCATCGACACTGCCACGTTTTCCTGCATCTAAAGTATTTAAAATGCTGCCCCAAAATGTTATAACAAATCCATTGCTACCCAATAATTTTGACAAAAACTTTTTAAGTTTAGCTTTGAATGGATTATTTGCTTTTAAAAGTATATTTCCTTCAGGAGATGAGTGAACAAGAGTAACTTTGCCAACAATGGAATCATAATCAGTTTTTTGGAATAGATTAACATATGATTTCAAACAACCTTCCTGAAAAAGAACATCGTCATCGAAAAATAAAATAAATGAACCAGAAGATGCCTTTATGCCTATATTTCTTGCATTTGGTAAGCTAGCAAGTTCCTCTTTTATTAGTATAATTTTATTCTCTTCAGCTAACTTCTTTAAAAAAGAAATAGTTGCATCTTCGTGTTGTTTTGTTTGGTCAACAACTATAACCTCAAAACTTTCTCCACAAGTTCTTATATTTTTCAATAATGAAGATAACGTTTCACACAAGACTCTTTCCCTATTATAAGTAGGGATTATTATAGAATAAATTGCACTATGTTTCATATATTAATTTTCTTCTTTAAGTCTTTTAAAAAAGTCTTTGTATAAAAAAGTTTATTTAACAAATCGTGACAAGGAATATGTAATTTATAACAGAATTTATGCTCTGCAATAACATACCAAGGAAGCCAACTAGCATCATAATGATGAATAGATCTAGTATTATTTGTTATATCCAACCTTCCTGTACTATAATCTTTTGGACAAAAATACTCCTTAGGATAAATATAGATTCCATCTATTAATTGAATTCCATCAATATTTTGCAATCCTTTATAACAAAGCAATTTAGTTGTTGTTGTTACAATGTTTTCATTGTTTATAACACCATTGTCCAATATAAACTTCATATTTTCATAAATTTGCAAGATTTCGCCATAAAAAGTATGATTCGGAAAAGTACCAAGTCCTAGTCCAGGAGCAACTCCTAACGATGAGGCACTTTTTCCTTTTAAAGACTTATTCTCACACCCCATAAAAGCACCTTTTGCGATAATATCATCCATATTTTTAATTATCTCTACATCTGTATCAAAATATAGACCACCATACTTATAGAGAATCCAGAAGCGAGCATAATCACTAACAAATGCATATTTTTTTGCCTGATATGCTTCTGCCGTATATGGAATGCTATTTATATTAAAATTGCTTTCATTCCATTCCTTTATTTCATAATCTGGAAGATATTTTCTCCACGAAGCTATACACTTCTTTGCGCTCGCTGGTAAAGGGTTTCCTCCAAACCAGCAATAATGAATAATTTTTGGTATTTCCATCATTTTTTTAAAACAAATCGATTAATACGTTTATCTGTCAAAATAAAAAGTACAAACATATAAGTAACTGAATAAATCGGTATTATCTGAGTTAATAAAAATAAGTAACCGAAATAAAAGGGTTTATAAAATCCTTCAGTCTCTCTATACCTTGTATATAAAAATAATAAAAGCCAAATAGTACCAACTAATCCACCTTCAACTATTGCTGTAGAATAGATGCTATAAGATTGATAACTTTTGGAGAATAATATACCAGCAAATTCTGTAGAATTAATATTAACTCCTATTTTATAAAAATTATTTCTAAATGCATACCAAAAATATCCCCATCCATAACCAGTCAAAGGATAATCTTTCATTGCTTCTACACTTACGAACCACAAACCCGCTCGTGTTCCTGCAGAATTCTCCTTCTCAATGGTTTCGATAGGAGAAAACATCATATCATAAACACGTCCATCGTTATAACCTTTTAACCAAGTTAAAATAAGAGGAGAAAGTAACATGGTAAATAAAAAAACATATATTAGATATTTGACCCTTTTAAGCTCTATTATTTTATAAATTGCATAAGCAATTGTCAAGACTAATAATGTTAAAAAAAACATACTAGAAAATGCTGCGATACTAAATACGAACAACATAATACATTTCGTCTTGTCAAATAAACTAAAATGATATCCCATTTTTTTTAAGGAATATAAAGTAGGAATATAAAAGCATAATAACATTATTGCACATGAACTAGGCTCTTGAAAATTAAATTGCAGTCTATTTCCTAAATAAGTATCATCTCGTAAGAATAAAGACAAGAAACTCGAAAAAATAGTGTTTTGTCCAGCATATATTAAAATACACTCTAAAATGCCAAATACTAAAGAAATTGTGAAAGACGCATTTATTAGTTTGAACATTTTGAATATACGAGAGCGATTTGCATTAAAAACAAACAGTCTAAAACTCAATAATGCTATTATATAACATGACCACATACTCACTGATTGTTCAAAACCTGAGACATCAGCATATCTATTCATACCAACCAAAGCACTAATCAATAATAATATCAGTATGAGGAACAATTCTATTTTATCCGTTTTTTTTAATGCTACAAAAATATTTTTCAAATTAAAAATTAAGAATATACTCATTGGTATTAATGATAAGGATTTTGCAGAACCTAATCCATATTTGGGAAAAGGAAATCCATCAAATGTTATTAGTAAAACACCAATATAAAATAGAGAAGTAAAATGGATATGTTTCATTGTAAACATTTAATTAAGTTGCGATATACTATTCCACACATTCTTCTGAATGTTAACATAATATTTAACAAAGTAGATACAGAATGGTATTTTTTTCTTATTTTAAAGGTTTCAACTTGACCAGCAAATGTGGCACTCGCTCCACCTGCTTGAAAAACGATAAGAACTTTATCTATAAATTTGGATTTTATCTTATTCCCATTTCTCATAAAGTATTCATAGTCCGCACAAATTTTGTAACTCAAATCAAAAGCACCATTTTCCTTTAAAAAGATTGACGCATGCAATGTCGTCCCATGGGAAAACAACATGTTTTTGCGAAATTCATCCCATACAAACCGTTTTCCAAATACACAAACAACGTTTCCTTTGGAATCAATCATTTTAGCTTTTGCCGAAATAATATCAACATTGTCGGTTAAATCAACAGATAAATACTCTAAATAAACAGAAATGGCATTGGGCATCAATTGATCGTCAGCCCCCAAAAACAATATCCATTCACCTGTAGCAGCTTTTATACCTTTATTCCATGCATCATAGATTCCCCTATCTGGCTTAGATACGTGAAAATCAATAATGTCACTATTAGCATTAACTATCTCCATTGTATTGTCCTTGCTATTACCATCAATGATAAGAAGTTCTATCCCATCCGTTTTTTGTGGACGGATACTATCAAGGCAACGCTGCAATACCTTTCCTGCATTATACGTTGCAATTATTATACTTATTTTCTTCATACTTCATTAAATTAAAAATTGACTTTATATAATGATGTAAGTGTCCCTGTCGTTGCAGAAGTTGCCGTCTCAAATATATGATTTGTACCAAGGAAAAACATGGCTAATTCTCTTCATATTTGAGTTGTTCCGTACAACTTGATCTTCATATTATTAAGGTTACACGAAGACCTCTTTAGTTTGATAAATAACAGAGAAATTTATTTTCTCAATGTCCATGACGGCATAACAGCAAACCGTCAAGACCTGGAATCTTTGGTTGTGTCATAGAAATATTTATCCTATCACTTCTCGAAATCTATCTCCCAAGGCATCCCAGCTCATTCTTTCCTTGTACATCTGAGCTGCCTTTTCTTGCATATACTGCAACTTGCCCTTGTCTGCAAGAACTTCAAGAATCTTATTGGCAAAATCATCTGGATTGCTGCCCATTGGCAGGCGATAACCATTTTCACCATTTAACACATAATCACCAATGCCTCCTGTATCAAACGTAATGCTAGGAATTCCATAAGCTGAGGATTCACAGAATACAATACCAGCACACTCTGCTCTCGTAGGGAGAATGAAGATATCGGCCTGCTCTCGAAGGCTTATCATTTTCTGGGCCTGCTCTGGAATGTTACGATTCAAGAAACCATAAAACTTGATATTCTCGTCCTTTATCTCGTAAGGTGGCTGACAACCTACGAAATGAAGTACATATCTTCTTGAAGTATCTTTCTTATTGAGAAGCTTGGTACACTCTACTGCTATCTCGCCGCCCTTACGCTCCCATTCTACACCTACAAACAACAGGTTCACAAGACTCTCGTCGTGAGGTTGCTTTTTGAATTCCGCAGTATCTACACTTGCGCCAAAGTAACCGAGATGGCATATTGACTCTGGAATATGGTAGAAATCCACCGCATCACGCATAGCCCAATTGCTAGCAAAAACATTTACATTACAATTCTGCATCGCTCTACGCTGAACCTCATTGCCATCTTTGATGTTCGCATCCGTAAGGTGGAAAAAGTAATAATCTACCATCTGATGGAAACATGCATCGCTGAAATATACTCTCTGAGGTATGTCGGTCTTGGCATAAGCTGCAAGATTACTACCACGGAAAAATACTACATCATACTTTTTCCTTGCCAAAAGCTTGTTTACTCTTCGACCTTTCAACTTAGCATAAGTCGTGGTGAAACAAGGATCGTTGTGTTTGCCCAGCAAACGCCAAAAGACTTTATAGGTGAGACGAAAGAGTTTTTCCATCTTCGTTTCCTGCAACCAGATGGTCTCTACATCGTAATTGCGCTTCAACTGTTGTACCAAGTTATATGGAATACCCGACCAAGAACGTTTGTCTTCAGGGTTAGCACCATCTATATAAATTAATGTTTTCTTATTGTTTGTCATCGTTTTTATCTTACAAAATTAGTTATACAATTTCTATAGGCTTGAGGAATTCCCATGTCGAACATCTCGCCGTCCAACTGTACTCCCATCAATCCATATTTACCTCTCACTTGTTCCAGGGCTGTGGTCAATTCCACCTCGCCTCGTTCGCTTACCACGCCATCGTTGATGTTCTTTTTCAACTGCTCGAAGACTTCTGGAGTCAACACATACTGTCCGAAGACCGAATAGTATCTCTGTTCTCCGTTATGCATTTTGACGGCAAGCTGGTCTTCCGCATAAGAGACTTTTGGTTTCTCACAGAACCGTGATATATTCATCACTGTCTCATCACGATTTTCCCAACAACCCGACATAATGCCATAATAACTTACGTCCTTCAGAGGTATGGAATGTATAGCAATCATCGGCTTGGAATACTTCTCATAAGCCTCCATCAGTTGTAAGGCACATGGTTTGCTCTTGTTGGAGCGATAGATGGTATCACCCAATAACAAAAGAACAGGTTCGTTGGCTGCGAAATTGGCTGCTAGGGATACCGCATGTCCGAATCCTCGTTTCTCGGTCTGATAAACATATCTCAGTCGCTTTCCAATCTCCAGAATATGGCGTTCGAAATTCTGGTCTTCAACCTTCAATTTGTTGAAGTGCTCATCAGCCAAGCGTGTTTCGAAATAACGTCGGTATTCCTCACGTTCCTGCTCGCTACCCAATATCAGGCAGATTTCTTCTATTCCGCTATTCACCAGCTCTTCCAAGAGTATTAAGATGACTGGCTTCACCTTGCCATCCTTGTCCACTATCGGGAAGAAATCTTTCTTCATCGTACGAGTGGCAGGATAAAGTCGAGTACCGAAGCCCGCAACTGGGATAATCGCTTTTCGTATGGTATGGCGAGCCTTCAATGTCAAAGCATAAGCTGACATACCGAGCCCATTGAGATAGGCGATAATTTGCTGCTGGCATTTCTCGTCCTTAGCCAGAAATTGGATGGAGCCATCTCCCTGAGAGCCTACGCCTTTTCCTCCATAAGACAAATCTTTGAGATAGGGATCATTGAGGGTTTTATGCAAAATTGGTGATTGTAACTGAGAAGGACACATCGGGGCTACTTTCTCGTCAAAGATGGTCTGCGCCTCCGTCATCAACTTACCCAAAGCTTCTGCATCACCTTCTTTCATAAAATCGACAGCCTTCGAAACTATCTTATGATTAATCGGACCTAATGCATCCTGTATAGCTTGCTCCTTCTCATTGTCTGCAAAGGGGAAAGCCTTGTTCAAGTCTTTCAAAATCTTGACCGTGTCTTTGGAAGCATTCAAGTCTGCAAATACCCAATAAAGGTTTTTCTTTACATTGAGTCGATTGACATCTATCTCCTCACCATCGAACTTCATCAATACAGGACGCACACCAAAAGCACAAGCTTGATCCAAGCGCCCACAACGAGAAGCCGTTCTTAACTCACCCACATAGGCAATATTCATCTCTCCCATTGTAGAAAGATTCAAATCATACAGTTCATTGAATGCCCTACAAACGAGCACACAAATGGCAGCACTGGAGGAAAGGCCACTCTTCAGAGGAAGTGTCATATCAGTGATATGTATTTTTGCCCCTCCAATTTTGTACCATTCGAGCATATAGCTAGCCACACCAGCACAATAAGAAAAGAAAGAGCCAGAATGAGCGACATCTTTTAATGCCTCGGCATTCATTGGGCACTCAAAATCATGCCATACCTCTTGCAAGGAAGATGCCGATGATGTCATCTCAAAGTTCTCCGATTTCTCTACTGTTGCGAATATACCTTGTTCCGTTCCCGTGACGATGGCCTCACCAGCCACCAAGGCGCTATTCATCGAGCGATACTTTCCTGCCCAGTCGCTATGTTCACCAAAAAGGCACAAGCGACCCGGAACAAATAATTCTATTTTTTGCATAATTACATAATTATTTTCTCATATTAGTTTATTTGGATTTATTTTATAAAAGCGTTGACGGCATTATAGCCTATCCATTTCTCACTCCCTCCTTTTCCAATCCCCCACATCGCTTATCACCGCCCCGAAGTCGTAGCCGGCCACGGAGAGCATCTTTTCGCAGACAATTTTCTCCATGCCACCCTCAAAGGGATGGAGGGTAACACCGGAATAACATTCGCAGAAACATTGCTCCAATATATCCAGTATGCGACACATCTGAAGAATGCGCTCCCAGACAGAAGAGGTATTGAGGAGAAGAATGCGGATAGCGGCGTAAAGCTGCATCACTGACACTGACTCGTGGTGACGGAAATGATGCTGCGCCCTGCTGCTGAGATGATTCTTCTCTAAATATCTTGCACTATAAACTTGATGACCTAAGCCATCCACTGCCAACAGGCGGTTCCCAATCTTGATGATGAGCTGGACTGGTACATAATCATTCTGGTTACTCATGAATTCAAACGTTATTTATGTTTAAAACTCGTTCCCTAGCAAGGAAACAAATGCGATGATATGTCACCGACTTTTTATAATTTTGCCAGCGTTAGACAAAAACAACGATGAATTCGTGAAAACAACTAACAATGTCTTATATTAACTAAACAAAGGAAATGTAATTATGAACATCAACATTTTCAATGGCTACCAGTCCACCGTGCCTGCTGTCATCAAGTTCCAGCAAATGGTGGACATCATCAGGGGCGACAAGCAGCTCGCCGAACTGACGAAGCGTTACCGCATCACGCACCAGAGGGAGTACAAGAGCCAGTGCTACTGCTTCTCCGTGACCTGCGTCTTCCAGGGTGGCAAGGCGAAGAAGGACATCATCGAGGTGACGGGCATCGGATTTTCTGACTTCGACCATGTGCCGAAGGAGAAACTAGCCGAACTCTGCGCCAAGCTGAGAGAGGACAGACACACTTTGTTCTTCCACATCACCGCTTCGGGCGAGGGACTGCGCGTGCTCTATCGCTACGAGATGAAGCCGGGCATGACGCTGGAGGAGCAGATGAAGTTCTATCCCACAGCCTTCCGCCATGGCAACCAGTATTTCTCCGACCTGCTGGGCGTGGAGTACGACGAGCATTGCTGCAACCTGGGCAGACTGATGGGTGCCGCCTACGACCCTGATGCCTTCTTCCGACCCGATGCCGAACCTTTCAGCTACGACTGGCTGGTGGCACGACAGCAGGAGAAGACCTTGCAGGACAATGCCACGGCCCGATTGCGACGGGAGGTGAAGAAGATTGACCGTCTCTACGACGACAAGCTTGCCAAGGAACTGGAACGTGAGATGAAGACTTATGTGGCGGGCAGCAAGAATGAGTATGTATCGTGCCTTGCCTACAAGCTTAATGCCTTCGGTTTCTCTGCCGATGCCGCCCTGGAGTTCATCCGTCAGGAGTTTCCCGACTACGAGCGCCCGAAGGCTGCCGTAGACAGTTGCTACCGTCAGACTGAGGAGCACGGCAAGCGCAAGCACGAACTGCAACCCCGTCGCCATGAGGCGGGCAAGTCAGCTTCCGTGAACGACATCATCCAGTTTCTGGGCGAGCACGTGGATCTGAGGTACAACCAGATTACCATGAGGGTGGAGTATCGCATGAAGGAAGAAGGCGACGGAAAGGGCGAGGATTCTTCTGCCTCCGGACTTTGGCAGATTATCAACGACCGTGCGGTCAACACCCTGTGGAGCGAGATGTCGAAGACAAACCGTGCCGCGGTGCAAGACTTCTTCCGTGTCATCGAGAGCAACTATGTGCAGCCGTTCAATCCGTTCATCGACTATCTGGGTAGCCTTCCCGAATGGCACGAGGGCGACACCGACTACATACAGCAGCTTGCCGACAGCGTGACCATCAAGGGTGGCGAAGAACAACAGAAGCTATGGACCTGCTACCTGCGCAAGTGGCTCGTGGGAATGCTGGCTGGATGGACGCTCGACGACGTGGTAAACAATGTGATTATCGTATTGATAGGCGCACAGGGCTCTGGCAAGAGCACTTGGATAGCCATGTTGTTGCCGTCCGAATTGCGCCAGTATTTCTACACCAAGACCAATGCCAGCCGCCTCTCCAAGGACGATCTGTTGGTGCTCGCCACCTACGGACTGATGCTTTGCGAGGAGCTGGACACGATGAAGCCCTCAGAGCTGAACCAGTTGAAGGCAGCCGTCACCATGCTCACCATCGACGAGCGTGCTGCTTAGTAAACCACCAATACAGCGTCCCCACTATTTATCAGCGGGTTAGCCGTACCAGTA
>ERZ1023881.315-NODE-315-length-16179-cov-67.490077_pt1 | contig 16179 bp, 16 predicted proteins | sample MGYA00380393_ERZ1023881 | MGnify/ENA primary metagenome ERZ1023881 (study PRJEB33179, sample SAMN07449004) | human gut metagenome | biome: Human-gut; feature: Human associated habitat; material: Faeces | host: Homo sapiens | place: India: Bhopal | collected... | reverse complement strand
GAGAATTCAAAGCCTTCTCTTCAACATTCTCCAACCAAGGCTTGTAATGCTTGTTCGCCTTGTGCGCTCCCGGAGGAAGCTCTTCTTGCCCATATTTCTCACGCTCTTCCAATACCTTGCCTTCAGCTGCCACGGTAGCCTCATCGTAATCATCCTTGAAGAGCTCAGGCGAAAGATAAAGTAAGTCTTCTGCATCAGCCGAAGTCGTGAAATACACTCGGTTTATATCGTGAGCCGAAGTATCCATCTCGCACTCCAGCATCTTGGCGATTCTAACCTGGTTCTCAAGAATCGTCTTGCCCATCTCTCGCTTGCAAACCGCATGACCGCCTTGTCTTGCGCTACGTTCCAGCATCAGCAGACCATACTTCTCAGGCTCCTGCAGCATCAGCTTAGCCGCCTTCTCGAAATCCTGCTTATCGTCCAAATCGAAGCCGAAAGCTCGGCTTGGCAGCTTCGTTCCCTTCACTACCCCTTGCGGATAATGTCCGGAATAATTAAACTGCACCAGTCTTCGCTTCGCCCCATCATTTCCTTCGCGAGCCAGTCGCAGATTTGCCTTCTGCTCGTAGCTTCCACGAATCAGTTTATATTCCTCTTGCGAGGTGATGGAGCGGGCAACCTTGTGCCCGTTCTCCACATTAATTAAATAGCAACTCATCTATGTGTTTCTAATCTAACTGTCATTTTAGTTAAACATCTATTTTCTAGTTGAACAACCATTTTCTATCGCTTCAACTGATATTCTACCAAAGCATCCGCAGCCTCTTCTGCCTCCTTCACAAGCGTGCTGCCGATATTGATACCCTCGTCGCAGAACACCTTCAAGGTGAGCTGGATAGCTCCATCCTTGGTCTTGCTCAATCGTCCGTGAGCCAGCTTTCTGATCAGTTCAGACTGCGAACGGAGTCGTGGCTTGATCACGAAATCAAAAGTACCATCCGAAAGCTGCTGGGCAACACCCTGCGAACGGAATCCCGGCACCTTCTCTCCCCCTCCGTGCTCATTAGGCGCAAAGAGGAAACACTTGCTTTCATCATAGAAAGCCATACCACCCAACTGCACGTGCTGGCAGCTATTATTATTCACCTGCTGGTTATTCACCTGCTTATTCTGTCCCTTTTCCATAAAATCTTAAATTAAAATAAGGATGAACGAAAGAAGTGTCGTAAGTTTCAGTTTGCGCAAATTATCCCGGGACAATTCTTACTCCACCTATTTCAATTCAAGATTAATTACCTACCTTGCTTATCAAGTCTCAATTTTACTTGCCAAGCTTTTCAATATCCGTAACGAGGATATCCTGATAAACCTGCCCATTATACTCACGAGCCGTGAATCGGAGCGTAACCGCCACCAATGTTCCCGGAGCAAACTTACACTGCGCCATATTGCCGAGCATGGCGGCAGCATATTGGTTCTCGTACTTGCCACCCATCTCCTGCAACACGATGTTGCACTTCATCATCTGGCCGTTCTCACTCTTCTGGCTCTGCACGGCGAAAGCCTCGCCCTGCTGCACCACTCTCATAATCTTACTGTTCATAATAAAACAACTGCAAGACCTAGCCTTCCTTTCAAGACTGATTAGTTCCAACTCCGATCTTGCTGAAAGCTGGTGCAAAGATAGCAAGTCTTTCCATGCACCGGAATACTTGGTGAAAGGATGCCCCTTCATCTTTTCACCACTTTTTTTTTCGAGCCTTTTTCCTGGCTGTTTTCTGCCTGCTTTCAGCCTTTCATTCCATCCTATTTCAACTCAGCTTCAAGGATGTTTTTCATCACGATGAGCAGGCTGGTGGCTCCTTCGCCGCCACTAGTCATTCGCAGCTCATATTCCTTATTCATCAAATCGAAGAAAAGTTTCAGATAGAATCGTTCCGTTGCTTTCTTCAGTTCCTTCCCGTCTCTGATACTTCTCAGAGTAGGAAAGTTTACGCCCTCATTGAGCTTCACCAGCTGGCTATGCGTATAGCCCAGTTCCACTACGGCAGCATAGGCAATGCCCAGCGCCGTTTTCTCATGCTTCTTATTATCTGCCATGATTCCTGATCGGTTTGCGAGAGAAGCCGTGGATTACCGATGGCCATCTTCAATCACATTGTGAGGTTCCTCGCCTCCGCTCAGGTTGATACTATTAATAGGTACTATAAGAATAGATACCATTAAAAATGGAAACACTCGGAAATGAGAGTTTGAATCTCAAATCCGAGTGCAAAGATATGGATATTAGTTTGTAGATAAAAATACAGAATCAAGATATAAGAAGGTTAATTGTTATCAGCAACTTATCCACTGATAATCAGACAGAAAGAGGGCGCTGACAGAAAATATTCTATCAACGCCCTCTTTATCTTTATCTGCAACAGATAGTTCTTATCTGATTGCGGAGAAAATAGATTGCTTTATTTTAGCATGCATTTCCTTAGTCAGAGAAGTATTGCTTGATCCAAAATCTGCATGATTGGCAATATAGGCTCTTACATTCACCCCAATTGCATTGCTGATTGTCTGGATACTTCCCTCCAGCACAACATTCTCTCCGTAAGGTATAGTATGCAGTATGCCCAGCACATTTGCTACCAGTTTCAGGTTATAGCCCCATTTATTTCCTCGTGGTTGTTTCTCGTTTAACAAGAGTGGTATTTCTTGCTCAGCGCAGATATTCCTCCAAATGTTACGGTAAACGTCCCAGTCTATCTTTAGAAAAGGTCTGATACCCAATGTAAGATTTCCTATTTCATTCACCCATTTCTCCACTTGTGCTTTAGCCTCCTCATCCATCAATTCCAGGGGAGTCATAACGTTCATATAGTCAGTAACAGGTAAAATTATCTTATTTCCTTCGTTATCGTAACGATGACTTTTGAATGCGCATATTAATTTTTCAGAGAAAGGCTTAATATCACGATTCATCAGAAGACGAGCCAGGACTTTACATACGGCCCGGTTAGGATTACGATCGGCAGCATCATCTTCTTCATCAGGAACAGCATCACACATTTGGGTAAAGAGTACCGTAAGGATGGTGGCAACGGTGTACTTCGACTGATGCCGCTTCATAAGATCTCCATACAGAAACTCAACATCATTGTCACGATGATCCTTGATTTCCGACAGTCTCTGGCGAACCATTTCTGTTTCGCTCCACACTTCCACAGCATTCAACCCATGCAACTGCTGCTCTAGAATACAGAGAAGCCTTGTCCAGGTGCGAAACAAATCATCACCCCGATAACGCCTACGTAGATTTTCCAGTTTCTGTTCTGAAAAACGTTCAAATGGTTCCATCTATTTACCAGCTTAATGGGAGAATACATTTGGAATATTCTTCATGAACAACTTCACCTGATCCATGGCAGATTTATCCATACCGGGAAGCGTCTGAGTACCATCTACCAATTGATTGAACACCTCAGAATCAAGCTCCTGCACCACGAATTGGTCTTTGCCGCAGAATAAAGCCTTGCGTTTATTGCCTTTAGGAAACATTTCAATAAATACGCCAGCCCCAGATGCCCCCTCTATAAGCGCCGTTTGACGTTTATTATCGGGATCAATTGATACCGTGCCACCCTCGTTTGCACCGAACGAAAAATCAAGATCACTATCCCAATCCTCGCGAACCGTTGTAAGGTATTTATCCATAGCCTTGGTAAGTCGGTCGAGGTTGAGATGAGGAAAATGAAATTTCACCTTACAGAAACCTTCAGGATGATCATGCACCGTAGTCCAGAAAGCGTTTGTAGAATAAACTGCAGAAAGCTTCACCTTCAGCAGCTTATCTTTCAAGTACTTGCAGATGGAAGCTTCAAGGATGTTGGCCACGGTTTTCGTATGGCTGAAAGCCTTTGACTTGCGCTCTATGGCGATACGCTGGATACCTGGGCGATTGTCAATGATGACCAGACAGTTTCTATAATCAGCATACTTTTTCGACATCAGACGCTCGTCGGTGATGGTCACATCAGTAACATTTGCCACACGCATCACATAGACGTTATCTTGAGGTTTCACTATCTGCTTGTGCCAGAAAAGCTTCTTTCTGGCATTTTCAAACTGAAATGGTTTCTCAAAATCAGCCAGCAAAAGCTCTTCAAGCAATTGCTGGCGTTTTTCAAACGATTCTTTTACATCCACATTTACCCAGCCGGGAAACTCAAGCTGATATTCAGGGTTAGGTTCTATAATGCGTAAGAAATTGTAGTTGTAAATTACAAAACTAGACATAGACTTTAAATATTTCTTTTATATTGATCTATAAGTTTGCTAACGGTAGTGTCCGTAAAAGACCTAGCCGAGATTGGCTATTCTATACTCTCTGCTTGATTTCTTCCGCAAACTCTTTTACGTTAGCTTGAACGAGTTCACTTCCCTCAAAATCGCCCTCATCCAAAACTTCTCCCAGAGCCTTGAGCATGCGAATGTAAAAGCCTTTATCACCGGTAAGATGCAGCCAAAAATCTGCCCCGCAACTTACTGAATAATATCCTCTCAGCTCCATATAGGGCATGGGCAAATGTTCAAGCTTACCAAACAAAAAGCCTACTACGATATCATCAAACTGCACATCCAGACTTGGCTGGGTCATAACGACCTTAAACTTCTTGAGGGTTGGGATAATATCATCGTCGTCATCCGAGGTGCCTGGTCCTGCCATACACTGACAGTATTTATGGCGACCATCAATAGCATCAATAAATTCAAAATCAATACCATCAAAGCGTGACGCTCCTAATGTAAAATCCTGAAGCAGGGAAACCAGTGTCTGAATTTTATTATCGGCAGAGAAATTAAATACTCTATCGAAAACTTCTGGATAGACTATAGCCTTGGCTAATTCCACGAACTGAGAGTCTTCCTTAGTCGAGGTAGAAAGATAATTGATGAAATAAGGATCAAAATCCAAACTATCCAGAGGAAGATCACTCAGACAATCAAAATAGCTAAGTTTGATAATAGAGCGGAAATATTGCTTTTCACTTTCTATAATGGCCTGTTTTTGCTGTTCTGTCATCTCTGTATATTTTAATATGTTTTATTTTTCTGCGCACTATGCACTGAATTCGCCCCCAAAGTTACAAAATAATTGCGAAAAAAAAGACATTATCATATAGATTAACACAAAAAAATGAGAAATACATTCAAAGCCACGAAAATAAAAGGGAATTTTTATCGCTTTTTCAAAGGCTCAAAAACATCAATTATTATACACTACACAATAGTCGTATCTCCTACTCATTTTCTGCACTTTACAAAATATACTTATATTATCTTTGTTATGAAAGATTGCATTATCTGCACGATAGACAACATGAGAGAAAGAAATGTGTTTTTTCGCTAAAATATTAGCAGATATGACTCTCAGAGCACTAAAAATGCCTTAGATGGCATTATTCAAACCCTCAGAAGGGCAAAACAAAGATGTGAAAGGCGAAATAAAAAAGAAGAAATTAAGGTAACAAGCAAACATTTTAACGGATTAGGTTAGCTTTTCAGATATGTAAGAACACGTTTTCTCTAAAAAAGAAAGGCTAAGAACCAAGGGATATTCTCACACTCCACATTGCAGAATACAATTCGTACAGCAACTCATATCAAGTTATATATCAATCTTTTATACCTTATTATCGAAAGTATAAGATTCACTTATTCCGCATCCCGAAATCCGGTCATTAACGACCGGTCATTATCGGTCATTAAGGTTTTCAGGGCGGCGAAAAGGGTCTATAGTATAATATTAAAATTTAATATTATACTATAGGGCTAAATGACCGGAAGTGATTTTTCTTAATGACCGATAATGACCGGGCATTAATGACCAGATGGCTTTATTTTGTCCTCGCCCCCAACCTCCCGCTTCCTTATCCCCCGTTTTCACAACTCACGGGAAAAGTGAAATCAAGTGACGGGAAAACTATTGCTTCCTCGGGGTAAATTTCGTATCTTTGCACCGACAATCGAAGGAACAGCCTATTGTGCCTAAGGGCGGTCATAATAGAAGACCGCAGCTGGGCTTAAATGATGGCAGGCGCCGGTCATCTATTAAGACCAGAAAAAAGCACAAGAAACGAGGGCTTCCAGGTAGTTGTGATTCAGTGAACTCTTAAACACAGAACAGAGTATGATTAACTACAGCATCGTAATGCGCAGCGTGAACGCAAACCTCCTTGAGATCAACCAGGCAAAATCACGTATCAACCAGGCTAAGAAGGACGGCAAGGAGCCGGACAAGAAGGACACCGACCTGGTGAAGACCGAGAAGCAGAATGCGTTCGCCATCTCGCAGTACACCGATGTGATGACCATCGAGAAGTTTGCCAAGCACATCACTTCTCACGGCAGTGTGTATTCAAGAGCTGACATCAGCGCCATCCTCTACATGGCAGTGGACTGCATGAGAGAGATGCTGCTCGAGGGCAAGAAGATCCGTCTGGGCGACCTGGGCGACTTCTCTCTCCTGCTCAGCTCCAAGGGCGCAGAGACTGCCGACAAGTTTACGGCGCAGAACATCACCAACGTGAAGGTTCAGTGGGAGCCTGGTCAGCAGTTCAAGAACCTGCTCGACGACGCAGAATTCAACCTCGTGGCTAGCCGCAGCGCTCAGGCAGCCGTGATCAAGGCAATCAGGGAGGGCAAGACCAACGTGGACCTCAACGTGCCAGTTACTCCTGATGGTGGTGGCGATGGCGACGGAACCACTGGCGGCGGCAGCAATGCTGGCGGCAGCGGAACTACCGGAACTGAAGGCAGCGGAACGCAGGGAGCTGGAGGTAGCGGGACCACTGGTGACCAGGGTACCAGCGGCGGCAATATCGGCGGTGAAGACGGCGGCGGCGACAACGTAAATTTCTAAAAGATAAAAGTCTATGAAGAAGGATACTTGGAAAATGGTGATTCAGATTGCGATTAGCATTCTCACCGCAATAGCCACTTCGCTCGGTGTTTCGAGCTGCGTGTAAGCAGCAGGAAAGCAGAATGAAATCAGCATGTGATTAGTTTTTGAGAAGATTTTATCTACTACAACCGCTCCTCCTATATATATAAATAGGTGGAGCGGTTTATTTATTCCCGAAGGTGTCATTAAGGGTCAGTGTCATTAAGGGTCAATAAGGATTTCGGGGGGTTCAAAATTCAACTTCTTTTATAGTTATTGCTCCTATCGTATCATAGGTTGCTATCTTCAGAAGAAGTCCAAAGAAATCCTTCTCATCCAATCGCCAACTTCTGCAGACTATCTTTCTGTTTGCTCCTTCTGGAAGCATATTGGTAAAAACGGGGAATATTTAAACTGTTTGACGAATCTCATATTTAACCTCCATGCCAAGGATATCCATAATTTTTTCAACCGTAGATAGAGAAGGGTTTCCTTTACCGCTCTCTATTTTCTTGATGGTAGAAATGGCTATCTCAGGTAAATATGTTTTCGTATTTCTTACGCTTAGATTCTATTAATATCATAATTATTAAAATATATTTACCGTGAACTAAATATCTTATCTCCAAACCGGGAGATTAATTCTTGTTTAAGATTGTCTGGGAAATTGCAGAAACAAAATGCACCTTTACCTATGCTAGTAACACTAGAAGGGATGACTATCTCTGACAGAGAACGACAACCCAAAAATGCACCATCACCTATGCTAGTAACACTAGGAGGGATAACTATCTCCGACAGAGAATCAGAACCAGAAAATGCTCTATCACCTATGCTAGTAATACTAGAAGGGATGACATACGATTTTATATTTTGATTTCTAAAAGAAATAATTCTACTTTTATCCTTATTGAACAAGACATCATCCTCATAAACAAAGTTAGGAGATAAACATTCTAATTTGCCAGTCCATCCAGCAAACGGATTACCATTTAAGCAAATTACGCTTTTAGGGATGGATATATATTTCAGCGAGGAACAACCAGAAAATGCATAATCACCAATGCTAGTAACACTAGAAGGGATGACTATCTCTGACAGAGAACTACACCATAAAAATGCACTATCACCTATGCTAGTAACACTAGAAGAGATGACTATCTCTGACAGAGAATTACAACCATAAAAAGCACTATCACCTATGCTAATAACATTAGAAGGGATGACATACGATTTTATATTTTGATTTCTGAAAGAAATAATTCTACTTTTATCCTTATTGAACAAGACATCATCCTCATAAACAAAGTTAGGAGATAAACATTCTAACTTGCCATTCCATTTAGCAAACGGATTGCCGTTTAAGCCAATTACGCTTTTAGGGATGGATATATATTTCAACGAGGAACAAAAAGAAAATGCTCTATTACCTATGCTAGTAACACCAGAAGGGATGACAATCTTTGACAGAGAACTACACCATGAAAATGCATTATCACATATTATCCTTGTACCCTCTTTAACAGAATAAGCTCCACTTAAATCTACTGGAGCTTTCAACAATTTTCTTCCATCCTTGCTATATTTCACTCCCCATTCATCAACAAAAGCTTCTTTTAACTCTTCTTTTGTTATTTCAGTTGATAAATCTTCATTCATCACAGGAGTTATATTAGGCTTTTCGCCAATAAACAATCTAAAAGAACATGCTGAAAGCTCCTTTCTCGCCAATGCAAGCATGAAAAGAGAGTAAAGTGTACAGAAATCCTTATCACACATCAATTCCTGCAGGGCAGATATTACCTTGCTATTTGAAGGATTGCGATAATCATTTTCTGAGAAGAGAAGTCTGTCTGAGGCACCATAGATATCTAACAAAGTAGATTTCATCGAGATAGCCTTTAATGACAAGGCGATGCTTGCCAATGAAAAATCATCTATCGTTTCATCGAAATCATCCACAGTACGCAATGGATGACTGAAATCCCTGGTACCGATAGTTGGAGATTGGCTGCCCTTCATGGATGGCACAAACATCCCGTCATAATCCACCAATGTAAGAGAACCATCGGGACGGACTATGATATTGTCTGGCTTAATGTCGCCATGAGAAAAAGACTGGGTACGGAGCCAAGCTGCCATTTTTCCAAAGCGATAACAAAGCATTGACATGGCTGATTGATTCCGGTAATTTGCAGCAATGTAAGCTTCCATCGTTTCTCCTTCTACCCAATCCATCAACAATACAGGGAATTCATCCTCCTCGCATTGACTGTCAACGAAGAGTTCCTTCTCCATATACTTTACAGAAGTAATATATGGAGAATCTAACAAATCCAGTTCGTCTGCAATCTGACGATAGGCTTCGGCTCGCCCCTGCTGCTCTTCCGTAAAACACTTGAGGGCATAATATTTCCCGGTACTCTTGTCCTGCATCTTAAACACCACGGCAAAAGCACCACTACTGCGATATGGCTCTCCGTGATCATCCAGTACAGGAGTCAGGTGAGCCAACTGTTCAAGATTATCACCTGCATCTTGAATGGCCTTTACATATTCTGATATCAATGGATACTGCATATTGTGTACTGTAATTTTATCTGCTTCTACAAATTTTAATGACAACAAATAGGGGCATAAAGAAGATGGGCACTAGCCTTTGAAATAAACCAGCGTAAAATCATCCATATCTAAGATTCCTTTCGAATTCAGTTCTTTCAAATATAGTTCAAACCGACTGTTAGATGATGTTGCATCCAACAAAGATTGGAGCACATCCTGCCCAAATTCAAACTTCATGGTCTCTGCTGTTTTCAAAAGTTGTGAATTGCCAGATGCTTTTAGATATTCTTCAGCAAGTTCCTCACTATATTCCTTACTTTTTGTCAATTCATACATCATCATGATATAATGCGATAAGGCATCGCTGGCAACAAAGACTACCGAAGATTCATCCAGATAAAAGTCACCACAACTGAAACCTTCCTCTTCCAGGGGATCTTTACAGCTAACCAACCTGGGAGGATTGCTAAAATCAGACAATTTCGTAAAACTATGTTCCAAGACACCTGTATCCTGACTATAATGAAAGACTACGCTATCGCCGTATGCCATCCATTTACATTGCTTTTCCCCTGTTATCCATGCAGCAGCAATGGTGGCGCAAGACCCCTCATTATAATATTTATTCAAAAGTATGCCGTCGCCTTCCTTTGCTCTTTCCTCGTGCTCATTATAAAAGGGCTCCCAAATGCCATCTACCCATTCGTCAAGTTCTTTGAAGGAGACGACGGGTTTATCTTTTGGAAGATGTTTTACAAGATATTCCGACCACTCATTGGCAAACAAACCACAGCCTCCTGCCCCATCTGATACCGCTATGCAGGTATCAGATGAGTAGAAAGCATCTTCGTTTGCAACATGGTCATTGAACTTTGCTATACTAACACCTCTGTTCATTTCTTTTCTATATATCATTACAGATTCTGATTAACCAGCATACTCGAAAGTGTGCCAATCTTCATCATTTTAACCAATCTCTCCATACCCGTATTTACACCCATAGCATGGTAGCGAATATCTGCCTGCTTGTCTCCAAAGATGTTACGAATCTGCTCATTATAGTTGAGAGGCAAGAGACTTGACATATTATAAAGTTTCTCACCATATCCATTTCCGTTCAATTCATCTGCAGTTGCAGGGAATACGACCGATTCTGCATGTCCTGGCACAACGTGAATATTGAAGAGCAAGACATTACCATCATTGGTAAACATCGATTTCAACTGATTGGAAAGTTGCAGCATCTCATCATGCGAAGTTCCATTATACTCACCATCTGTGATATTGATAATTGTAGGAGGATAACAATCCTTGTCATGATGCTCTTTCATCCAGTTTTCGAGCAATCCTTCTGCACGTTTGAAAGCCTTATCCATGTGTGTCCAACTACCATCATGGCGAACTACCATCCATTGTTTCTTCTCTACTTCTTTGACGGTTATACCCTTACGAGTACGCACCTCTTCCTTCACCATTTTCTTTTGGTAAGGATTATCACGAATCTCTTCTGGGGTAACGAAGTCTCGTCCTTCCAGATTGCCATTCCAGGCACTATAAGCCTCCGTGCCATAACCTATCATGGCAATATCAAAGTAATGACGAGTCTCATTATTCTTCACACATCGCTCTACCAACTCGTTGATTTGGGCATTTACAATACGGGCAACAGCCTCAGATAAAGTCATATCCTCACCATTGAAGGTAGTAATTCTGCGCATAGAAACACTTTGGTCCACCAGGAAGATGAATGCTGTAGGATGCTCACGATCAACACGAGCCGTATATGCATTCTTGCTCTGCAATATCTGTGGCTGGCTTGGAATTGGAATACCAAAGTTACCGATGTTCTTGATATACTTCAAGGGAATGCTGTTCTTTACCAGAATCTCGGCTTGATAGAAAGGCTGTTCATTTATATCCAGGTCAAAATGCTTGTTTGCCTTGACTGTCAGAAAATGTATTTTCTTGAAATCTTCCAGGTTTCCGCCAACGTTGGCACCGCTTCTTGTAGCATTTCTATCAGAAAACTTAGTCTGTTCATCAAAAATCACCTCTGGGTCTATTTCCAAAATTACGGGGTTAGATATACGTTGCTCGCTCATCGCTACATACATCATTGGATGCTGCTTGGTAAAGCTCGCTCTCACATAATGCTCCAGCCCATCTCGTTTGTCGAGCGACCAGGAAGTAGAGCCAGGGCCACCACCTCCGGGCTTAGGAATCGTAATTCCACGTTCCTCACAATCCTTCCAGGAAAAGAGGCCACCATTCTTGATGATGTTCTCTAAGTTGTCACGATCTGTAAAATGATACAACGTTGTAATATGATGCAGCTCAAGGATATTCTTAAAATTCTCCCAATTATTTCGTTTACTCATAATTTATATTTTTGTTGTTATTCTATCAAAAAAGTTCTAATTCCTGTGGCTTATCAACCTGTAGTTTTGCCTCCGTATCCGGTTTTTCTCCATAAGGATAAATACCATCTACGTATGCCTTGATCAAAAAGGCATGAGACAAGGGTTTGCCTGGGTCATCCACATCACAGTTGGTATCATAATCCAACAAGATGATGGTTTTCGTTTTACTTGCCTCCTTCAACCGTTCAATGATTGTTGGCACTTTATTCTCCAACATCCATTGGTAGGTTGGAATATATATCTGCTTTCTTGCTTCTATATATCCTAGGAGTTCCTTGCCATTTACTCCCTTGCGATGTCCCAACGGCTTTCCATACTTGCGTACAGTTCGCTTGATATTCTTCATCGTGTCATTCTGGAACATCTGCACATCTACATCTGCTCCTTCAAACACTTTCAATCCCTGCCAAATAGCCTCTACGCATGTGGCTGTCACTCCATTGCTGAATGGAACTGGTATTCCACCATGTGGATAGAATGGGCTTAACTTGATTAAGCTATCTTTGGCATGGCTAGTTACATCCGCAATGATTGCATCGGGATGTTTCTTTAATATGTTTTCGTATTTCTTACGCTTAGATTCTATTAAAATCATAATTATTGTGATATTTTTATAATAACTTAAAATATTATATCTCCAAACCGAGAAATTAATTCTTGTTTAAGATTGTCTGAGAATTTGCAGTTATAAAATGCTCTATCACCTATACTAGTAACACTAGAAGGGATGACTATATCTGACAGAGAATCACAATAAGAAAATGCACTATCACCTATGCTAGTAACACTAGAAGGGATGACTATATCTGACAGAGAATCACAATAAGAAAATGCATTATCACCTATGCTAGTAACACTAGAAGGGATAACTATATCTGACAGAGAAGTACACCATAAAAAAGCCCTATCACATATTATCCTTGTACCCTCTTTAACAGAATAAGCTCCACTTAATTCTCCTGGAGCTTTCAACAATTTTCTTCCATCCTTGCTATATTTCACTCCCCATTCATCAACAAAAGCTTCTTTTAACTCTTCTTTTGTTATTTCAGTTGATAAATCTTCATTCATCACAGGAGTTATATTAGGCTTTTCGCCAATAAACAATCTAAAAGAACATGCTGAAAGCTCCTTTCTCGCCAATGCAAGCATGAAAAGAGAGTAAAGTGTACAGAAATCCTTATCACACATCAATTCCTGCAGGGCAGATATTACCTTGCTATTTGAAGGATTGCGATAATCATTTTCTGAGAAGAGAAGTCTGTCTGAGGCACCATAGATATCTAACAAAGTAGATTTCATCGAGATAGCCTTTAATGACAAGGCGATGCTTGCCAATGAAAAATCATCTATCGTTTCATCGAAATCATCCATAGTACGCAATGGGTGACTGAAATCCTTGGTACCGATAGTTGGAGATTTGCAACCTTTCATAGAAGACACAAACATTCCATCATAATCCACCAATGTAAGAGAGCCATCTGGACGGATTATGATATTGTCTGGCTTGACGTCTCCATGAGCAAAAGATTGTGAACGGAGCCAAGCCGCCATTTTGCCAAAGCGATAACAAAGCATTGACATGGCAGATTGATCGTGATAGTTTGCCGCAATGTAAGCTTCCATCGTCTCCCCTTCTACCCAATCCATCAACAATACAGGAAATTCATCCTCCTCGCTTTGACTGTCCACGAAGAGTTCCTTCTCCATATACTTTACTGAAGTGATGTATGAGGAATCAACCATATCCAATTCATCTGCAATCTGACGATAGGCTTCGGCTCGCCCCTGCTGTTCTTCCGTAAAACACTTCAGAGCATAATATTTCCCGCTACTCTTGTCCTGCATCTTAAACACCACGGCAAAAGCACCACTACTGCGATATGGCTCTCCGTGATTATCCAGTACGGGAGTCAGGTGAGCCAACTGTTCAAGATTATCACCTGCATCTTGAATAGCCTTTACATATTCTGATATCAATGGATACTGCATATTGTGCATTATTTTTATTCATTACTTTCGGCTGCATTTTCAGACGATATTGCAAAGGTAATCATTTTTGCTGAAACAACACAAACTTAAGCCAAAAACTTCATTGAAAGATTAAAAAATAATATTTTAGCGATAATACTGAAAAATGAGAAAAGTATCAATCGTTTATTCTGTTAGCTAAAAGGTAACTTATTGGAGGCATCATCGGAAAAAAATCGCTAGAAGAGCTGTTTTAAAACAGCCTACGTCCTCATCGAAAAAGAGTCAAGAATCATTTCTATACGCTTCTTCTTCAAACCGATAAGCTCTCCGAATCTATCAAAGTCCAGACGGCAGGGGTGGATGGGCAATGATTTGCTACTTTTTCGCCCAACATATTGCCGAAATATGCAGCTGTTTCATCTATATAATATTTAATATTGCACATAATATTACCACTAATATTACGTGCAAATATAGTGATTATATTCTGAATATCAAAACTTTCTATTGAACAAATAAGTTTTTTTTAGATAATTATGGGAGTTTACTCATTACGAGCAAACTCCCCCATGGTGTATATGGGTACATGTATTCATGAATCCGGTCATGAAGGTCAAGGTCATTAAGGTCATTAAGGATTTCGGTTTATCAAAAAATCCCTCAACATCCCTCTATCTTATAAAATAAGGTTAAATCAAGTTAGCCCTGCAAACAAAATCCATCCATATAATCACTTTTCTGAATATTTTTTGTATTTTTGCAGATATATTGCGCTGATATGGAGTTGAGCATGGCTTATCCTCCTAGATTATAGGCGCATCATTATCAAATGATTAGATCATGAAGAAGATACTTTTCCTACACGGATTCTTCGCCACGGGCAGTTGTCCGATGGCGAGAGCCTTGAAAGAGGCGTTTGAGGGGACGGCGGTGGTGCAGACTCCCGACCTTCCATTGCACCCCAAGGAGGCACTGAAGGAGATTCGCTCCATCATCGACCGGGAGCAGCCCGACTTGCTTCTGGGCAACAGCTGCGGCTCTTTCCTCGCCCAGATGCTGGCTCCGGTGGTGGGCATTCCTGCCCTGCTCGGCAATCCGTATTTCATGATGACGGAGTTTCTGAAGGAGCGAATCGGCGAGCATGAATACAAGGCACCGAGAAGGGACGGCAATCAGCGGCTGGTGATTGACGAGGCGCTGATTGAGGAGTTTGCGGAGCTGGAAGCCGTGCAGTTTGACCATTGCAACCCTTATTATAAGGATCGTGTGTGGGGACTTTTTGGTGAGCAGGACACCCTGGCTCACTTCTCCCCTCTTTTCCTGCAGCATTACAACCAAGCCTTCCATTTCCCTGGCGGTCATACGCCTACAGAACAGGAGGTGAAGACATGGTACGCTCCCCTTGCCCAGAAAATGCTGATGGAATTTTCGGCAAACTTTTAATCGTTTCACGGAAATAGACAGATAATTATATAATAAGGTGTTGCAAAAATATTAGCGACGAGAAAATACGCAGAAAAATGGCAAAGAAATTTGAAATAAGAAATAGTACCGCTGAATTTCTTATCTTCATGGCAGAGGGTAAGGAGCAAGGCATTCAAGTGCTATATAAGAAAGAAACAATATGGGCAACACAGAAGGCAATGGCAACGCTTTTTGACTGCTCTGCTGACAACATAGGATTGCATCTGAAGAACATATTCGATGCTAAGGAATTGGACAAGAATGCAACTACCGAGAAAATCTCGGTAGTTCAACAGGAAGGAACGAGAGAGGTACGACGCAACACTTTGTTCTACAATCTTGATGCTATCATTTCAGTAGGCTATCGCGTCAACTCCCGCCGAGCCACTCAGTTCCGCCAATGGTGCACTTATGTTCTCCGACAGTATGCTATCCGTGGCTATGTGATTGACAAGAAGCGTATGGAAAATGGCTCATTCATAGGTGTAGACTATTTCGAACAACTCTTGGAGGAGATTCGAGAGATTCGTCTATCGGAACGCAATTTCTATCAGAAACTGACCGACATCTACGCCACAGCCATCGACTACAACCGTGATGCTCCAACAACACGCGAGTTCTTCAAGAAGGTACAGAACAAGATGCATTATGCTGTTCATGGACATACTGCCGCAGAACTGATAGTGGATCGTGCTGATGCAGAAAAAGAGCACATGGGGCTCACTACATGGGCAAAGGCTCCTAATGGGAAAATCATTAAGTCCGACGTAAGTGTAGCCAAGAACTATCTGAAGGAAAATGAGTTGCAAGCCCTTGGACGATTGGTGAATGCCTATCTTGATATGGCAAAGGATATGGCAGAGCGCCATATTCCTATGACTA
>ERZ1023881.311-NODE-311-length-16297-cov-90.104236_pt1 | contig 16297 bp, 9 predicted proteins | sample MGYA00380393_ERZ1023881 | MGnify/ENA primary metagenome ERZ1023881 (study PRJEB33179, sample SAMN07449004) | human gut metagenome | biome: Human-gut; feature: Human associated habitat; material: Faeces | host: Homo sapiens | place: India: Bhopal | collected... | reverse complement strand
CTTTTTCTGGTTGTAGTGGTTTGACCAGTTTGTCTCTTCCTTCGGGTATTACTTCTATTGGTGGTAATGCTTTTTCTGGTTGTAGTGGTTTGACCAGTTTGTCTTTCCCTTCGGGTATTACTTCCATTGGTGGTTATGCTTTTTCTGGTTGTAGTGGTTTGACTTCTATTTATGTATATGCAGAAAAACTACCAAATATGGGAAGTGACGTTTTTGATGGCTGTGATGCAAAAAAATGTACTGTTTACGTTCCAAAAGGAACTTATGATGATTATTGGCTTTCTGAATTTGGTTATTTTGAGAACATCGTAGAGTTTGATCCAACAGGCATCAATAATGTAATCACCTCAAATGACACCAAGGAACTTTCTCGCTATTCCCTGAATGGTCAGCGATTGTCTGCTCCTACCAAGGGCTTGAACATCGTGAAGTATAGCGATGGTAGTGTGAAGAAGGTTGTTGTTCAATAATTTTCAACAATTAGTATACTCTATTTTTCTAAATTGCGATATTATGGAAATGGATTATAAATGGCTTAGTGAGGAAGTCTTGGCAGTTGACAACCTTGCTCCTGCAAATATCATTACGGCTTCAACATATACTTTTGGTATGCTTTATGCAAAGGCAATTTTGAGGTTGTTGTCGCTTTTGGGAGCAAAAGAAGGGGCAAAACATAAGGAGGGTTTTGTTAGAGCGGAGTATTACTTGAATCCAAAGTATAAACATGCTATAGATTATCACTTGAAGTATCTTGTCCGTATCGGCTATTTTAAATATGAGGGAATCGTGGAAATGCCAGATTTCTACGAGTGTTGTTATTATAATGGCAATACATACACATTCTATGTCGATTATAGTGATGATAACCCTGACCCGACAGGAAGTTCAAGTGATATTTCTTTCAGTGTTATCTTATTTTGGGAGCAATTATACAACTGCCTTTGTCGGGAATTTGAGGAAGTAAGGCGTATGAGGTAAAGTTATACCAAGAGATTAGTCTGATAAAATATGTCGGACTATAGATGAATCTAAGATTCGCAGATGAATATTTTTAATAACTTAAAAAATAAAAATGATGATAGAAAAAATTCTTCTAGCATTAGTTTTAATGGTATGTGTCAGAGTACACATATTTATTAAGCATTAAAAGCATTCTTTGCTATTTGCTACGGCAAATAAAAAAAAATTAGATATTGATGTGGTTTTCTGCATCTCATCGATTAGGCAACTATGGCAGTACTTGCCTTCTTAAAGATTTCTGCTATTGGGCACGAGCAATCGTGCCCTTTTTTATGTTTCTGAAGAGTTAAATCGATGAAAAAGTTTGGCGTTATCAAGTAAAAAGCGTATATTTGCAACAGAAAACCGTGTCTTGACACAAAAAAACGTCATAAACTATGTATTTTGAACGTAAAGCATACTTGAAAGAACTCATCTCGGCAGAAGGCAATGGGATGATAAAGATTATCACCGGCATTCGCCGTTGTGGTAAATCCTTCCTTTTGTTCAACATCTTCCGCAAGCATTTGCTTGAAAGAGGTGTTGCGGAAGATCATATCATACAAGTAAATCTTGAAGACCGTAGAAACAAGAAACTTCGTGACCCTGATGCTTTGCTGGAGCATATAGATGCTCAGATGAAAGATAAGGATAGGTATTATATTCTCTTGGATGAGGTTCAGATGGTGAAGGAGTTTGAGGATGTGCTCAACTCTTATCTCCATGTGGAAAATGCCGAAGTGTATGTTACTGGTTCCAATGCCCGATTCTTATCGAAGGATGTGATAACTGAGTTTCGTGGTCGAGGTTGGGAAATCCGAATCCATCCGTTGAGTTTTTCTGAATATTATGAAGTGATAGGAGGAGAGGAGCGTCAAGCCCTGGAAACCTATTATCTTTATGGTGGATTGCCTGCTGTGGCGCAGATGGAAACTCCTGAAGCGAAACAGAGTTATCTTCGTGAGATTTATGAGACGGTTTATCTGAAGGATGTTTTGGAGCGTAATCGCCTGAAGAATTCTGATGGAATGCGCGAGTTGGTGCGTCTTCTGGCTTCTACGATTGGTTCCTGTACGAATGTGCAGAGAATTTCTAATACGTTCAAATCTGTTGGAGGAGTGGAAATCGGTACTAAAACTATTGGCAGGTATCTGGAGAACCTGCAGGATTCCTTCATCATCAGCGAGGCTTTGCGTTATGATGTGAAGGGGCGCAAATATATTGGTACTGGTACCAAGTATTACTTCGAGGACATCGGTATCAGAAATGCCGTGGTAGATTTCCGACAGATAGAATTCACCCATATCATGGAGAACGTGGTTTATAACGAGTTGCGGAAGCAGGGTTATACTGTGGATGTGGGATCAGTGGAGAGCTTCAAGCGGGATGAGAATGGCAAACTGCAGCGTAGGAATCTTGAGATAGATTTCGTGGTGAACCGTCATGATGAACGCCTCTATATCCAGTCGGCTTACGCCTTGCCGGATAAGGAGAAGGTAGATCAGGAGCAGGCTTCTCTTTTGAATGTAAACGATGGCTTCCGCAAACTGATTATCGTAGGGGATAGGTATCGTTCGGGTTATAATGAAGAAGGCATTCTGATGATGAGTCTCTCCGATTTCCTTTTGGGGAAAGAATAGATGGTCTTGAAGAAAATATCAAGGGCAGAAAGACAACTGGGGGTTAACAGAGTTAACAGTTAACAGTTGTTTTTCCGCTCTTTCTTCATCTATTTCATATAGGATTTTATCCCTCGCAGAGCTTTGCCAATTCTTCCAGGTTATCTGCCACTGCTATCACATCCCGCCAATTGCCACGAATCATGCTTTTCTCTGCCATGTCATCCAACAGGGCGATGGTGGAGTTCCAGAAGCCTTTCATGTTGTAGAGAATCACCATCTTGTGATGGTAGCCGATGGTGTGGGCGGCGGCGATGGTGAAGATTTCATCCAGGGTGCCGATGCCGCCAGGAAGGGCTACGAAGATGTCGCTCTGGGCAAGCATCAGGTCCTTGCGGTCGCTGAGATTATCACACGGAATCTCAATGTCGAGGTCAGGGAAGGTTCTGCCTCCTCGCTCTACAAGCGTAGGAACCACACCGATGGTTCTGCCGCCATTCGCCTTTACTGCCTTGCCAATGCAATCCATCAGACCGGAGTTGCAGCCGCCGAAAACCAGGTCGTGGCCGTTCTCAGCCATCCACTTTCCCATCTCTTCTGTCAACGTGAAGAAGTCGGGGTCGATATTCTTATTTGCTGAACAAAAAACTGCTATTTTCATATTGCTTTATCTTCTATTTGATAATGTTTTATCTGTTGTTTATGAATGTTTTATCCGTTATTTATAGATGTTTAGGCAAAGGTACGCAAAAATATCGAGATTATTGGGCTCTTTTTGCGGATAATTTCTTAATTTTGCAAACAATAACTAATCTTATAAACAGGAAGATAGATTTCCTATCAACAAACTATAAACAGGAAGATAGAATGAAAAGGATTATCACATATAGTATTATAGCATTGTTGCAGGCGTCGGTGGCGCTTGCACAAACCCCTGTATCGCTTGCACAGACCTCTCCGAAGCCGAAGCTTCAGAAGCGGGAGAAGTATGAATGGCAGGGAGAGATTCCTACCTATGTAGAAGTGCTGAAGAAGGAACTGACGTATCCGATGGCTTGGGGCAACAGTCCTATCAGGAACTTCAAGAAGTGGAAGAAGGCGGCAAGGGCGAAGGTGTTTGAATGCATGATGACGCCTCCGAAGGTGGCTGCGGCTTGGGATATGGAAGTATTGTGCGAGGAACAGAGAGACGGATATAAGGCGCAGAAAATCGCCTTCAACATCAACGCCTATTCCCGAATTACGGCTTATCTTTTGATTCCGGATTCTGAATACGGAAAGAACTCGAACGTAGAAGATGGCTTTCTGCTTTCTGCTCAGAATAAGAAAGCTGGGAAATTCCCAGCCGTAGTGGCGCTCCACGACCATGGTGCCCATCTTTTTATCGGAAAGGAAAAGATGATTCGCCCTTTCTTCATTGCTTCTGAAGAGCAGGATGCGGATGGGAAAATTTCTGAAAAGAAGAAGGCTGCCAACCAGGAGATATTGGACGATGCAGATGCGTGGGTAAACCAGCTTTACGAGGGTCAGTACGTGGGCGATTACCTGGCGAAGCATGGCTACGTGGTGCTTTCGATTGATGCTCCGATGTGGGGAGAACGAGGCCGGAAGGAGGGCGTGGATAGAAACAAATACGATCTCATTGCCGGCAACATGATGATGTTGGGACGAGACCTCTCTGCCTTCATGACTTACGATGATATCGCCAGCACCGAGTTCCTGGCTTCGTTGCCGATGGTAGATGCGAAGCGTATCGGATGCGTGGGCTGTTCGATGGGAGCCTATCGTTCGTGGATGCTCTCTGCATTATCGGATAGAATCAAGGCGGGTGCTTCCATCTGCTGGATGATAACCACCGACGCGCAGCTTACCCGAAGATTCGGAAGAAAGGAGAATGGCGGTTTTGCGAATTGCATCCCGGGGTTGAGGCAATATCTTGACTATCCGCACATCGCCTCCCTCGCCTGTCCGAAGCCGATGCTCTTCATCAACGGCACAAAAGACAAGCTCTTCCCAGTGCCTGGTGTAAAAGATGCTTTCAGTGAAATGCATCAGGTTTGGAAGAGTCAGGGAGCTGATAATCTGCTGGATACGGAACTTTGGGACATTCCTCATTCCTGCGGTTTGAAGGCGCAGGAGAAAATGCTGGAGTTTCTGGATAAGAATCTGAAATAGGGGTTAACAGAGTTTACAGTCATTTACTCCCGATTATGCGACTTGGTTAATCAAGTGCAAGCAAATTTTAAATTAGTGATTTTAGAATAACTAACTGAGAAATTACTAAAAATAAAAAAGAGCGGAAGAACAACCGGGGGTTAACAGAGTTAACAGTTAACAGTTGTTTTTCCGCTCTTTTCAATATGATTTTACCACAATTCTGCTGGTGACAGATCCTTGTCCTTTCTGCCCATCAGATAGTAATCGGCAAGGAACTGGAGGTTTGCCTGGGTAATCTTCAAGCCTTCCTCCTTCACATATCGGCTGGTGAAGATATTGGCGTCAGGCAACATATTGTTGTCTATCAGCTTGCACACAATCTCGTAAGGAAGTGGGCGGCCGTTGCCGCTGATGATGCTGAAGCAGTCTTCTTCAGCGCGCTCAGCGTTGTAGTAAGGATTCTCAGGCGAAGCGATGCAGTGGGCGAAGCCGAAACTGATATTGATACCCGTATAAGGACTTGCGCTCACGATGATGCCCTTTTCGTATTTCTGTGGGAATCGGATATCCTTAGGCAATTCGAATTCAATCTCATTGAGGAACTCCTTCAGGGTCTTCACATCCTCCAGGAAGATGAACTTGTCGCCATAATCCTTTGCCTTCAGCAGGTTGTAATCGTGGATAGCCTTCTCGCGATCTACGCTAGCCTCCATCTTCTCGATCTTCTCCTTGAATTCCTTATCCTCCCAGAGTTTGTGGGTAGGCATTTCAGCCGTAATCTTCTCAAGCCACTCTAAGGAAGTAAGCGCCAGAAGATTGCTTCTGCTGGCAATGGTCATCTCCATCTGTACGGAGTAGGCCATAGGCTCTGTAAGTCCCTGAGGAGAATTTGCCATCTGCTGGAGAGCGAACTGCAGGCGCTGGCGATTGCCCACATTGAAGTAGCAGCCATAGTGAAACCAAGCCAACGTGTCGCGGCGATGGATTTCGTCGAGCTGCTTCTCTTCTTCTTCATTCTGACTCTCCAGTACAGGCATTTCGCTCAGATAGGTAATCAGACGCTCATTCTCAGGCGCAGTCTCATATTCCTTGTCGAGCAGATTATAGGCAAGCTTGGCAGCCAGCGTCATCGTGCTGAAGAGGAAAGGAACGGCTTCCTGAATGTAGGTGCTCTGCTGGTAATGGTGCCAGCACAGGAACTTGATGTCGGCGAAGTTGATTTCTTCCGGATCGTAGGCTGGAACATCTTCGTTCAGGGTATTCGGAACGAAATCGTCCTCGTTCTCATAGAAAGGAATGTAGGTACCGTAGCGCTTCTTGCATTCTGCAGTAAACGCCTTCCAGATTCCCGCACCGGAAATCACATCCTCAAAGTAGCCCGCAATGCTGAGTGCAAGCTGCTTGGCATCTTCCACATTCTTAAACTGATGGGTGAAGCACGCCTCGTCGAGGGCGTGGTATATTTCGTTAGCCAGTTCTGTATAGTACTGATCTACTTCGTTTGGTTTCTCGTATGGATGCATTGCCATCCAATCCTGGGTGAAAATTACCTTTTTCATTTTTTTCGATTCTTTGTTATTCGAGGTTAAGCGATGTCGTTGTGACGCGATATTCGTTCTTCTCGGTTGATGTTTATGATTCTTGTTAGCTAGTTCGGAGCAATATAGCCCGATTTACCTGTAAAGATAATGCAAAGATAATGATTTCTGCGCAAAAAATGCAAGAAACTCGCATTTTTTTCGTATCTTTGCACCCGAATTTAGGCAATCTTAATAAATGTGTACGATTGCCGCAAGCGTTTCGGAAGGATTTTGCACCCTAATTCATGGCTGGGAGGGTGAATTCGGCCTTCCATTTAGATTATAATGAATTAAGGTTAAAAAGATTTGAAGACATTTGAAGAATTAGGCGTGAGCGAGGAGATTCGCCGTGCCATCGAAGAGCTTGGATTTGAGAATCCAATGCCAGTTCAGGAAGAAGTAATCCCATATTTGCTTGGTAATAAGAACGACGTGATTGCGTTGGCGCAGACCGGTACGGGTAAGACTGCATCTTACGGTATTCCGGTAATCCAGAAGACTGATGCCAGCAGCAAGCAGACACAGGCTATCATCCTCAGTCCTACACGTGAGCTCTGCCTCCAGATTGCAGACGATTTGAACAGTTTTGCCAAGTACATCGACGGTTTGCATATTGCCGCAGTTTATGGCGGTACCGACATCGGAAGCCAGATTCGCACCCTGAAGCATGGTGTGCAGATTATCGTGGCTACCCCTGGCCGTCTGCTCGATTTGATTAATCGTGGCGTGGCTCAGTTGGAGAACGTAAACAACGTGGTGCTTGATGAGGCAGACGAGATGCTGAACATGGGCTTCTCAGAGAGCATCAATGCTATCTTCGAGAACGTGCCTGAGGATAGAAACACCCTGCTCTTCTCGGCTACCATGAGCAAGGACATCGAGAAGATTGCCCTCAACTACCTGCACGACCACAAGGAAATCGTAGTGGGTTCGCGCAACGAGGGTGCTGAGCATGTAAACCACATCTACTATCTGGTAAATGCCAAGGACAAGTATCTCGCCCTGAAGCGCGTGGTGGATTTCTATCCACGCATCTTTGCGATTATCTTCTGCCGCACCAAGCTGGAGACTCAGGATATTGCAGATAAGCTGATTAAGGATGGTTATAATGCAGAGGCGCTGCACGGCGACTTGAGTCAGCAGCAGCGTGACCTCACCATGCAGAAGTTCCGCAATCATACCGTTCAGTTCCTGGTGGCTACTGATGTGGCTGCCCGTGGTCTGGACGTAGATGATCTGACTCACGTTATCAACTACGGTTTGCCTGATGATGTGGCAAGTTACACCCACCGAAGCGGTCGTACGGGTCGTGCCGGCAAGAAGGGAACATCCATCTCTATCATCCATACCAGAGAGAAGTTCAAGGTTCGCCAGATAGAGAAGCAGATTGGCAAGGAGTTCGTGGACGGCGTTTTGCCAACCCCAGAGGAAATCTGCAAGAAGCAGCTCTTCAAGACCATGGACGACATTATGAAGACCGATGTGGATGAGGATCAGATTGAACCATATATGGCTGAAATCAACCGCCAGTTTGAGTACATCGACAAGGAGGACATCATCAAGAAGATGGTAACCATCACCTTCGGTAAGTTCCTCGATTACTATAAGAACGCTCCTGAGATTATCAAGCCAGAAACAGGCAAGGGCTCCCGTGGCGGCGAAGGTCGTGGAAGTCGTGGCGAGGGCCGTGGCAAGGTTTCCAATGGTCGCAGAAAGCATGAGACTGAGGCTGGTTTCAAGAGACTGTTCATCAACCTGGGTAAGGCTGATGGTTTCTATCCGGGCGAAATCATGCAGTATCTGAACAAGCACGTGAAGGGTCGTCAGGAGGTGGGTCACATCGACCTGCTGAGTAAGTTTGCCTACATCGAGGTGCCTGAGGAGGATGCGAAGCGCGTGATGAAGGCTTTGAACGGAACTGAGTATAAGGGCAGAACCGTAAGATGTAACGATGCTGATGAGGAAGGTCATGGCAGAGCAGCCCGTGGCGGTCGCAGTTCTGAGGGCAGAGGCGCCCGTGGTTCAGAAAGAGGCGGCCGCAGCTCGGAAGGTCGTGGTCGCAGAGGTTCTTCTGATGATGCAAGAGACTCTCGTGATTCTCGTGGAAAGGGAGGACGTGGAAACCGTGGTGAATCTCGTGGTGGCAGAAAGTCTCGCCCTCAGGAGGATACAGGTGATTGGCGCCAGTTCTTCCAGAACAACGACAACGTGAAGTTCAAGGGCGAGGAGCCAAACTTCGAGGAAGAAGGTTGGGCTCGCCGCAGACCTAAGAAGAAGTAATTTAGGCAGCGATTTTTAATAAGATGAAAGCCTGCATCAAGGGGAACTTTTGATGCAATATTCATATTTTGCGGTAAAAATACAGCAATTTCTTTGGTAAATTGCGGTGTTTTTACCGCATTTTTTGTATATTTGCAGCCGTAAGCATCAAATTTAATGATCTTTATACGCATTTTAACCCTAAAAGATATTCTGTAATAAGTTAATGAAGAAAACTATTCTTATCGCTTGTCTGGGACTGGTAAGTCTGGGCTTGCAAGCACAGAGCATTTCGCTCGCTGGTGAATGGAATGTGGAGTTGGGAAAGAGCAGTAGTGCTTTCGCCAAGAGTAAGCGTGCCTCGCAGGGTGAGGTGAAGCGTGCCATCCTTCCCGGTACCATCGATACGAACCATCTGGGATTCGCTCCGAAAGATACGATGGAGACAACGCATCTTACGAGGCTCTATGCCTATAAAGGAGCTGCTAGATATTCCAGAACCATCAATATCCCGAAGGACTGGAAGAAGAAGCCGGTAGAACTCTTCCTGGAGCGTACCCGACCGACATGGGTGTATGTGGATGGAGAACTGGTGGATTCCTGCAACTTCATCTCTACTCCCCAGCGCTATCTTCTGCCAAAGAAGGTGAAGCCGGGCAAGCATCTTCTGGAAATAGTGGTGGATAATGGAAGAGGTGTGCCTGAGCAGGTTTACGGCTCCAGCCATGCTTATACAGAAGATACGCAGACCAACTGGAATGGAATTATCGGAAGGATAGAACTCCAGCTAGCCAGCTCTGTAGAGAGCAAATCTGCAGAAACTCTAACAGGAGCAATCCCTCGTAGTTCTGTAGCTTTTTCTGTAGGAGCAATCCATAGCCGTTCTGTAGCTTCTCCTTCCGCCCTTCAGATGCCTGATTTCGCCAAGGATTTCCATATTGAGGGTGCTCACTTCTACGCCAATGGTCATAGGATATTTCTTCGTGGCAAGCACGATGCGGCTGTTTGGCCGCTGACGGGACATGTGGAGATGAGCGTGGAAGGCTGGATGAAATATCTCGGAACCTGCAAGGAGTATGGAATCAATCATGTGCGCTTTCATTCCTGGTGTCCACCGGAGGCGGCTTTCGTGGCAGCGGACAGTCTGGGAATCTATCTCCAGCCGGAACTTCCTTTCTGGGGTTCTTTCGATAAGAAGGATGAAAGGCTGATGGCGTTCCTGCATCAGGAAGGCGAGAACATCCTCAGAGAATATGGTCATCATCCATCTTTCAGAATGATGGCGCTGGGGAATGAACTCTGGGGCGACATCGACAAGATGAAGGAGTTTGTGGATGCTTTCCGCAAGATTGCGCCCGATAAATACTATACTTTCGGAAGCAATTACTATCTCGGTTATCAGGGAATAAAAGAAGGAATGGATTACTTCACCACTTGTCGCATCGGAGGCGAGGAATGGGGCAAATACAATACCCATACCCGTGGTTCTTTCTCGTTTGCCGACGCCTACGATGGAGGAATGATCAATCATTTCCATCCTAATTCTACGATGAACTTTGATGAGGCTTGCGACCCATGGGCGAAGCCTCAAGTTTGGCAGAAGCCGGATGCTTCACGTAAGCAAGCTGCCGGAATTCCAATCATCTCTCACGAAACAGGCCAGTTTCAGACCTATCCTGATTATCGGGAGATGAAGAAATACACCGGAGTGCTTCATCCTTATAACTTTGAAGTGTTCCGCCGCAGGCTGGCTGCAGCCGGAATGCTCTCGCAGGCAGATGATTTCCACAAGGCTTCGGGCTTATGGAGCGTGAAACTCTATAAAGCCGATATAGAGATGGATTTGAGAACCCGGAATATGGCGGGCTTCCAACTGCTCGATATTCAGGATTATCCCGGTCAGGGAAGTGCTTTCGTAGGCATTCTCGATGCTTTTATGGAGAGCAAGGGAATCACTACGCCCGAGGAATGGCGCCAGTGGTGTTCGCCTGTGGTTCCTCTGCTGGAAATGGAGAAATTCTGCTTCGAGGATGGCGAGAAGATTCAGGCTAAGGTAAAGGTAGCCAATTATGGCGGTTCTTCGCTGAAGGGCAAGAAACTGAAATGGCATCTGGCTGCCGAGAACGGATTGTTCTGTATGGATGATGGAACTTTCAGCACCAAGGATGGTGAAGTGAGAAAGAATGTGGGCGACTTGATGGCTGAGGATGAAGGAGTGTTGAACATCTTTTCATACGATGAAGGTTTGGTGGATGTGGGTGAACTGAATGGTGTTTTCCACGTGCAGAAACCTACCAAGCTGCTTCTTACATTAAACATTGAAGGAACAGAGGCAAGAAACTCCTACGAACTTTGGGTTTATCCGAAGAAGGCGATGGAAAAGAAGGGCGTTATCATAGCCAAGGATTTGAATCAGGAAGTGTTGAAAGTCTTGGAAAAGGGCGGAAAGGTGCTTTGGATGCCTACGGCTTCCAGTCATTTTGTGGCTGCCGATGATACACTTTCGCAGGCAGATAATGCTACGCCTTATACTGTTGGCGGACTCTTCCAGACAGATTACTGGAATTATCGCATGTTCAAGACCATCTGCGAGAACAACAAGAAGAAGGTCTCTCCTGGAACTCTGGGCATTCTGACGAATCCAAATCATCCGATATTCAAGGGATTCCCTACGGAGATGCACACCAACTGGCAATGGTTCCCGGTTATCAAGGAATCGCATCCGCTGGTGCTTGACAACTTCTCCAAGGATTATCGCCCGATAGTTCAGGTGATAGATAATATCGAGCGGAATCATAAGTTGGGCTTGGTGATGGAATGGAAGGTGGGAGCCGGAAAGCTTCTCGTCTGCATGAGCGATTTGGAGAAGGCTGCCAAATACCCGGAAGGCAAGGCTTTCTATCAGAGTGTAATTGATTACATGCGCTCTGCCGATTTCAATCCATCTGCAGAAATAATGGTGGATGAATTGAAGAAGAAACTTGCCGAGAAGCCTCGTCAGGTTTCATTGAAGGAGCTGAATAATATCTCGCAATATTAGTAGGAATTCTGTAAGTTGCGAATCTGTAAGATAAAACAAATTGAAAATCAGTAAGATAACAAGAATAGAAAGACTAATAAAACAAGAGCGGAAAGCCAGGAGTTAACAGGTTAACAGTTAACAGCTGATTTTCCGCTCTTTTTATATTATCCTGAGACTAATCTTTACCTCAGGATAAAAGTTTCTATCATCCTAAGACTACTCTCAGGACAAACTTTCTATCATTCTATTTTTCCAAATAGGAATTACTTCGCATTGATCTCCTTCAAGAGGCGGTCGGCGTGTCCCCACTTATCCATCAGGTAGAGCACGTAGCGAATATCTACACCGATGCAGCGAGCCAGGCGCTTGTCGAAGTTGATGTCAGAGCTGAGGCTGTCCCAGTTGCCATCGAAGGCAAGACCAATCAACTCACCCTTACCATTGAACATAGGGCTACCAGAGTTACCACCGGTAATATCGTTGTTGGTGAGGAAGCAGAGCTGCATCTTGCCAGTCGTCTTGTCCTGGTACTTGCCGAAATCCTTCTCTGAGAGAAGTTCGTGCATGATAGGCTCAGCGTAGTAATCGATTACCTTGTCGCCCTTCTTCATCTTCTCTACGATGCTCTCGGCTGTGGTATAATAGCCTGATGGCTTGCCTCCGAGGTCGAAACCGCCTACCTGACCATAGCTCAAACGCATGGTGAAGTTGGCGTCGCTATAGTGAGGCATGTCCTCCTCCATACGGAGTTTGGCTGCACAGAGATACTTCTCCTGCTCGGCGATGCTGTCGTTGATGCTGCCCATCTGAGCAGCGAAATCTGCAAATACATCGTTCAGATCCATACCGAAGCTTACGCCTGGATCCTTCTCGTATCCCTTCTTGTTGAAATAGAGCTTGGCGCCCTTCTTCATGATGAGCGACTTCTCCCAGAGATAATCCACATACTTGGCGTAGTTGCCGCCAAACTCAGCGTCGATGGTCTTGTAGAACTTAGGCAACCACTTGGCATCTACGTGCTCCTTGTAGTTCTTCAAGAGGGTAGCGAGCACCTCCTTATCGAGCGCCATATCCCATTCTGCAGAGTTATCTTCAAACTCATGATACTGCTTCTTTTTGTTCTTCTCAGGACCCTTCACCTCCATGTTGGTCTGGAGCTTGATGGCACGGGTAGAGAACTCGATATTGCTTCTTCTTGTGAAAGATTCAGCGAAATTGGTCCAGGCGTATTTCACGTCTGCGCTCTCCTTGTAGAGTTTGGCGAGCTTGTCGAAATCTACCTTGTGGGCGAGGTCGTTGGCTGCCTTGGCTGTATCCTGCCAAGCACGGAGACGAGTTTCGTACTCACGCTTCAGATTCACGATGCCGATAGAGTCGATACACTTGTTCATACCGATGGCATTTTTCCAGTAGTTGGAAGAGCTGGCGTACTTGCTGTCGTACTTGATGCGGACGGCCTCGTCGGCACGCATGTGCTTCTGCATTACCTCCTGCTTTACGCCACGAACCTGGGCACGAGGAGCATTCTCAGCATCGCGCATGGTCTGGATTCCGTAGCTTGAGAGATAACGCTCTGTGCTGCCTGGGTAACCCATGGTCATTGCGTAGTCGCCATCCTTGTAACCCTGGAGAGAAACCTGTGCCCAACGCTTTGGATGATAAGGCACATTATCCTTGCTGTAGGCAGCAGGACCGTTGGTCTTAGGGTCGGCATAGATGCGGAATACAGAGAAGTCGCAGGTCTGGCGAGGCCACATCCAGTTGTCTGTATCGCCACCAAACTTACCCATAGACTTTGGTACGGTGAAAACCAGACGCAGGTCGGTGAAGTCACGGTAAGTAGTAGCGTACCACTTGTTGCCCTCGTAGAAAGGCTGAACGGTGATATGGAGGGTAGAATCGTTCTTCTTCACCTCCTTAGTCATCTCATTCTCCAGAGAATCGATGAGTTCATCGCGCTTCTTGTTGTCGAGCTGCTCGTATCCGAGGCTCATCACCTTATCGGTTACATCCTTCTGTTCAACCATAAAGCTAACGAACATATTCTCGTTAGGCAATTCCTCTGCGTATGATTTTGCAAAGAAACCGTTGAGCATGTAATCATGTTCTACGGTAGAGTGGCTTCTGATAGCCTCGAAACCGCAATGGTGGTTGGTAAATACCAGACCGTCTGGAGATACGACTACGCCCGAGCAATAGCCCGAGAAGTTAACCACAGCATTCTTCAAGGCGTTCTCGCCATTGTAGAGCTGGTCGTAAGTCATACTGAAGCCTTCGCGCTGCATCATCTCATACACAGCGTTAGGCAAGTTGTAAATCGTCCACATTCCCTCGTCAGCGTGCGCGGTGTTGATTCCGCAGAACGCCATGATAGAGGCGATAAGGACCGTTGCTTTTTTCTTCATTTTATTCTTTGTGTTGTTGTTATATGATTTGCAAAGTTACGATTTTTCTGCGAGATAACATCAAGTAGAACAGAAAAAAGCGGAAAATTCCATCAAAGTTTCCTTTTTAGAGTTATTTCTTTCACTTATACTAGAAATATTCGATAAAAACGCAATATTTTTCACTTATACATGAAAAAGATTGCAAAAGCAGCGGTTTTTTCTTGTATAAGTGAAAAAATTAGTGCTATCTTTGCGCCATAAAAAAGGTGTTTCTTATTTCTTGATGAGCCATTTCCCTCCCTTGTCTGGTCCTATTCGTTCTATTATGTGATCTTCTTTCAGTTTCTTTATATGTTTAGAGATGGCACTTCGGTTGATTTCCAATCGTTTACTCATCTCATTGGTGGTGACAAATGGGTCGGTTGCGATAAGGGAAAGGATAGACTCTTTGGTTTTCTGTCCACCTTTTCTGCCTACCTTTTCTGTTTTCTGTCCACCTTTTCTGTCCACCTTTTGATGAGGCGTGTGGGGGGCTTGTGGGGTAGCAAGTCTTGGCTGTACCTTCCATTCATCTGTAGGATCTATATGCAAGTATCTGTTTTTGAGAACCCAACTTTCGCCTAGTAGCAAGTTTCTGAAGAAACGAACAAGGTAGATAGGAGAGTACTCTATATCTTTATTGATATTGCGATAATTGGCACGAACCAGGGCATTGCGGAAATACCAGGAATGCTTGGCAAACATTTCGTTGTTCACTTCATATCCTAACGAACGGAGATATTGGATGGTGAAAATCGCCGTGGTTCGGGTATTGCCCTCTCTGAAAGCGTGGATTTGCCAGATGCCTGAAATGAATTTGGCAATATGCTCAATCTTCTCATCATCCGTCAGACCTTTATATGAGAAGTTCTTCTCCTGCTCAATATCCCAATCCAAGGCTCTTCGCAAGTCTTCCCAATTCAGGTAGTTTACGGAATCTCCTTCGAGCACCCATTCTTTCTTGGAAATATCATATTGTCGGATTTCTCCTGCGTGCTTGAATACTCCCTCGAATATTCTTCGATGCAGGGAAACATATCCGTTGGTATTGAAGGCAAAGGTCTTGCTGGCGAGAATCTTCGCGATGTTGGCAGAAACCTTATCTGCCTCCTCTTCGTCTTCATCCTTAGGGGTGCGAACCGTCTTGCTCTGATAGTAAGAGTCAATCAGTTTTCTGGTTTCATCCAGAGAGATTTCTCCTTCGATGTTTCGTTTAGCCACATCTATGAGATACGCCGATGGTTGCAGCCCATCTACAGCCTGCAATCCGATAGCCGTCTTCCAGTTCTCGGCGCTTTCCTTCTGCGAAGGCTCTCCTTGTCGAAGATACTCATCGAAGGATGCGAACTCGTTGATATTATCTTTATTCATAGATGTAATGCTTGATATTTGACTTTGCAAAGTTACAACTATTTCCCGAAATTACCAATGATTTAGGGCAAAATATTAAAGAATTATACTTTTCATCATTAAGTTTTAGAGTAATTTGGCGAATACTTCTTGTAAGTATCCAAGCCGTTACGGCTCGTTCATATACATACACAGAACTTATATCCAACAACTCATCGTCCATCAGCTGATATCCGCTTGCACAACAGGTGTTGGACGAGCGCATAACAGCTGATATGCAAGCGCACAACAGCTGTTGTGCGGCTGAAGATATAGGCTTCCCCGACTTATAACATTAATTCTTCCGGCAACAAGTAAAGGTTACTCTGAAGACTTTTTACGTAAAACCGAAGCAACAATGATAGCACTTACAAGGCACGATGATAGCACTTACAAGCAACAGCGATAGTACTTACAAGGCGCAAAGACGTTATTGAGAGGTCGCCATGATAGTACTGACGAGGCGTAAAGCGGCTTGTAGCGCTTATTGCCTCACTATGGCACAACATTGCCCCTTACCAGGGCAATAATCTGCCATTGCCAGGCACAAAACGATACGTCGGGAGCTTTTTTTATAAAAGCACCACTCTTCTTTTTACTCTTCACTCTTCACCGAATCGGCTGAAACCCCGATAAACACTGGGGTTGCGAGAGGTGAAGAGTTACGCACCACTCTTCACCACTCTTCACCTTCGGATTGCGCACGGAATTGAATCGGAAGCTCGCCCTGTTTGGTTGGGGGGCTGAAAACCTCTTTTTTATGTTTCACAGATTTACACAGATTTTCCGGTAGTAAGCGGCTCCGCGTTTATACCTTGCATAATTCAAAAAAAGCAGTAACAGCTG
>ERZ1023881.305-NODE-305-length-16784-cov-41.178373_pt1 | contig 16784 bp, 41 predicted proteins | sample MGYA00380393_ERZ1023881 | MGnify/ENA primary metagenome ERZ1023881 (study PRJEB33179, sample SAMN07449004) | human gut metagenome | biome: Human-gut; feature: Human associated habitat; material: Faeces | host: Homo sapiens | place: India: Bhopal | collected... | reverse complement strand
TGAATGATGGAAAAGAAAATCCTATAAAGGAAGAAGAAAAGAAGTCAGAAGAGACTCCTAAAAAGGAAGTCTTGAATGATGGAAAAGAAAATCCTATAAAGGAAGAAGAAAAGAAGTCAGAAGAGACACCTAAGAAGGAAGTCTTGAAGGAGAAAAAGGAGAGCAAGCCTAAAAAGGAGAAAACCTCAAAAAAGGATGCTGCCGAGTCAACCGAAGAGAATTCCCAAAAGGAGAATGTAGAAGAAGAACTTGACGAAAAGACTAAGAGCGAGCAGGAGGCTGCAAAGAAAATCGCTGAGGCTATGAGTCAGGCTCAGAAATAAGGATGTCACATGAAGATAAGAGAATACATTTCACAGAAGTTGCGTGCTTGGAACATTACCGATGCCCAATTGGAAGATATATCGTCAGGTATAGACCTTGACGAAGAATATACGTCTGATAATTCGCAGGTTGTAGGCAAGGCGATGATTTCCGTAGTCGAGGAACTGATGCTTGCTCCATATATGAGCAATGTGAACGAAAATGGATTCTCTGTCTCTTGGGACTACTCTAGGATAGGACAATACTATATGTGGCTTTGCCGAAAATATGGTGTTGCTCCGGATAATGAAGTGGTGGCAGCTTTAGGGCTTTCCACTATCACGGATAAGTCTGATATTTGGTAAATGTCTAGGTTATGTTATATTCCCCTCATATATTAAAGAAGAAGTTCGTGAATAAGGTTGTCAACAAGTACAACGAGGTCATTAGCTCTTCTGAGGAATGGAAAGAAATGGGGCGTTGTCGGTGCGATGACAACTCTACCGAGCATTTCACTACCGAGAATGGTAGCATATATACACCGAAATATCATATTGTTTGTGACAAGTGCCAGATTTCCGAAGGTGATGAAGTCCAAGTCTATTCCGATGATGGAAGCTACCGAGGAGGTGGAAAGGTCTATAATGCCCCTAAGTGCAATTATCTTGGTTATATGAGTATCTATGTCTGATGTTATAAAGGATGAGATAGACGCTTTCTTTGCGCAGGGAGAAAGGGAAGTAGATGAATTCCTTGATAGGTTAGGTAAAACTGCTGTTGAGCTTGATAAGGCTAACGGAAACTACCGAAACCGCACAGGTAATCTCAGAAGGTCTAACTATAGTAATGTACATGACCATACCTTGACCCTTGGCAACAAAGCGGAATATGCGTCTGATGTTTCCTCTAGGGGGTATGATGTTATAGATTCGGGTATTCAGTATATCAAGAAAGAAATCGAAGATATGCGATGATAACAGAAATAGATGCTGGTCATGTAATCTATGATGACTTGGAACTTATGGGATTGGAACGAAGACTGAAAGGACATCTGACAAAGGGTAGACTTGAAGGGGAAAGACCTATGGTCGGTGAGAAGATTCCTGATGAAGGCATGATAGTAATCATTCCTAAGCGCATGAGTGCAGACAAGACATTTTTCAACGATTGTACTATAGAGGTAAACATATTGCTCAAAGATATAGAGGGCGAGGCTAATCCTCAATTGAACGAGCTTTTAAAGAAGGCTATTGAAATCCTGTCCGACAATGAAGTCGGAAAAGCAGAGGATGTATGGTATCGTTATTCTATCCGCTCCCACGGTATAGAGCAAGAGAGTAGGTTGAGTTGCCATTACGCAAACATTACTATTGATTTTGAAACATTAAACGTAAGATAAGATGAAACCATTTATTGGAATCAAGAGAATTTGGTATGGTGCTCCTCTTACCGAGGCAAATACACCTGCTAAGTTGGCTACATGGTTGAAAACCGCTACAGAGGTTAAGAACAGCCATGAGGGAACATGGGGATATTCTCAGGATGACCCTAGTGTTACCGAGTACAAGAACGAGCTGAACGGACAGGTTTACTATCGTGACAAGACCGATGAGGGTGCTAAGACAATTACATTCTCTATTGGTGTCTTTTCATGGAAGAATAAGGTAGACTTGCAGGGTGGTAAGATGTACAAGGCAACTGGAGAAGAGACTACAACGGAGGCAGATGCAGTAGGTTGGTCTTCTAGCCAAGATTTGGCTAATATCAACAAGTGTATCGTTGCTCAGACCAAGACAGGGAACTACATCGTTTTCTCAAATGCGGCTATCGTTGCCAAGGGTGACCAGCAGGATAAGAATATCACTTTGGGTATTTCTGCCGTTGCTATGGAAAGCGAGACAGATGGTGTGGCTGGCGAGTACCAATGGGAAGGCTCTGCGGTTGTAGAACAAGAATAAGACATAGACAACAAATGATAGAGGGGGATGGTGTTAATGCCGTTCCCCTTTTTTAATATTCAGAACCATGAGTAAGGCAAGTAAATTAGTTACGGATGCAATTCTTGGAGAGGACACCGTAACGATAATCGTGAATGGAAGGGCTTATTACGTTTCACCACCTACAATTATAAAATTGGTCAAGGCGGCTAAATACCTTGATAGTTTCGAAGAGGGCAAGAACTTAGCGGAAGTCTTATGCATGCTTAAGAATTTGGATGATGCTTGCAAGGCGTTGTCCGTATTCATACAAGGCGATGAATCCATTAGTGATGAATTATCTAAAGGAACGCTTGAAGAGGTTGTCAATGGCTTACAAACGGCTTATTCCTTAATCTCTATAAAGGATTTTCAGACGCTATCAATTTTGGCGAAGAGTGCGGCAAGGATGATAGCAAAACCACGACCATAGGTAACGATACACTCTTAGGGCAGATTGCATCTTTTATGGATAGTCTGCACTTATCTTACCAAGAAGTCGTGAAAGAGATACCTTATAGAAATTTATTACTGATGGCAAAAGACAAGCAAAGAGTAGCATGTGGTGATGTAATGTATGAGGTAACGGAAGAAGAGTTTGGAATGAACTTCAAAAAAGGATAAGTTTAAAATAATGCAAATAAAGCATTAAAAGCACTAAAACATTTGCAAGTTAGCGAGATATTATTTATCTTTGCAAGCGCAGAACAAAAAAGGATAAAATGGCGATTTAAGAAATTGATAAGATATTAGAGACACGAAACCCGATGGACTATACCGAAAGGCAGTCCGAGTCACTATTCCTTTGACTTTGCAATCGGTAGTTTCGTGTTTTTGTTTTTAAATAAGATGCAAGACGTAAGGTTAATATTCGAGATACTGGTTTCCATGTTGCTTTGCGTTTGTCTCATATTGCTTGCTGTAAGTAGATATAGGCAAAAGAAAAAGCGTGAAGAACCGGAGCGAAAGGAAATGGACTTGATAGACTTCTTTTCTTTGGGAGGAGTTGCCTATTATTGGAACAAAGGTGGTAAGCAGCAGAAATGCTACACATACGAAGAATTTCTGAAAATCAAAGCTGACTACGTGGAGCTTTGGTTGAATCAGAATAGATATATTTTTAACTCTCAATTAGATAGCGATGATATATAAAGTATATGTTTTGTTGCCGACAATAGTTGTATCAGATGGTATTGTTGGTATAGCTTGGCTAGGAAAGGTTTTTAGCTGGCGATATGGAAAGAACAAGAAAAAGAGCAAGAATGTGTCCTTAATGATAGGATATAACACAGGAATGTCTCTTAAGTCGAAAATAGACGATAACGCAGCGGATGATTATTTAAGACGCATTGCCGAAGAAAACAGAATCTAAATTCAAGGGTTAGAGTCCCTTTTTTACAACCATATTACTTGTGGTTATTTTTATACATCGGTTTTTATTAACGATTGTTTTTTTATGGTAGATAAATGTATAAAAACGAGCACAAGTTCCCTTATAGATGGACTAAAAAAGATGCTAATTTCACAAAAGACAAAGGTAAGGTGATGTCTTGCTTTTGTTGTGGAGGTGGAAGTTCCTTTGGCTACAAACTAGCTGGCTACGATGTTGTAGCCTGTAATGAGATAGACCCAAAGGTTATGAAGATGTACTTGAAAAATCACGATGTCAAGTACGCTTTCAATTGTGATATTCGTGAGTTGATTACCAATATCAATATGGGGGGGGCATATTATGAAAGAAGAGCTTCATAATTTGGATATATTGGATGCTAGTTTCCCTTGTTCGGTATTCAGTATTGCAGGTGATCGTGAAAAGGCTTGGGGAAAGGAAAAAGTATTCCGAGAAGGTCAGAAGGCGCAAAGGCTTGACGATTTGGCTTTCTACTCTATTGACCTCGCTAAAGAACTAAAGCCAAAGGTAGTTGTTTTTGAGAATGTACAAGGTTTGTTACAAGGTGAAGCTATCGAGTACGTGAAAGAGATTTACAAGCAGATGGATAATGCCGGATATATCTTGCAGCATTGGTTGCTTAATGCACGTAATATGGGTGTTCCTCAGAATCGACCTAGGGTGTTCTTTCTAGGATTACGCAAAGACCTTTGCAAGCCGTTTATGGTTCAGAAGGATTTGTTCGAGCGAGTGCCTAAGATAGATATGGACTTCAACGAGAAAGAAATTGTCTTGGATGAGTTCTCGGACTATAATGGAAGACAGATTCCAAAAGGGGTGATGAAATATTGGGTGCAAAGAAATGAGAAAGACAATTCTATAGGTGATATTGTCAAGCGGATGGATAATCGTCTTTCTATGTTCAATATTATGTTTCTTAAAAAGAATAAGGTATGCAATACTATATCAGCAATGGAAGATAGACTTGTGTATTTTGATAATCCAAGTTATATGTCTGTACACGATACGATTTTAGCATCAACATTCCCGATGGATTATGACTTTAATGGCATGAAGCCTTGGTTTGCTTGCGGGATGTGCGTTCCTCCGGTTATGATGGCGAATGTAGCTGCGAGAATCTGGGATTGTTGGTTGTCAAAGATTAAAAAGGAGGAATGCGCATGATAACAGCAAGTATGACTTCGGGAGAGATGCGTAGAGTACGAAACTTAGATGAAGCTAGAATCTATGAGTTTCAGATGCGAAAAGCTAATGAGCTTAAACGTGAAATGAGAAAGCAGAACGTAAGACAAATAACAAAGACCTTTGAACTTGCTACACCGAATGCCGATTATTTCATCGTTGTAGGTGTAAAACATGGCGATGTATTTGCTTCCGGTTTGTTCATTTATCTGAAGGAAACCAACGAGTATATTCCTATGAGTAGAAACGAGGGGTATAGCGAAGATTGTTTTGCTATGAGCGTTCATTTTCTGAAGAGATTTGCAGAAAGGTTTTTGAAAAAAGACTTACCGATTGCCAAGATATTGCAAAAGATATATACATCGTTTACAGGTGCGGTTCAGCTCTATAGTGATGGCAAGACAAGAAGGGTGGTATTTGCTATTCCGGAAGGGCTTATACTCACAGAATACGAGCAAGAAAAGCATATCATCCATTACAAAACCTTTGTAAGCATGGATATGCTAAAGAAGACACAGAAGCGAAGTTACGAGAAGATAAGTGCATTTCTCATGGAGTCTTGTCAGCAAATAGCTAAAGCAAGAGAAACCGGAAATGACGAAAGGCTGTGCGTTGTGTACAGAAGGTTTTACAATGATATTGATTTGCTAGATACAAAGGAGGCGCAAGCCATATATTCAAGTTTCTTTGAAAAAGGAGGTAACAATGAAAGATAAATGTATAACAAGGTTTCTTGGTGATATAAAGCCTATAAAGAATTACGAAAGGTATTATGTTAGCAAGCTGGGACATGTTTTTACTATTGGGAGAACGTCTCAATTAAAGGAAATCGTACCTTGCAAGACACCAAAAGGTTATCTGAAGGTATGGCTTTACAAGAACGGAAAGCGCAAGATGTTTTATATCCATCGTTTGGTAGCTCAGGCTTTCTTGGAGAATCCAGAAGCGTTGCCGATGGTGAATCATAAGGATTTCGACAAGACGAATAACGATGTAGACAACTTGGAGTATTGCACCGCAAGATACAATGTGATTTATTCTGCTATAGCAAAGAAAACCTCTTCCGAATACTTGGGTGTGACTTGGAATAAGAGTGTAAGAAAATGGCAAGCGCAGTATCAGATAGGTAAAAAGAAAATATATATAGGTTGCTTTGATACGCAAGAAGAGGCGCATGATGCTTATGTAGCCGCAATTAAAGATTTATAGTATGGAGTTGGATAAAATTTATTTCGGAGATTGTATCAAGCTGATGAGCTATATTCCCGACAAAAGTATTGATTTGTGTGTTACGGATGCTCCATATCTTCATAACAAATCGCCACTTAGTCCTACGTATGATGGTAAGGACTGGAATCAGACAAGTATATTCTGTAATTCTGAACTTTACAAATATGGTGGCGATATGATGGGGGGTATGAGTTGCTTTGGAGAAGAGAATATAAATGAGTTCTTGGACGTACTGAAGCCGAAAATGAAGATAATGAATGCTTATATGTTCTGCTCAGAAGCGCAAGTTCCATACTATTGCAACTGGGCTAACAAGAATGGGTTGATGTTCTCGATACTCGTATGGGAAAAGCCATTGTCTATCATCAACAAAAACCGTTTTTCACAGAATCTAGAATACATAGTAAGGGTGTATGACTATGGAACTGCTTTGAATCGGTTAGATAACAACATGTATTATAATCGTGTAAAGAAAGAGAAACCGATTAATGGAAAGAATAAGAATCATCCAACTGAAAAGCCAGTCTCGATTATGCAAGAGTTCGTAGAACTAAGCAGTAACGAGGGTGATGTGGTCTTGGATGCATTTTGTGGATCTGGAACACTTGCTATAGCATGCATTAATACTAACAGACATTTCTTATGCTTTGAGAAGAATAAGAAGTTCTTTGAAATTGCTAAGAGAAGAGTTAGAGAACGTAGACAAGAACAGACAATTTGGTAATTATGATAGAGACAAATAGAATATATAATTCCGACTGCATAGAAGGAATGAAGAAAATAGAAAGTGGTGGTGTTAACTTAATTGTTACTGACCCACCATATTGCATCTCCTATAAGACCGGATGGAGAGCAGACGACCATCGCTTTTCGAAGGAAATACTCAATGACGATAATGAGCAATTGATTATTGATTATATGAGCGAATGCTACCGGATTTTGAAGGATGATAGTGCTGCTTATATCTTCTGTAGTGCCAAGACCTTGGACTTTTTTATGCAACAAGCGAGGAACGCAGGGTTTACCATTAAGAATGTGCTCATTTGGCGAAAGAACAACCATACGGCTGGAGATTTAGATGCGCAATATGGTCAATGTTACGAGCCAATCCTGTACTTGAATAAAGGCAGACGAATCATAAACGGCAAGCGTTTGGAGGATGTGTGGGACTTTGATAGAGTTCCATCAGATAAATTGGTACATCAGAACGAGAAGCCAATCCCCTTGCTTATGCAATGTATCTTGAAATCATCGAACGAAGGAGATTTGGTGTTTGATGGCTTTATGGGCAGCGCAAGTACTGCTCTGGCTTGTATGCGGACAAATCGGAATTACCTTGGTTTTGAATTGGGTGAGGATTATTTCAAGGTGGCACAAAGAAGAATTAAGGAAGAAATGTTAAATCAAAAAGATATATTTGGATATGCTGGAGTTAAATAGAATTTATCAAGGTGATTGTCGAAAGCTTCTAAAGCTATTAGACGATGAATGTATAGACCTAGTATGCTCAGATGTAGCTTATCCGGTACAAGCTAGAGGTGGGCGTAGCAACATGAGCGGATATTGGACTGATTTACAAACAAGAAAAGGTAAGATATTCAAGAGTAACGACATAGATATTTCTGAATATATAAACGAATTATATCGTGTTCTAAAAGATAAGTCACACTGTTATCTTATGTGTAATGATTACAATTTGATGCGCTTTCTTGATGTGATTGGAAAAAGTAAATTTCATTTCACAAAGTGTTTGATATGGGATAAATGCTCTAAGGTGTGTGGAACTTATTATATGAATCAAAAGGAGTATATCATTATGCTTCGTAAAGGAGGAGGTAAACCTATCAATGAGTTTGGTACATCTGATATTCTGAGCGTTCCTATTCCTACAAACAAACGCAAGGATAAGGATGGATTGATTAATCAGACTGAAAAACCAGTAAAGTTGATGGAGATACTAATCAGAAACTCGACAAATGTTGATGATGTTGTTCTAGACCCATTCATGGGGAGCGGTACAACGGCAAGAGCTTGCGTAAACCTTGAAAGAAAGTATATAGGCTTTGAAATAGACCAGCGTCAAGTAGATTTTGCCAATAACGAATTAAAGAATATGAGTAGGCAGTTAAGTCTGTTTTGAAACTATGGATATGTGCAAGGTGTTTTGTTGCAATCCTGTTGTAAGAAATGGGAATAAAGAAACAACGGATGCTCTTATAAGAGCTATGAGAGACGAAGCCTTAAAACGAGGGTTGGTACGTGATGAATTGATAGATTTTTGCAACCAATTCATAAGAGAGGGCGAAATCAAAGCTTGTATAGAGCATTTGCTAGATAATTTCAAACGTTATTTTTGGAGGTATCATTGATATGAGAAGAAGAAAGTTGAACAAGTCTCCAGTGCTAGGCTTCTGCGGATTTGTTATCGGTTACGAGTGCAAGGAAAAGGGAATAAAGCTGATGGAGTGTGATAAGGCGCAAGCAGATGCAATCATAGTTCCTCATCACTTTTCACACAAGGTAACGAAGAATAGTTGCTTGAACCTTTTGGTATTGTATAAGGATAAGATAAGGGGTGCAATGCAAATAGGGTATGGAATCCGACCGCACATCAAGACTGAAAAGGGCGAACTGTTGGATTACCATCAAGTGAGGGAATTTGACAGAATGTGGTTGTCTGATGATATGCCAAAGTTTAGCGAGACGATTTGCCTATCTCTCTTGCATAAGTATATTAGGGCAACACATAAGGAAATCAAGTACCTTATATCTTATGCCGATACGTCCATAGGTAACAAGGGAACTATATATAAAGCTGCAAACTATGAGCATATTGATACCATTAAGGCAGATTTCTATGTGTTACCAAGTGGTGAGCGTGTGCATCCGGTTACTATGTGGCATCGGCACAAGACAAGAGCATGGGAGGTTCTAACGGAACTATACCCAGGAATAAAAAAGGCAGAAGGGTTTCAACTTAAATTTCTGAAGAAGTTATGAAGAAAAGAAATAAATATATTCCTTGTCATTTGCATCCAGATCCTGAGCATTGGGTTAGAAAAGGTCAATCTTGGAAGGCGAAGGTAGCTTATGAAAGCGAGGATGATGCTTGGGAGTTTCTGAATCAGAATCCGAAGTTACGGGCACAAGATATGGCGGTGTATCGGTGTAGGATATGCAACAAATATCATATAGGGCACAAGAACAATAAATAAAAAATATAAACAGCAATGATAGTAATAAAAATCAAAACATGGAAAGACTGGAAGAAGGACTTTCTTGATTGGGTGCAAGAACCTCGACGCAAAACTTGCAAGGATTTTGTAGACTATATGGAGGCTTTGCAAAATCGTGTTCTCTACAAAATAATAGCCGATACTTGCGATAAATACGGCAATATGCGTGAGGGGCAAATCCAAGACATCACAGAAGCAGTCGAAAAATGCGTGGCTGAGTGTGCTAAAGAAGCACGCAAGTTAATCGATGAATGTCAGCCCGTAAAATTCTTCTAAGGCTGTAACTCTCATTATAAACAACACAAACTCTACACAACAAGCGCAGTCAGCGTTATTTTAAAACATAAATAGTTGAGAATATGAAAAAAGAAGATAGACTTAAAATATATCGCAAATACGATGGTCATTGTGCTTATTGCGGCAAGAGTATAGGGTATAAGGATATGCAGGTTGACCATCTTGTTCCGAAGAATCGAGGGTGTTACTCTCGGTGGAGCGACAAGGCGGGAAAGTTTGTCGTATCCCATGGCGATGATTCCATGGAGAACTATATGCCATCTTGCAGGTCTTGTAATCTTCGTAAGCGTGATATGAGTTTGGAACAATTTCGCTCAGAGATTACAAGACAGGCTAAAGGATTGCTTAATGGTAAGGCTTCTTTCCAAGTAAAGATGTCGCTTGCTTATGGTTTAATCGAAGAGCACTTTGATAGACAAATTGTGTTCTACTTTGAGAAATTTAAATAGTTGGGAATATGAAGAAGTTTAAGAAGTCGATAGAGATTAGCACTGAGAATATTTCAGACGTTCTTCAAGTGCCAATTGTTACAAGTTTATACAAGACTAAGAATTTTAAAAATCCTTGTCTTGAAGGTCGTAGCGTTCCTTATGATACTATAGCATTGATGTATGTTCATATCGAAGGCTTTGATAGCGATTTTTGTATTGACCAAGGTGACATTCTCGCTCTTGATATTTGTGATACTTGGTATGCTTTTTCGAGGAAAGGATGGGAAGAACATAAAAACGATGAGGTATGAAGATGAAAGGATATTACGAATACGACCAGCCCATTTACCCACACTTATTGTGTGTTGGGGTTGGGTTGCAGTTTGAGGATGCAAAGAAAGCATTCTTGAATAATGATGGTACGGATATTGAAAAGTACGATTTTTTTAATGGTGATGGATTTACTTATTACGGACTTCACATAAGAGAAACAGGAAGAAAGTGCGTTCTTGTTTTATTCAGTAGCAGTAAGGCTATGCGTATGAATGTAATTTGTCATGAGGCTAGTCACGCTTGTGATGCTATCGAGGGTAATATTGAAATGAAACATGGTGGAGAACCATCTGCCTATCTGATAGGTTGGATAGCATCATGTATCAATAAGGCTCGTTTGGGAATTGGAGATTTCGTTGAAATCGTAGATAAGGAAGAAAAATAGCCCAAAGGCAAAATACCCTTTGGGGTTTACCCCATCACTATATATAATAATGTAGTGGTGGGGATTTTTGTGTTAACGTCAGCAAATTATTTGTTTGTACCATTATAGAGTGTTAAAAGATAAAAGAAATACATTAAATAACTTGCATGTTTCAAATATTATTTGTATCTTTGCAATGTAATTAAGAAATAAAGGTTACTAATTTTAAAAGGTGAGACACACCACAAAAACTGTAAGAAGAAAATGAAAAAGTTTTTTGAAAACTTATCTGAAAAGTTTAATGATGCGGCTTTAGAGGCGCAGCTTGATGATTTTACTTGCGAGTTTGATGCTATTAACAAACCTGCTGAAATCGTGGTGTCCGTTAAGAGTAGAAAGGTTATCCATTCATATGGAAATATTTCTTCTTATCCATATTACAATGTAGATAAGATTAATATCTATGATGAAGACGGAGAAGACGTTTCTTCAAAATATCCTTTGTTCTGCCAAAGAGTTAAGGATTGCGTGCCTTCTTATAAAGATGTAGAGAATGACTTGATGGAGGCAAATATGAGCGATACCGAGCTTTATTTCGGCTCAGAGGCTAATTATTTGCATTACAAGTATGGTAACTAAATGGTTTGGATATGGAGTACGAAAATAAGTTTGTAGGTCTTTCATCTGTAATGAGTAACGACCTTAAAATATTAAGGTATGAACTAGAGTATGGATGGAAATTGGCTCTTATGCCAAATGATGTGTGGTACAACTAATTACTTTTAAAATTTCAAATTATGGCAGAATATAAAGTTGAAGTAGATTTGTCGGACTTGTTCGATGATATGACCATCAACGAACAGAAGAACTTTTTAGTAGAAAAGTTCAGTTCCTTACCTATAAACAAGATGGTTGAAGTAGCTGGAGAAATATTGGATAACCTTAATGGCGACCAAGTAGCTAAAGTTATAGAAGACGCTTTCGATAACTTGCATGAGCAAGGTCAAGAGCAAGTAATCAACTATGTGAACGAATAAGGCTATGATGTCCGATAAACAATATAGGGTTGCTCGCAAGGGTGTTGTCGAGCAACTTAAATTAGCTCAGAGACTTCATTGCAAGCACATGGAGCAGAAGTATAAAGTGGCTTTGGAGAAGTTAGAGAAACGCTTCTTAAAGCCGGATGCCGTTGGCTGCTTCGATTTGGGCGCAAGGGTATCAAATAGTTATTATCATCTTTAAATGGTTATGATTATGGGAAAGAAAGAATATTCTGTTGTCGAATTTATTCAATATCTCAAAGATAAGCCATATATTAAGCTTTATAAAGCTGCTCGTTTAGCTGAGATTAATATGAGAAGAGAAATGAGAATATTGCGATATTCCCCGTTTTATTTAGATAGAGAATAGATGTATTAAAATAAAGGTTATGGGAACAAAAGTAGAAGTAAAGACTATTCCTTTGCATGGATTATTCATCCATCGTAAGCAGGTTTGGCGGTCACTCGGTAAGCTGAGAGCTGAAAGCCATTCTACGTCAGCGCAAAAGGTGTTTATGAATGAGCATAATACTGAGGTATCAACTGAGAATGCTGATTTCATTGATGGATTGAAAGTCACTCCTTATGATGGTGAGCTGCCAAGAATATCAAAATACGTTGGCAGTATAAGTTACTATCAGTATTGTTTAACACAAAAATTGGTTTAGTTATGGAAGATTTACCTATAGGCTCAGAAATCGTCTTGAAGGTGGTTAAAAGCGAGAAAGAAGAATGCAATGGCTGTTTCTTCGATGAGATATGTAGCGACATTTATAATGTTATTTGCGGAGATTTCAAGTGTGTCGCAATCGACAGAAAAGACGGAAAGAATGTTCAATTTAAAAGAGTGAAGTGATATGGAGACAAAAATTAATATAGCGGCTATTTTAAAGGATAAACCGCAAGGAACTAAGTTGTATGACTGGTTGCATAATATAGATGTAGAGTTAGATACTATCAGTACTACAGATACAGAAACAGTAGTCTGGTGTACGAATGAGACTAATAATAATACTACTTGCCATCGTGGTTATTCCGAATTTGGTACAGAAAGAGGTTATCCTGATGGTTTACAGATTCTCTTTCCTTCTAAGGAAATGCGTGATTGGACAAAGTTTTCTTGGAAGAAGGGCGATGTACTTGCTAATGGAGAGGGTGACTATTGTGTATTCAAAGAATTTGCTCATTCTTCATACCAAAAAAGTAAGGCTGTATTCGTTAAGCGTAACAAAGAGTCTATTCATTCAGACTCATGTCTTTTGGATACAAAGGATTGGCACAAAGCATCACATAGTTGTACCGCTACATACATCAATACCATTGAGAAAGAATTAAGTGGTAAGCTGAATATGGAGACCTTGGAGATAGAGAAGGCTCAGCCAGAGTTCAAGGATGGGGATATTGTGTTTATGAAAGGAATTAAAGGTGGATATTATGCAAATTGTATTTTCATCCTAAGAAGTGAATATAAAGATGAAGACGAAAGAGCTTTTTACTATGCTTTCTATAATACTGACGATAAATTTACTATAGCTGAATATGGTAATACAAGAGTTCATTATAGTCTCCGCCCAGCAACTGACTCTGAGAGGCAGCAGCTCTTTGATGCTCTCGAAAAGAAAGGTAAACGATGGGATAGTGAGAAGAAAGAAGTTGTGAATTTAAAGCCAAAGGTTGAGCTAAAACCATTTGATAAGGTGCTAGTCAGAGACTTTGAAAACCAAGCATGGCAAGTAAGCTTGTTTGGCTATAAAGATAGCGATTTTTATTATTGTTGTAATGGTTGTGGTAGGAATCAATGTATTCCTTACATCGGCAATGAATCATTGTTAGGTACAACTAAAGACGTGGAGGGCTAGATATGAAGAAAATCGAAAGTAAGAAAGTTCAAGACTATGTTATGAACGATATGGTGTGGAAGGTTGATTTGCCAAGTTTCTTGAAAGAAATAGCTGAATGTTCAAAAAGCGTTCCTTATGCTATGACTTTTAAGATTTTGGCACAGGTACTTAATGTACTCGTAGAAAGAGCTATTGAGATTAATGACCCTGCACTTAACATCATTATGCTCAACCTTGGATTTTATGAAGGAGCGCATGATAAGAACGTAGATGAGGTTATATCTCGATTACGCAAGTTGATTACTGATAACAAATAACATGGATGGCTAATTATGGGTAATGAAGATTTAACGAATTGCATACCTTGGTATTTACCACCACGCTTTAAGTGTGAAGATATACAAGATGGTAAGGCGCAAAGAAGAATGCGTAGAAAGAATCAACTTAGAAAAAGAAAGGGTAGATTATGAATGATGAAAGCATAGATGTTAACATTAGTTTTATCAATACTGATTACTTCTCTATATCTGCAAGGGATGGGTGTATTTCAGTTATTGGTAGAATAACCAAGTTAGAGATGGAAAATTTTGTAAAGGCTCATTATTTCGAGATTAAAGAGGTATTGGATAAAAATAGTAAGAAAGGAAGATAATTATGATAGACGATAAGAAAATAGAAGCTGCAAAGGAAGAAATCTATGAAGATAGATTCCTGTTAAATGGTGAAGAAATAGTCTTCGACAATGATGCTAAAGAGGAAATGTTCTATGAGGGGGACATTAAAGAAGCTATTGGACTAGGTGCTAAGTGGGCTATCAATGAGTTTATTAAGGACTTGCTTCACCCTGCTAGCGAAGTTCCTCGAAATGATAATGGTAAGATTCTCGCATTCTCAAAAGTTAATAGTAATATGAACGCTATGTTAAATGAAACTGCTTGCTACACATATCAAGGAAAGCAGGAAGTTAGAGTTAGAGAATATACTTTTACTGATTTGGCATTCGTGGAAGACTTACTTGATTTAATCAAGAAAGGAGGCAACCATGATTAAGACAGTTACTATGTACTCTGTCGTTTGTGACAGATGTGGAAAGACCTTCATTGATGAGTTTAATGGCATTGTGGCTTGGTTGGACGAAGGAACTGCAAAAGAGCAATCAATGGAAAGTGAATGGATAGAGATTGGTGATAAGCACTACTGCCCAGATTGCTATGAGTTTGACGATGAGTTAGATGAGTATGTTCCTAAAAAAAAGGATGTACAAAATGAAAAAGCTTAAAGATTTGCAAGTTGGTGACAAAGTGGTTGTATATATGAGTTCACTTATGAGTTCGCCTAAAAGAACAGTAGAATATGTTGCAAAGGTTGAAAAATCAACAAATATCTTCATATTTATTGATGGAATGAAATTTAGCAGAAAAACAGGAAAAAGAGTTGATGATGATAGATATTCATTAACTTATATAAAAATCGAATCAGAAGATGTAATAAAGTATCTTGAGGTAAAAATGCATCGAAATGATTTGATTGAAATTATTCGTTCATTTGACTTCGCCAAATTATCTACTGATGAGTTAGAAAAAATAGTTGATATTATCAAAGAATATATACTTAATTAAAGCGTATGGAAGAATTTAAAGTTGGAGAAAGAGTAACCATTACTCTTGAAGTTGTTGAAGAAAATGGTTGTGAAGGATGTTTCTTTTTTGGTAAATACCGTTGTTTCGCACCTTCAAAATCTAAATGTAGTAATGTTGTTCGTTCAGACGGTAAAGATATAGTCTTTAAAGAAGTTAAGGAGTAAGAATATGAGCTATAGTTCAAGAAACAATTGTAAGGAAAGGCAGATAACACCTTGTGGAATTTGTCCTTTGATGTTCAAATGTCCTTATGATGAAGGTAAGGATAAGTTTAACAATATTAAAAAGTAAAGCGTATGGAAAAAGAAATATCTGAAAATGCTATATTTTTTATAAATGAGCTTTCTTCTGCATCAAACAATATTCGTAACATAGCTTTGAATTTCGCATACAATAATAGTAAATTATCAAAAGCAAATGTTGATTGCTATGAAGCTGGATTTAAAGAATCTCAATCTAGGTTCTTTGATACATTATGCAAAGGTGTAGAAATAATGAAGAATCGTTATTCTTTAGAATTAAATAAAGCTGATATTATTTATGAAAGAGAATACTATAACGATGACAGTACTTTGTGTAGATGTAATGAATATAACGCTATTCTAGACAAGTTAGAAGAAGCTATACACATGATTAAACAATTATAATTTTCGTAAAATCGTATGGATAAGTTAGAATATATAGTTGGTGATGTTGTTATGTACGACAACAAAGTAATGGTTGTCAAAGAGCCAAGAGACGGAAGTCACTTTGACTTGTCTTGTCCTAAAGAAGGATTAACATACTGCTTGGTAAGTGTAGATGATATTGAACCAGTGGATCTTACATCTGCTATCCTTGAAAAGAATGGATGGCGAAAGGAGCATATATACTTTAAGAATAGATGGATTCCAAGAATTAAGCTTTGTACAGATGAAAGAGAGTACAAGTGGGCTGTTATAATAAATGATGATATTATGGGAGGTTATATCTATTATGTTCACTGGTTACAGCATATCCTATATGCTTTTCGAATTGAAGAAGAAATGGAGGTGTAGGCATGGAAAATAAATTCAATGTAATGCTAGGATTCTTGATATTTCTTTTAATAGAAATATCGGTTATTGCTATAAAAATTGGTGCTTAACGCCTTCGGGCATAAATAGATAGAAGTATGGATAAACAAAAAATGAAAAGAGCAAAAGATATTGAATATTTATTGTCCAGATTAGATAGTATAGATTTTTGGTCAAGAAATAAAAACACTGCTAGCATTCTCGACAATGAGCTTTATCATTTATGTTGCGGAGATAAAGAATTTAGTAGCAAGTTACATCAGCTTATTTCTGAAACTATAAATAGATTAGAAAAAGAGTTTGATGAACTTTAGTAAACTAACCACCCTCTTCTGTAAAAGGGAGAGGGTAAAAAGAATAGAATTATGAATATAAAGAAATTGGCTTATTTATCCTCAAATCCGCAATCTATAGGGTTTAGTGGGATTTTGCTTGCAAAACGACA
>ERZ1023881.304-NODE-304-length-16808-cov-11.097415_pt1 | contig 16808 bp, 8 predicted proteins | sample MGYA00380393_ERZ1023881 | MGnify/ENA primary metagenome ERZ1023881 (study PRJEB33179, sample SAMN07449004) | human gut metagenome | biome: Human-gut; feature: Human associated habitat; material: Faeces | host: Homo sapiens | place: India: Bhopal | collected... | reverse complement strand
GGCTAGGCTATACGCTTAAAAGAAAGCTTACCAACCAGGAAAATCCGCTGACCCGCCTTTTGCTGCATTACAAGCCGAAGCCAATGAATCTGGAAACAAGACCCTGAAAAGAGTCTTGGGACCATGGAGCTTGATCGCATTAGGAGTAGGTGTTATCATCGGTGCCGGATTATTCTCCATCACCGGAACAGTAGCCGCAGGATACACAGGGCCTGCCATTACTTTATCTTTCGCCATAGCGGCAATAGGTTGTTGCTTTGCCGGTTTATGTTATGCCGAGTTTGCTTCCATGATACCTGTAGCAGGTAGTGCTTATACATACTCATATGCTACAATGGGCGAACTTATAGCATGGATTATCGGCTGGGATCTAGTATTGGAATATACTGTTGCCGCTACTACCGTCAGTATCAGCTGGAGCAGATATCTCGTTGTTTTTCTGGAAGGAGTGGGGATAAATATCCCCCATGCACTTGCTGCTTGTCCCTGGGACGGAGGTATTGTGAATATACCGGCCGCACTGATTGTAGTGCTGATGAGTATTTTTCTGATTCGTGGAACAGAAGGAAGTTCTATCTTTAACGGCTTCATTGTGTTCCTGAAAGTGGCAGTGATTCTTATTTTCGTTGTATTAGGATGGAAATACATTAATGCAGAGAATTATGTTCCTTATATCCCTGCCAATACTGGTACTTTAGGCGAGTTCGGATTCTCGGGTGTATTGCGTGGAGCAGCGATTGTATTTTTCGCCTTTCTTGGTTTTGATGCCGTAAGTACAGCCGCTCAGGAAACAAAAAATCCGAAACGGGATATGCCCGTCGGCATTCTAGGTTCCCTGCTGATTTGCACCATTCTTTATATGGTGTTTGCTTACGTAATGACGGGAGTTGCCCATTATTCTGACTTTGCAGGACAACAAGGTATCGCACCTGTTGCCGTAGCGATTGACCACATGGGACATGCAGATGCCACAGGAGTAATTCATCCGGATTATCCGTGGTTGAACCGGGCCATCGTACTGGCTATCCTGTTTGGTTACTGCTCGGTTATTATGGTAACTTTGCTAGGACAAAGCCGTGTATTTCTAAGTATGAGCCGCGACGGACTGTTGCCTCCTTTCTTTTCAAAGATTCACGAGAAATACCGGACACCGGCACACAGTAATTTGTTATTCATGGTCATTGTAGGAGGGCTGGCAGCATTTGTTCCGGCACGTGTAGCCGGAGAAATGACCAGTATAGGTACCTTATTCGCCTTCACATTGGTTTGCGCGGCAGTATTGATCGTGCGTAAAAGTATGCCTGACGTACATCGTGCCTTTAAAACTCCTTTTGTTCCCACGGTACCGATTCTGGGCATCCTTACCTGCCTTTGTATGATGTTGTTTCTTCCGGCTGACACTTGGATCCGATTGGTATTATGGATGCTGATAGGTCTGGATGTTTATGCCTGCTATGGAGTAAAACACAGCAAGCTGGAGCATAACGTAAAACGACGCAAAGGACTCACCATATTGAATATGACAGGAATCGCCCTGTCTGTACTTTCAGTTATTACAGGATTGTGGCATCAACAGACAGTAGGCTGGGAAGAAGACAAGACATTGCTCGCTATTTCGTTCGCCTTTGCGTTCACACATTGCGCATTCTATATGGTACGTATCTGGAAACAGACATCCGAGAAGAAGAAATAAGCATTTTCCACACGCTATCTGTTTCCATAACTTTCATTCACCGTAAGGGGTAAATTCAATCCACCCCCTACCGTGAATAAAGTTATCATAGTTTCATACCCATCGGTTCTGAACCCATAATCAAGCCTTATAACCTATGAAAGTCTTAAGTTATCCATAGTAAAAGAACATTTAAAAAACTTCTTCAAAAATGTTTTTAGCTACTACCACAGTATTTCCTTCAGGAATTGAGGAATAGAATCCTGTTTCTTTAGTCCATGCTTCTTCCAAGGTATAAAAATCAAGTTCCTCCGGTTGCTTTCCATCCAGGACACAAGCTAAATAATCAAAATAAGCCTTCCATCTCATAAAATAGAAATCTTTCAAAATGCCATTCCATTCTTTATGAGCATAATCACGAAGTCCGCCTTGATCTGCCGCTACACGATTTCCCCATGTAGTAATCTGAACACGTGCATTCCATTCGTATAATGCTTTTTCTTCCTGGGTCTGTCCTGCTGAACGTGCCGCTTCAATCCAAGTTCCAACCTTGAATTCTTTCCGGGTACCCAGCAACTGGTCTTGCAATAGAATAAGATGCAGAAAATGCTGTGAAGCCAACTCAAATACTTGCTTGTCTCCTGCCCGGAACGCAGCCGTTACCACTTTTTGCATCAAACGCCCCTTTTCTGCCAATGCCTGCCGGAGCACATCCACCAAATCGAATTCAAAATTATTATTACCCTGATATTTATCAGCCACAGAAACCATCAGTCGGGCAGCCTCTATCACATCCTGAGGATTATAGTATTCTTTCATCTCCGACCAACTGGATACCTGATATACATCCAACCCCGGACGAGCGCAGAATACAGATTCATGCGTTCCCTGTTGTATCTTCTCCTTGGGACTATTATAAATACCGTTACCTAATAAATCCCAAACTTGTTGCAAAGCCTCATCCTCTACCCCATAACGAGCATGTACGTATCCTTTCAACCACTCATCACGAGTAAACCGATGTTCACGCCATGGCAATTCCATCACCAGCTCATACATAACCGGATTGTTCTCAATACCTTCCGGAGTCATCCCTACTCCACGCAATGTCCTTCCGGCATGAACATCTGCTTTCGCGTCATAAAAGCCATCAATCAGCGCATCCATTTTACCATGAAGCCCAATGTTACCACCAAAATTCAACAACATGCAGTACACCCACTCATGCTGCCCGTATCCTCCTTTACGACACCACTCTGACGCCGGGTCCCCCCATTGCGGACGGCATTCGCTATGCAAGTCCAAGACTAACAGGTCTCCTGCTTCCAGATGCTCTATCATCGGAGTACGAGGATTGTCCTGCCATGCCTGAGCCACCCACACAGCATCCGGATTTGTTTTTTTCATGGCTTTCATGATGGCTTTACCGGCTGCATCCAAATTTACTCCTTGAGTACTTCCCCCTTCATGAAACGGATCAATAGCGTAAAAACCTGTTTTTCCATACAGTTTTGTCAGTTCTCTATAATACAAAGCAGAGATTTCTTCAAAGCGCTCATCCTCCGGCTGTAAAAAGGCAGGACGATGATAGCTGCACCAAAATCCGGGATCAGCAACATTCAATCCTAATTTCTCCTTTGCAGTATGAGGAACCATGCCACAATATCCCGGCAACACAGGTTCGATGCCATATTCACGCATTCTTTTTACAATCTTCTTCTGAAGTTTTTCCTGACGGGTATACCAACTTTCAGGATTAGGTCCTCCCCACCCTTCCAGATTATTCATCAACCACCAAGCTGTAAAACCCGGTCCGGCTACAAATTCATTAATTTCATCCTTAGTATATCCCAGTTTTAGAAGTACATTTCTCCAAACCGACTCAGTCCCTGTCAATGCCAGGGAAAGATTGATACCGTGAAGCGCCATCCAATCTATCTCCTTTTCCCAACGCTCCCAGTCCCAAAAAGCCATGGAATAAGAGAAAGTACAATAATTCAGATCATAACGATAGGGCAGATCCGTTTCATGCCGTTCCTTTTTAGTCACAGGAGGCAAAACAGCAGGCAGTTTTGCAGTCATTCCATTCCAAGAAAGATGTATGCCTGCATAATATTTCAAATACCAATTCAATCCGGTAGCAATATTTACATAGTCATTACCCCGGATAATTACTTTATCACCTTTCTGATCGAGTTCAAAAAAATCAGTTTCCGATTTCTGACGTTCAATAATAAATTTGGAGGAAGCTCCTTTGTCGATGCGCTCTAATAATCCTGTAACAGGAGAAGAAAATAAGTTGCTTGTCATCCATAACAGCACAAACAACAATCGTAGTTTTTTCATCATATTATTAAGGTAACGGATAACACCAATTAAATAAAAAACAGAACAGCCCCCTCGCCTTTAAAGGGAGGAAGGCTGTATTAGTATTATTACGGAATAATTTAATTATTTACAATTTCCAAGGCAACGCGGCTTCAACTGCTTGAAGAAGTCATTACCTTTATCGTCCACCAAAATGAATGCCGGAAAATCTTCCACTTCAATTTTCCAGATAGCTTCCATACCCAATTCCGGATATTCCACACACTCAATGCTCTTGATATTATTCTGAGCAAGGATAGCAGCCGGACCACCAATAGAGCCCAGATAGAAACCGCCATACTTCTTACAAGCATCCGTTACCTGCTGGCTACGATTACCTTTTGCCAACATTATCATGCTACCGCCATGTGACTGGAACAAATCCACATACGGGTCCATACGTCCTGCTGTAGTGGGGCCCATAGAACCACAAGCCATACCTTCCGGAGTCTTTGCTGGACCGGCATAATAGATAGGATGATCTTTGATATACTGCGGCAAATCTTCGCCACGATCCAAACGCTCTTTCAATTTAGCATGAGCGATATCGCGACCTACAATAATGGTTCCGTTCAATGACAGACGGGTAGCTACCGGATACTTGGTCAATTCTTTCAGGATATCCGCCATCGGTTGGTTCAAATCAATCTTAACCACATCGCCTTCACCGGCTTCACGGAGTTCTGCCGGAATCAGCTCACCCGGTTTATCATCCATCTTTTCAATCCAGATACCATCTTTATTGATCTTACATTTTATATTACGGTCAGCAGAACAGGAAACGCCCAGACCGATAGGACAAGAAGCACCGTGACGAGGCAAGCGGATGATGCGGACATCGTGAGCCATATACTTACCACCAAACTGTGCACCCAAGCCAATCTTATAAGCTTCTTCCAATACTTGTTTTTCCAGTTCCACATCGCGGAAAGCACGCCCGTATTCATTACCGGTAGTAGGCAACTCGTCATAATAGTGAGTAGAAGCCAGCTTAACAGTCAGCAAGTTCTTCTCTGCCGATGTACCACCGATTACAAATGCAATATGATAAGGAGGACAAGCAGCCGTACCCAAAGTCTTCATTTTTTCAACAAGGAAAGGAACCAATGTAGCCGGATTCAATACAGCTTTCGTTTCCTGATATAAATAGGTCTTGTTCGCCGAACCACCACCTTTAGTCACACAAAGGAACTTGTATTCCATACCTTCAGTAGCTTCCAAATCAATTTGTGCAGGCAGGTTGCATTTGGTGTTCACCTCATCGTACATAGTCAAAGGAGCATTCTGAGAATAACGAAGATTTTCTTCCGTATAAGTCTTATAAACTCCCAAGGAAAGGGCTTCTTCATCACAATAGCCAGTCCATACCTGCTGACCTTTCTCACCATGGATAATAGCAGTACCCGTATCTTGACAAAGAGGTAATTTGCCTTTAGCTGAAACTTCCGCATTACGCAAGAAAGTCAATGCTACATACTTATCGTTATCACTGGCTTCGGGATCACTCAGAATCTTAGCAACCTGTTCATTGTGTGAACGGCGAAGCAAGAAAGAAACATCACGGAAAGCAGCGTTAGCCATAGCAGTCAGACCTTCTTTTTCAATCTTCAAGATAGGTTTTCCTTCAAACTCACTTACTGACACATAATCTTTAGTCAGCAAATAATACTCGGTTTTATCAGGTCCCAACGGGAACATGTGCTGATAATGGAACGGAGGTGTTGCCATATTGATACTTATTTTAGTTAAAAGTTATTAGTGTGACAAAGGTAGTAACTATTATCGAAATTTTTCCTTAATTAGCGTGAAAACTTTCAAGGAATGTCCTTACCTTTGCCAACTCATTAAAATAACATCACATTATACATGAAAAGATTAGGCAAATTCTTATTTATTACTTCATTACTGTTATGCTTTCTCATCCCTCGAGGATGGACACAAACCCAAGCAAAAAACCAACCGGACAGTATCGAACTCAAACTGAAGGAAATCTACACGAAACGGGAAGTCATGATTCCCATGCGTGACGGAATCAAGCTTTACACCGCTGTCTACGAACCGAAAGACAACAGCAGGCAGCATCCTATCCTGATGCACCGCAGCCCTTACTCTTGTTCCCCATACGGAGAAGGATTTGACCGTCATTTCAGAACTAATCTGAAAAACTATATAGAGCACCGATATATTATCGTCTTCCAAGATGTACGTGGACGACATAAGAGTGAAGGAATATTTATCCAAGTACGCCCTCTCAACAAAAACAAAAAGGGTAAGAAAGATAAAAAGAATATAGACGAAGCTACGGACACATACGATACCATAGAATGGTTGATTCACAACACATATAATAACGGAAATGTAGGAACATGGGGAATCAGTTATGATGGTTTCTATGCCACTATGACAGCCTCCTCCAATCATCCGGCTTTGAAAGCTGTTTCTCCGCAAGCTCCCGTTACTGACTGGTTCCGTGGAGATGACCGTCATCACAACGGAGCCTTCACCCTGCTGCAAACCACTAATTTCCTTCCCAGACTGGAAGGACGCCACATGGGAAAAGGAGTGATGAACCAAATTGTAAAGAATGATGTTTACACAGATTTTCTGGCACTCGGTACCTTTAAGAATGTAGACGACCTGGTACGTGATACCACACAGACATTGTGGAATGATATCAAAAACCATCCTGATTTCGATGATTTCTGGAAAGAGCGCGATGCACGCACCTCCTGTTATAACTTGAAGCCCGCCATATTGGTGGTAGGTGGACTGTATGACTCCGAAGACTGTTACGGAGCCTGGAATCTTTATAAAGCCATCAAAGAGCAATCACCGGACACAGATTTATATCTGACATTCGGTCCTTGGTGGCATGGAGCATGGACAGTACGCGGGTTCCAAGGTTTCGGTAATCTGTATTTCGGTAAAAGCACTTCAGCTTATTACATGGACAAAATAGAATATCCTTTTTTCCGATATTTCCTGGAAGGAAAGGGAGAAAAGCCCAAGCATAAAGTAAATATATTCCATACAGGTGAAAACGAATGGAAAACATACAACGAATGGCCTGTACAAAAGACTGCCGGTACACCTTATTATATACATAAGAACGGATCAGTATCCACACAAGCACCGGCAGAACAAGAGTCTTATTCAGAATATATTTCAGATATGTCACGTCCGGTACCCTATACGGCAAACCCTACCACTTACCGGACAAAAGAATTCATGGTAGATGACCAACGCTTTGCTACTTCACGTCCCGATGTCATTACTTTCATGACGGAGCCGCTATGTGATACATTAACATTGGCCGGTCCTATAGAAGTGGAATTAATGACTGCCATCAGTAGTACTGACGCTGATTTTATGGTGAAAGTAATTGATGTATATCCTGAAAAATTTGAATATTCCAAAACTGCACGCAGTTATTTAAAGAGTGACTACCCAATGAGTGGGTACCAGCTGATGATTCGTGGCGAATTATTCAGAGGACGCTTCCGTAAGGGATTCGACAATCCCCTGCCTTTCAAACCGGAAGAAATAACTCCGGTTAATTACACACTGTATGATGTGGCACACACATTTCTGCCGGGACACAGACTGATGATTCAAATTCAAAGTTCCTGGTTCCCCATTATTGACCGCAATCCACAAAGGTTTATTGATACCTATCATTGTACGGTAGAAGATTTTGTGATGAAACAAAAGATCAAAATTTATCATCAGCAAGGAGCTGCAAGCAGAGTTATACTACCTGTGGTAAAAAAATAAAAAGGGAGTATCCAAACAAGCTCAAATGTCATCCAATAGCAAGAGCCGTATGACTACTCCAGCATTCATACGGCTCTTTTTATATGTAACTACCATCTGTAACTTTTCCGAAGGTTCATCTTAGTCTGGATACTCTCATCAAAAATATCATATAGAAGCAATCCGTTCTATCAACTCGTTACCCAACGCTGTTTTCGCTTCAATATGCTGCAACACCGCTGTCACAAACGGATTACTTTCAAATACCCCACGCACCTGTTCAAAATCCTGCTCCATTTCTTCACGTGATCCATCTGCACCGAACCCCGTCATAGCAGACAAAGAAAACTCCTTTTTCGCATCGGCATAGACCATTTTATCCAATCCGACAACAGCCTCCTGCCACTTCTTCACGATAGCAATAACATCCTTTGCCGTTATTTCATCGGAACGCAGATTATAAAACTCAAGCATCTTCCCATACGCCCATGTCCACTCGTATGTATAATAATTACGATGCATCTCAACAAAACGGTCATGAATCTGATCCACATTAGTCAGGATTCCAGATTCTATATCTGCCATCAACTTCTCTATTTCACTTTTAGGAGCGATCAATCCGGAAATATCCACCCATTCTCCTGTCCCTATCTCTGTATCAGGAATCAACCGGGCACGGATTTCCTCATCACTGCTAAAACGAACCTCCTCCAAACGCTTGATTAATGAATTACCCAAAAATTTATGAATAGCCGTTTCATAAAAACGAATGCCATTATTTAAAGAAGAATTCTTAATTTTCGCACTTTGGTAAGAGTAAGTTTCTGAAGTTTCTCCGGATACTTTACGTAATTCTTTCAGAATACTACGCCCTTTCATCATTTTCTGAATAGTATAGGGACTCAACAGGTTATAATTAATCTGATCCAAACGGTTCGGATCTTTACGTTTGTCACGTTTAGGCCACTTTTGAGCATCCCGAATCGTACCTACACTCCGCAAATTCACCCCTGGCACCAGATAAGTGGTATTTTGCTGCTCTATCAGATAAGAAAAAGGCAGATTAGAAGTATCGGCATGATTCACATGACGCCCCATAACCAAAGAAAATGCACCTACACGTGCGGGCCATAAAATATAAGAATCGGAAGTAGTCTTCGCCCCACGCTCCATAGCCCCCTGATGAATCGGACCTAACTTATACATATGGTTGCTTTGATTAGAGCCGGAACCCGCATTCATAAAAGAGAACATTCCGGCAATCAGCAAAGTAGACTTATGATGAGTCACCGTAAAGGGTCCGGCAAAAATGGCACATGCCTCACCGTTCTCTTCTTGACAATTACTGAAAAACAAAGAATCGGATGCAGAATAGTTATGTCCCAAATGACATGCCTGGCTGATAAAGCAACGGGTCAACATAGTTCCATCTTCCACATTGGAGCCGCTTGATATAATAAAATCATCGCATACCACTCCATAGCCGATATGAATAGGCGCTTGCTCATTACTGTTCAAGCTACCGTTTTTCAATCGTCCCGCCCCTTCTATCTTACAATAATCACCTATTCGTACATTCTTTATATATCCCGCATCAACAATGGTAACATGGTGGCCAATAGTACCTGTATCCGAAGTATTCTCTTCAGCATACCGGTCAATAATGGCTTTCATCCGGCAAATCAATTCAGGACGATGACGGTATAATGCCAGAATATAGGCCTGATGCGCTGACAGACGATCATGAATAGGCACTTCACGTCCACCCGTTTCATTCAATACAGCTACTTCAACGCCATTCCCAAACTTGCTCCGGCCATCTACCAGAATGATATCTACATTCTCTATAAATGCATAATCCCCAATGATATAGTTGGCTATATAGTTCTTTATATTCTCAATACAACAATTATCGCCCACCGTTACATTATGCAAGGTCGCATGATACAATCCGGAATGTTTACGCATACCACCTGCCAACGTAAACTCATCTTCAAAGACCCCCAATCTGACCTTTCCGGAAAAACGGGTATGATAAATATAGTCCGTCTTAAAGTTCTCTACTACTTCAATTTCATCCCAATCAACCGCAGTGCATGATCTCTCTTTTAATTGTTGTATTTCTTCTTGTGTAAGTGAACGATAAGTTTTCATCTTCTATATGTATTTATTCTTCATCATAGGTTTGATAAAGAAAATCGTTATAAGGATACTTCTGTACGTGTAGCTCGCGCACCTTATTATATATAATAGTCTTCAATTCATCCATATTTATTTTCTCTCTGGCAGAAATGAAGATACAATTATCATTCAATTTTGCCATCCATGTCTTCATCAGTTCTTCCAATGTAATATTCTCCCTGGTTTTAGGAGTCAAATCATCCTCTGCTTTCTCTATATAGGTATAAGCATCTATCTTGTTAAAAACAATCATGGTAGGCTTTCCACCTGCCCCCAAGTCAGCAATCGTTTTATCAACCACAGAAATTTGTTCCTCAAAATCCGGATGAGAAATATCCACCACATGAATCAGCAGATCTGCTTCACGCACTTCGTCCAAAGTTGATTTAAAGGAATCAACCAAATCCGTTGGTAATTTACGGATAAATCCTACGGTATCTGTAAGCAGAAATGGCAGATTCTCAATAATCACTTTGCGTACTGTGGTGTCCAATGTTGCAAAAAGTTTATTTTCAGCAAAGACCTCGCTTTTTGAAAGCAAATTCATTAAAGTAGATTTTCCCACATTGGTATACCCTACCAAAGCTACACGTATCATACGCCCACGGTTTTTACGTTGAGTGGACTTCTGTTTATCAATTTCAGCCAACCGTTCTTTCAACAATGACATACGATTCAAAATGATACGACGGTCCATTTCCAACTGAGTTTCACCCGGCCCACGTAATCCCACAGAGCCTTTACCTCCACCGGCACCGGATCCACCTCCCTGACGCTCCAAGTGAGTCCACAAACGTTGCAGACGAGGCAGCATATACTTATATTGGGCCAGCTCCACTTGTGTTTTAGCATTTGCAGTTTGAGCCCGCATGGCAAAAATATCCAGAATCAGCGAAGTACGGTCCAAAATCTTCACTTTCAGTTCAGCTTCTATATTACGTATCTGCTTGGCAGAAAGTTCATCATCAAAAATCACCATTCCGACTTCACGCTCATTTTCCTCTTCCTGATGAATATATTCCTTGATTTCTTCCAGCTTTCCTTTACCGACATAAGTCACGGAATTGGCAGCAGGCAGTTTCTGAGTAAACCTTTTCACCACTGTTGCTCCGGCCGTTTCGGCCAAGAACTCCAACTCATCCAAATACTCCTTGGTCTTACGCTCATCTTGTGTCTGAGTAATCAAACCAACTAAGATGGCAGTTTCAACCTGTGCTTCAGAAATTACAAATTCTTTCATTTATCTATCAATCTAAATAAGTTCGCGACAAATATAACAAAAAAAGAGGATGAACGTTGAACGTCATCCTCTTTTTTATTACAGTTATTCCCTATAGTTGTGGTTGTGGAGCAGCCGGATTGTTATCAGTGTCACTGATTCCGGAATTGGTTTCCATTTCACATTGCGGAATCCGATAGATCAGGATCTGCGCTTCTGCTGCTGAATTATATTGTACAGACGGGTCATAATTCGTATTCTTACGAACCACCGGCTTTTTCAAGCGTAGGATATCGAACAGTGAGAAACCTTCTCCCCAAAGTTCCATACGACGCTGCAACCAAACCTCATCCTGAAAATCCTGTGCCGAATTAGCTTTACTTGTAAAGGAAGGATCCCGATATGTCCGTACAAAATTTTCCAATGTACTCTTTCCGCCACTCAGATTACCACCCATGGCTTCTGCCTCAGCCTTTATCAGATACATTTCTTCAACACGCATCAAAGGCCAGTCTGACGCATTGGTTGTGTTACCAAATATACTTTGATAAGCTCCGAACTTTGTATTTACATACGGAGTCAAACCAAAATATTCAACGATGGAAGTACCCTCAATCTGCTCATTATCAATCAATGAAGATTTATTATCCGGAGACAAGAACCATTGTTTACGGATATCTGTTTCGGGTATTAAATCATATAATGCAGAATTCACCTTTCTATATCCATCAGGCACTCCTGAAGTATAACCGTTCCCGGTAAAAGAGCACAAGTGCGAAGGCCAGTTGATAATACCTGTCTGGACAACATCATTATCAGGCGTAATCATCACTCCCCATAACCATGAACTTGCCGATGCTGAATTAAAGGTAGGAGTAGATACCTGGGCTAAAGTCTGAGGTGTACCGCCAGCAATGGCACGTTCTGCATCTTTAGCTGCATCCGCCCATTTTTGCATTAACAGATTAGCACGAGCACGCAATCCGTAAACTACTGCCTCATCAATCTGATCTTTGTTTGAGCCATTATCATACCCGGTCAATAAATCAGCAGCCGTATTCAGGTCACTCATAATCTGGTCATACACCTGCTGTACAGTTGCACGCGGATTATTCTGCATATCTTCATCAGTCATTGTTTCTGTAACAATAGGTACTGCCAGGCTATTTTCATGACCTGCATAAGTAAACTGATAAATTTGAACCAAGTTCAGATAGTCATAAGCACGAGCAGCTAAAGCTTGGCCACGATAAACCTTCAAAGAAGAATCTTCCGTATCTGCCGCTATCAATTTCAATACATTGTTTGCAGCTTTCAAGTGATTATAGAACGTTTTCCAAATCAATTCATCGCTTGAACTATCGTATACTCTGTCACTATAATTCTGAGATGTATTAAACCAGTTATATCCATTAACCAATGCAACCAAGTCCTGCCCTCCTGATTCCAATATCATAGATACCGCAGGAATACCATAGTCATTATGATAAGTAGTGGCATCATCTGAAATCGTACCAAAAGTATTTAATTTGGCTGCCATAGCGTTCACTTCAGCAGTTATCAAATTAGGTCTGCCATTGATTATATCTTCTTTCTGTTCTTCAGATATGTAATCTCCTTCAGGAAATTTATCCAAATCGCAAGATGCCATTAATAAAGCGACACTTGCAAATGCTATATATTTATTTGACAATTTCATATTCTTAAAAATGGGTTGCTAAATTAGAAATTTAAAGATATACCTCCGGAAATTGTGCGGATAGGTGAATATACATTGTCAGCAGCCACATAACCTTGACGTGGGTCCAACCCTTTGCGAGCTGTCAGCAAAGCCACATTATCTGCAACAAAGAATACACGGACACCGTCAATCTGCATTTTACGTGTCAGACTCTTCGGCAAAGTATAACCCAATGTAATATTCTGCAAGCTTAAATAGTCCGAACTAGTCAAGAAACGATCTGTTAATCTGTTCGTATATTGGTCATTAATATTCATACGAGGAACATCCGTATTTTTATTTTCAGGAGTCCATGCTTTTAACATATCTTTATGCAAAGCACTACCTGTGGCTGCCACATCCATCAATCCTTGATAAGTATAGTCCAGAATACGTCCACCAAGCTGGTATGCAAACGAAACAGAGAGATCAAAGCCATAGGCTGTAACACTTGTTCCAAAACCACCATAAACTTTAGGTAGAATATCACCTGATGCGAATCTGTTTTCAGAAGCGACAGAATAAGATTTCGTAACTGTATTACCATTCTCATCCGGAGTCACCAGCGCCCACAGACTCTCTCCTGTTTCAGAATCCACACCTACATATTTAGGTAAATAAAGCTGGTACATAGACTCGTCTTCACGATAAATCCGGGCACCGTCAATCAATTGTCCATTCAGTTCTGGAGATAATTCCAAGACTTTATTCTTAAAATGTGTAAGATTAAAGTTTACATTCCAGGAAAAATTCTTGTTTTCAATTATATTGGAATACAAGTCCAATTCAACCCCACGGTTTACCATTGACCCCACATTCTCAGGAAAACGGGAATAACCCATTGAAGCTGCTACCGGTTTGAAATAAAGCATATCGGTTGTTTTACGTGAGAAGTACTCAACAGAACCACCTAACTTACCACCCCAAAAAGCGAAATCAAATCCAGTATTAAAGCTGTGTGAAGTTTCCCAAGTAATTTCCTTATTACCTTTATAATATAGAGAAGTTGAAAAATCGCCATTACTGTTTGCCAATGTATACTGGTCTTGATACGGATAGTAGTTACGGTACAAACCACCTTGGAACATCAAGTTATCATTACCTTGCAAACCATAGCTGATTTTAAATTTCAACATATCAATCCAAGACTGGTTTTCCAAGAATTTCTCTTTGCTTAATAACCATCCAGCTCCTACAGACCAGAAGTTACCCCAACGATTATCCGGGTGAAAACAAGAAGAAGCATCACGACGGAAAGAAGCTGAAACAAAATACCGTCCATCATAGTCATATTGTGCACGGAACAGCCATCCTTCTGTTGCATAATTACGAGAATATGAATTATTGCTCTGGTTCATAATACCATTGCCTAATTCAGGAACATTCGGATCATACAATTTCTCACGTTGTCCGTACAAATATTGATATTTATAGTCATAACTTTCATGTCCGGCCAAAATATCCACATTATGAACATCATTAAATGTTTTGTTGTATGTCAACAAATACTGCTGATTTACACTAAATGTACGCTCACTAGATACACTGATCAAACCTCCGACTCCGCTAGTTTCAGAATACTGTCCGTAGAAGGGGTTAACCATCTCTGTAGCACGCACATTATTTACATCAACACCTATATTCACTTTTGCCTTGATTCCATTCCAAATATCAATATCAGCAGACCATTTTCCACTAACCACATCACCCGAATATTTCATTTTATCCAGCATATAACTTGCCAACGGATTTGCATTAGGAATCGTATTACGGCTACCATTTGAATCTTGTCCTGGCTTTCCATAATCATAACGAAGGAAACCTCGATTATCTACCATAATATTACCCTGTGCATCACGAACATACATAGGATAAATGGCTCCCATAATATTTGATGCATAAAAGATGTTTGCATTTGATGTACCACCCTCAGTATCCTGTTCACGGCTATCATAATGAGTAAATGATACATTTCCTCCCATCTTCAGCCAAGGCTTCACTTGATAGTCAGCTTTCAAACGTGCAGAATAACGTTGGAAACCAGAGTTAGGAACAATTCCCTTATCATCCAAATAGCCGGCCGACATATAATAATTCATTTTTTCAGTCGCACCGCTGATACTTAAATTATACTCTTGACGCAGGTTATTTTCAAAAATTTCATCCGACCAATTATCCGGAGTATAATAATATGTACCATCAGAATAACCTAATGTCGCATTAGGATTCAATTTGCCATCCATACCGATCAGTTGCTGTCCTTGAGGAATGGAATACACCTGATATCCCAAATATGTAGAAGAAAGCATTGCTTGATTAGCGTACGCATTAGCTTTAGCCAAATCTCCGGCTGCCGCATATCCTTTCAAATCGGCATTATAAATAGAAGAATAGTTTAATTCATAGAATGTAGCCGGATCCGTAATTGTTTCATAATTAGGTACTCCACGTTTATTCACACCCCATTTAGCGTCAAAAGTAACACGGGCTTCCCCACTCTTACCACGCTTGGTAGTAATCAAGATTACACCATTAGCACCACGTGCACCATACAGAGCATTAGAAGCAGCATCTTTCAACACTGTCATTGATTCTATATCAGAAGTACTGATAGCAGAAATTTCACCATCATACGGAACTCCATCTACCACATACAAAGGCTTGTTACTAGCCGATATAGATCCAATACCACGAATACGCACTTCAGCATCTTTGCCCGGCTGACCATTATTACTCGTAGTTTGTACTCCGGCTACTTGACCCGCCAAAGCATTTGTCACATTTGAAGTTTGTCTCGTCGCTATTTTTTCATTTTTTATAGTAGCAGCCGAACCTGTAAATGCAGATTTTTTCGCTGTACCATAAGCCACCACCATTACCTCTTCAAGCTGTTCTGTATCAGACTTTAATACAATATTCAAGTTTGCTTTAACTGGCACTTCTTGTGTAGCCATTCCGATAAAGGAAACTACCAAAGTCTTTGCGGAACTAATCATTTATGTAAATAATTGATAACCAGTATATGTATTGCTGAATCTCTTATTCGTTTTCCTTGATTTAAGCCGTTTAAAGAGTATGATAATAATAATTTTCTACCTTTCTTCTACTGAAAAAAGAATTGACTTGCAGCATTCCTGTTCGTTGTTACTCTGTTCATAAAATACCTGAAGTACTAAGATTGATATTTCTCAACTTTTTAAATATTTCAAAACTTCCAAAGATTGTTTGCACTTTAGATTACAAAAGAAGATAGTAGGACATGAAGTAAATTAGCAAACTATTATTATCATTTTCTGATATAGAATTTTATATGCGCATATTATATGATATACATATATGAATTTTGCAGAAATTCAATAACCTTGATACCTATTTTCTACCCGGTTAGGCTGAGATGGAAATATTGTCACATTTTATTTCTTTTAGTTTATCGTATTGCAATCACAACAAAAAATTATCATGTTCACAAAACGATAAACTTTATTAAGAAGATAAGGCTATATTCACTTTTGAAAATGATTCTTCTTCATCTTTATAAGAGATAATGTATAGACAATAGAGTTAATTATCTTTTTTGACATTTTTTCAAGTCTCGTATAATTGTACTTCCCATAACTTCTCCATAAATTTGTGTTGTAGCAAGGTTTTTATGTCCTAATAATTTTTGCACGGTTGTTATATTAGCACCTTTATATATCAATAAAGTAGCATTAGTATGCCTTGCAGAATGGAATGAAAAGTGTTTGCTTATTTTTGCCAATTTGCCAATTCGTATCAGCTCTTTATTTACACTTGAGTTATTTTTAATTGAAAAAAATGAGCTCCATTTTCCCTGGTATTTTTGTAATAAAGTTAAAGCCTTACCTTCAAACAGCAAGTTTAAAGGCAATTTCACT
>ERZ1023881.293-NODE-293-length-17125-cov-59.426889_pt1 | contig 17125 bp, 12 predicted proteins | sample MGYA00380393_ERZ1023881 | MGnify/ENA primary metagenome ERZ1023881 (study PRJEB33179, sample SAMN07449004) | human gut metagenome | biome: Human-gut; feature: Human associated habitat; material: Faeces | host: Homo sapiens | place: India: Bhopal | collected... | reverse complement strand
GGGACATCTTGAGGGACATCTTGAGGGACATCTTGAGGGACATCTTGAGGGACATCTTGAGGGACATTTATCTCTGATAGTTGTATTTTTCTGTTTGCAGATTTTGTTTTTAAAATGAAACTGCAAACAGAATTGCAAGCGATATTGATAGGGTTATTTTTTTTATTCGTATGTGTTTCAGATTGTTAGCATAATTCTTGTCTGTTTTCAAAACCGTTTTCATTTAGCAATTTCTTAATTGAAACCTTGGGTGACATCTTGAGGGACATTTGAGGGACATTTTGAACCCCCGAAATCCTTAATGACCTTAATGACCGTGACCTTAATGACCGGAAAAGCTTAATGACCCTTAATGACACTGACTCTTAATGACACCTGCGGGAATAAATAAACCGCTCCACCTATATATTAGGAGGAGCGGTTGTAATAGATAAAATCATCTCAAAAACTAATCACATGCAGATTTCATTCTGCTTTCCTGCATCTTACTTTCTGCCTTCCTGCTGCTTACACGCAGCTTGAAACACCGAGCGAAGTGGCTATTGCGGTGAGAATGCTAATCGCAATCTGAATCACCATTTTCCAAGTATCCTTCTTCATAGACTTTTATCTTTTAGAAATTTACGTTGTCGCCGCCGCCGTCTTCACCGCCGATATTGCCGCCGCTGGTACCCTGGTCACCAGTGGTCCCGCTACCTCCAGCTCCCTGCGTTCCGCTGCCTTCAGTTCCGGTAGTTCCGCTGCCGCCAGCATTGCTGCCGCCGCCAGTGGTTCCGTCGCCATCGCCACCACCATCAGGAGTAACTGGCACGTTGAGGTCCACGTTGGTCTTGCCCTCCCTGATTGCCTTGATCACGGCTGCCTGAGCGCTGCGGCTAGCCACGAGGTTGAATTCTGCGTCGTCGAGCAGGTTCTTGAACTGCTGACCAGGCTCCCACTGAACCTTCACGTTGGTGATGTTCTGCGCCGTAAACTTGTCGGCAGTCTCTGCGCCCTTGGAGCTGAGCAGGAGAGAGAAGTCGCCCAGGTCGCCCAGACGGATCTTCTTGCCCTCGAGCAGCATCTCTCTCATGCAGTCCACTGCCATGTAGAGGATGGCGCTGATGTCAGCTCTTGAATACACACTGCCGTGAGAAGTGATGTGCTTGGCAAACTTCTCGATGGTCATCACATCGGTGTACTGCGAGATGGCGAACGCATTCTGCTTCTCGGTCTTCACCAGGTCGGTGTCCTTCTTGTCCGGCTCCTTGCCGTCCTTCTTAGCCTGGTTGATACGTGATTTTGCCTGGTTGATCTCAAGGAGGTTTGCGTTCACGCTGCGCATTACGATGCTGTAGTTAATCATATTCTGTTCTGTGTTTAAGAGTTCTCTGAATCACAACTACCTGGAAGCCCTCGTTTCTGCCCGATTTTGGGTCTTCATAGATGACCGGCGCCTGCCATCATTTAAGACCAGCCCCGGTCATCTATTAAGACCGGGTTTCGGCACAATAGGCTGTTCCTTCGATTGCCGGTGCAAAGATACAAAATTTCAAAGGCGAAAGCAAGTTTTTATCGGAATAAGATGGTAAAAATGGCGTAAGTGCTTGATACATAGTGATGTAAGTGAAAGCTATTTTTACACATTGCTTGCAGGAGGGGCTTGAAGGGGATTCTGATGCAGAAGATGCTGAGGGCGAAAGCGTGTCATTAAGGGTCAGTGTCATTAAGGGTCATTAAGAAAAATGGGAAATGTCATTAAGAGCTATAGTATAATATAAATATATTTATATTATACTATAGGGGGATTTTGCGCCCCGAAAACCTTAATGACCCTTAATGACACTGACCCTTAATGACACGATAGAGGATTTTGATTTGTTTCTTAAGGTGAAATGTTGTGTTGGTATAATGTATTGATAAACAATAAGATATAGTCTGTTTGTGAAAGGTGCTCTTTCTAAGGATTGTATCTTTAAAAGCTACAGGTTCTCTTCTTGTTTTCCATGTTCTCCCTCCATCCTTTGTCTTTATATTGAATAAAATTGTTATGATATTTCTGGATTTTCCTTGTTTCTCAAGCAGAAAAACCTCATTTCCCATCTTATTTTGGCCGTTCTGAGGGGGTGAAAAATGCCTTTTGAGCCTCATTTATGCCTTCAAAACCACTTTTCCGTTAAATAACGTGATAAAATTTGGTGGTTAGCCTGCTTTTTTATAACTTTGCTTTTACGAATGCTGAGAGGCAAGCCCCCTTTGCACGAACTTAAATAAAATTTCAATTGTTTAAATGATAATGTGTATGCATAACAAATTGATTATCAAGGTTTTAGGGGGGTAATTTTGGCTCGTCAAAATTAACCTCAAATCATCGTGTACTTATAAAGGGACGAATAGCAGCGTGGATTCAGGCGCTGGTATTCGTCCTTTTTGTGTTTTCATTTTCCGCCTGTTCGAGCGATGAAAATGCAGAAAATTCGGGGGAAATCGACTACAAAACCCAAATTTCAGCCCACGAATGGGCGATTTCCGAGGCTTATCAGCGTGTTGGAAACCTTACTTTAGATGTAGATGCGGGGGCTGTCTATTGCCAGTTCACCGCCGATAGCGTATATTTCAACGTGGAGAAAACGGTAACAGAGATTGATGAGGAGGGCAAAATCCTGCACACCTCTACCCAGCTTTCTCCCTACGGAAACTATGCCTATACCATCAGGAATGATCAGATAACCATCGACGATCAGACATTCAAAATGACCAGTAAAGACCAGTCCATCCTTCTCGAAAACGAGAAGTGGAGACTCGTGCTTATCAATAAATAACTGGTGCTTTATATATAAATAATAATGTGTAAATCCAATAGATAAAGATAAAAATGGCTAAGAAACAAGATACCATCAGCATTGGTTTTGAAGAGAAAATATGGAAGGCTGCCGACATTTTGCGAGGCAGTCTCGATGCATCGCAGTACAAGGGCGTGGTGCTCGGACTCATCTTTCTGAAATACATCAGCGACCGCTTCGACCAGAAGTTCCAGGAGCTGCAGGGCGACGAATACGCCGACCCGGAAGATAAGGACGAATACACTGCCGAGAACATCTTCTACGTGCCTGCTGAGGCTCGATGGAGCAAGATTAGTGCTGCTGCCCACACACCGCAAATAGGCGTGGTGATAGATGAAGCGCTCATCGCTATTGAGCGTGAGAACGATAGATTGAAGAATGTTCTGCCCGGCAATTTTGCCCGTCCGGAACTGCCTAAAAACAAATTAGGTGAAGTCGTAGATCTCTTTACCAATATAGAAATGCATGATGCTGGCGAGGAGAAAGACCTCTTGGGCAGAGCCTATGAATATTGCTTGCAGAAGTTTGCCTCTCAGGAGGGAAAGAACGCTGGTGAGTTCTATACGCCTTCCTGCATTGTCCGCACACTGGTGGAGATACTGGAACCTTACGAGGGTAGAGTCTTTGACCCTTGCTGCGGTTCGGGCGGTATGTTTGTGCAGAGTGCCAAGTTTATAGATCGCCACAAGGGAAACCTGCGTAAAATCAGTATCTACGGACAGGAATCGAACCCTGATACTTGGAAGATTGCACAAATGAACCTTGCCATCCATGGTTTGGAAGCGAATCTGGGTAGAGTATATGCAGACAGTTTCTTAGATGACCAGCACCCTACGCTGAAGGCAGATTATATTCTTGCCAATCCTCCTTTCAATCTCAGCGACTGGGGACAGAGTGCGCTTCAGGAAGATGTGCGCTGGCAGTATGGTTTGCCACCAGCTGGCAACGCCAACTTTGCGTGGATGCAGCACATGATTCACCATCTGGCTCCAAACGGAAAGATTGGTTTGGTGCTGGCGAATGGTGCGCTTTCGAGTCAGAGTGGCGGCGAGGGACTGATTCGAGAAGAAATCATCGAAGCCGACCTGGTAGAGGGAATCGTGGCTTTGCCTTCGCAGCTGTTCTACAGTACGGGCATTCCTGTAAGTCTTTGGTTTATCAGCCGTAACAAGGCGCAGAAGGGCAAGACAGTGTTTATTGATGCTCGCAACATGGGCACGATGGTTACTCGCAAGCTTCGTGAGCTGATGCCTGATACGGATATTAAGAAAATATCCGACACCTTCCATGCGTTCCAGGAGGGAACTCTGGAGGATGAAAAGGGCTTCTGTGCCGTATGCACCACCGAGCAGATAGCTGCTCAGGATTTCATTCTGACTCCTGGCAGATACGTAGGAATCGCCGAAGACGAAGGCGACGGAGTGCCTTTCGAGGAGAAAATGACGAATCTCACCGGTGAGCTGAAGCAGCTGTTTGAGGAAAGCAAGAAGCAGGAAGAGGAAATCAGATTGCAGTTGAAGAAAATTGGATGGGAGGTGTAAAGTATGGAGTGGAAAGAAGTTAGATTGGGGGATATAGTATCCATTAAAAGTGGATTAGCCTATAAGGGTGCCTTTATTGGCAAAGGTGAAAATATTCTGCTAGGAATGGGATGCGTATCTTTTAAAGATAAGTTTCTATTTTCTGGTGCTAGACCTTATGAGGCTGATTGTGATGATAAATATTGTGTTGAGCCTGACGATATTGTTTTGGCAACACGACAACAATCTGATAAGCTCCCAATATTAGCAATGCCAGCCATAATTCCGTCTTCATTGAAGGCAAAAAAGATTATTTATGGTACAAATCTTTATAAGGTAGAAAACCATTCTGAAGTAACGAACGATTTTCTTTTTTGGCAATTAAAAACGCCTGATTATATAGATTATATTTCGTCTGTAAAGACTGGTTCTGTAGTTAGGATGGTAACCAAGAAGAATGTTGAAGACTATGTCTTTAGGTGTCCGCCTAAAGAGGTTAGAGATAGAATATCTAAACTTCTTTGGGGGCTCGACCGTAAGATAGAGTTGAACAACAAGATCAATGCTGATTTGGAGGAGATGGCGCAGGCTATTTTCAAGAATTGGTTCGTTGACTTTGAGCCTTTCAAGGATGGTAAGTTCGTGGATAGTGAATTGGGAATGATTCCGGAAGGATGGAAAGTAGGAACGCTTGGGGAGCTATGTAATTTTAAGCGAGGCAAAAACTTGCTTACAAAGAATGCTATTGATGAAGGTGTTCCTGTTGTTGCAGGAGGTTTAGAACCTTCTTGCTATCATAATGTAGCGAACACTGGAGCACCTGTAATTACTGTAAGTGGTTCTGGAGCAAATGCGGGTTTCATGAGAATGTATCATGTTCCTGTCTGGGCATCAGACTGTTCATTTATAGATATTTCGTGTGAGAATTTCTATTTTGTGTATTGCTTCTTAAAGGTGAACTCTAAATTATTAAAGCATGCGCAAACAGGTGCTGTTCAACCTCATGTAAAGCCATCGGATATTCATGACTTTGAATTGGTTATCCCAGATAAGGAAAGCATATATGAATTTCAAGATAAGGTAAAACCTTTCTTTGATAAAATTGCAGCAATTCAAAAGGAGATCTCCCGCCTCTCCACTCTCCGTGACACCCTTCTCCCTCGCCTCATGTCAGGCGAGATAGAAGTCCCGGAATAAGAAGAGCAACGAAAGAAAATAACGAGAAAAGAAAATATAAAATATTAACAATATGGCAGACGACAAGAAATTCACCGAAGACGCATACGAGCAAACGCTCATTGCCCTGTTCCGCGACGAACTCGGCTATGCGTACGAATGTGGCTACGAGGTGGAGCGCGACTATAAGGAGCCTTTCTATCGTGCCGATTTGGTCGCCTCGATGCGACGGCTTAATCCTCAACTGCCAGCCGATGCAATAGATGAAGGAATCAAGCAAATCACCAACATCAGCATCGGTACTTTAGAACAGAACAATGAGCAGTTTACACTCTGGATGCAAAACGGTCTGGAGGTGGGATTCCTGGAAGATGGCGAAGAACGCACAGCCCTGATGAAGCTCATCGACTTCGACCATCCTGAAAGGAATCTCTTCAAGGTGGTGAACCAGTGGCGGGTAGAAGAGTATAAGAACAAACGCTGCGATATGGTGGTGATGGTCAACGGATTGCCCCTCGTGGTGGTGGAGCTGAAAAGCGCCATCTCCGAAGACGCATCCATCGACGATGCCTACAAGCAGATCAAGAACTATCAGCAGAGCATTCCAAGCCTCTTCAGTTACAACGCCTTCAACGTAATCAGCGACATGAGCGAGACCCGTGCCGGAACCATCACCGCCAAGCAAGACCGCTACATGGAATGGAAGACCATAGACGGCTCATACGAGTCAACCCTCTTTGCCGACTATCGCACCTTCTTCCTCGGCATGTTCCAGCAGCAGCGACTGCTCGACATCCTGCAGAACTTCATCTGCTTCGACAAGAACCAGGGCAAATACGCCAAGATTCTTACCGCCTACCATCAGTACTACGCCGTGGGCAAAGCCCTGCAGCGCACCCGTACGGCAGTGGAAGGCAACGGAAAAATCGGCGTGTTTTGGCACACGCAGGGTTCGGGCAAGAGCCTCTCCATGGTGTTCTACGCCCACCAGCTGGTGCAGCGACTGCCCGAAGTAACCATCGTGGTGGTAACCGACCGCAAGGACCTCGACAACCAGCTCTTCGGTCAGTTCTGCCGCTGTCAGGACTTCCTTCGTCAGGAGCCACAGAACGCCCAGAGCCGCGAAGACCTGGGCAATCTGCTGCGTAACCGAAAGAGTGGGGGAATCATCTTCACCACCATTCAGAAGTTTGAAGAAGGCGACTCGGCACTCTCCACCCGCCGCAACATCATCGTGATGACCGATGAGGCGCACCGCTCGCAATACGGCGAGGAGCACTGGGACAACAAGAGCCTGACGATGAAGAAGGGATTCAGCCAGAAGATGAGAGAAGCCCTGCCAGGTGCCTCATTTATCGGCTTCACCGGAACGCCTATCAGCGACCGTGACAGAGACACGGAGGAAGTGTTCGGCAACTACATCGACGTTTACGACATGAGTCAGGCGGTAGATGATGGAGCCACCCGTCCGGTCTATTACGAGAGCCGTGTGGTGAATCTGAACCTGGACGAAGACACGATGAAGCTGCTGAACGATGAGTTCGACAACCTAGCCGATGAGGGAGCCACCGAGGAGCAGATCAGGCAGGCGAAGCAGGAGCACAGCCGGCTGGAAGTACTCCTGGGTGAAGACGCCACCATCGACACGCTGGTAAGGGACATCATCCAGCACTACGAGCAGAACCGTGCGCAGGAACTCACCGGCAAGGCAATGATTGTAGCGCTGACCCGAAGCATCGCCATCAAAATCTACCGCAAGATGCTGGAGCTTCGCCCCGGGTGGACGGAGAAGGTAAAGGTGGTGATGAGCGGTTCGAACCAGGACCCCGAAGACTGGCAGCCGATTATCGGCAACGAAGCCTACAAGAAGGAACTGGCAAGAAAATTCAAGGACAACGACGATGAGATGAAAATCGCCATCGTAAGAGATATGTGGCTCACGGGCTTCGATGTTCCGTCGCTCGCCACCATGTACGTATATAAGCCGATGAGCGGTCATAACCTGATGCAGGCAATAGCCCGTGTGAACCGAGTATTCCCGGGCAAGGAAGGCGGACTGATAGTGGATTACGTAGGCATTGCGCAGGCGCTGAAGAGTGCCATGCAGCAGTACACCAACCGTGACCGCCGCCGCTTTGGAGACCCCGATATCGCCAAGACCGCCCTGGTGAAATGGAAGGAGGAGATGGAAATCTGCCGAGACCAGTTGCATGGTTTCGACTATTCCGGCTTCTTTGAGCCAGACAATACGAAGCGTGCCTTCGCCATCACGGGCGGAGCCAACTTCCTGAGTTCTCCAGCCATGGTTCAACGCAAGAAGAATTTCATGGAGCACAGCAATCTGCTTCACAACGCCACCACGCTCTGCCGTTCGCTCCTGAATGATCAGCAGAAGGCGGAGGTGTGCTACATGGATGCGCTGCGCGTGATGATGCTCAAACTCTCGCAGAAGGGCAAGATCAGCCGACATGAAATCAACGAGCGCATCGGCGACCTGCTCCGTCAGAGCGTGAAGACCGATGGAGTCATCAATCTCTTCGGCGACCGCCAGATAGAGTTCTCGCTCTTCGACGACGCCTTCATCCAGGAGGTGAAGAACATGAAGGAGCGCAACCTGGCGGTGGAATTGCTCACCAAACTGATGAAAGAGAAAATCAAGCAGCAGCAGAAGACCAACGTGGTTCAGAGCGACCTCTTCTCAGACATGCTCAGCCAGAGTCTCTCCAACTATCTGAAGGGCTTGCTCACCAACGAGGAAGTGATAGAGGAACTGTTGAAGATGGCTCAGCAGATGAAGCAGGCTGAGGAAGAGGGCAACGATCTGGGACTTTCGCCCGAGGAGAAGGCATTCTATGATGCGCTCTCCACGCCGGAAGGTGTGCGGCAGGCTTACTCCGACGAGGAGTTTGTGGCGCTGACCCGGGAACTGACGGAAGTACTGCACCGCAACCGCACCATCGACTGGAACCGGAAGGAATCAGCCAGGGCGAAGATGCGAGTGATGGTGAAGCGACTGCTCAAGAAATACAAGTATCCGCCTGAGGGTGCAAAGAAGGCGCTGGAAACCGTGATGCGCCAATGCGACCACTGGGCGGACGAAGAAGTAAACGTAGTATAAACCCTTTAAAATTTTTAGTAAGAAACAGATAGTAAAAAGATAATAATCATAATACGATAGACGCTGATTATCTGACACTTCTACGGTATTCAGAACCTGCAAATTCAGAAATTCGACAAGAAGACGGTGACAGCAAGGCGTCCACTCCTCTACGGCGTGGGCTGTACTTGTTTGTACCTTGCCGAAGGTTCTTGCAGGTACCTGAATACCGGTGCTTACAGGGAACACCCACGCCGCTTTTTTTACAACTATAATTTCAAACCTATAAAATCATGGACGACGAACAAGAAGTGCACTTGAAAAAGCTGGAAGGTCTAGTTACCCGCTTCAATGTTTGCTTCCGCCTTTTAGGAAAAGAAGAAGACGAAAACAACAATGAGGAATTGATAGCTGCTTGGAAGCTGATCTTACGTAATCATGTAAGAAAGATTTTCGATTTACTAAAATCACTAAAGAGCGAAATAGCATGGTCTTTGCTGGATGATAAGAAGGAGAGATTCTATAAGATTAAAGTAGAATTAGAACCTACGCTTACCTCCTATAAGGATTATGAAGGTGAGGAAATGCGCAAAATGGTGAATGACATCATCCTTTTGACTGATGAGGGCTTTCATGGTTTCAGACAATCTTTTGTCAATGATACCTATTGCGAAGACCTTTTCCAGAAGGAAATTGATAGATACCGCAAGGAGAATGAAAATCGACTGGAGCGTATTTACAAGCAGGACAGCCAGGATGAGGCTTTCTTCTTTCCGGATGAAACCCAACTTAAAAACCATATGTTATATAACCGAAAAGAGAAACTTTTCAATTCTCTGTTCGGTGTAGTTTTTCACAATAACGGCAGGGACATTAAGATGACTGTGGGTTTTATTCTTGGAAAGAAGGAACAGACTTACGATAATATCAACGATTTTCTGGATAAGTATGTTTCTTACCAGATAGCCCAGGAGCATTGCGAAATCAAGAAGGAAAACATCTTCCAGAACATGGTTTTTAAGGAGAATGTGGATGTAGATAAGCTGATGCTTAAACTTAAAGACTTAATCGAAGACAATACCCTCAGTGCACAGAAACATTGGTTTATCGTCTATAAGGTTTTCTTGAGCAAGAATTGGCTGAAGAAGTCAACCCAGCGCCTTTTCGTTGACCAGATTAATTCTGCTTTCAGCACTTTATTAAAATGTTCTACGGACGATTTTCATGAGATAAATGGTTATTTCAAGCATAATGATTTCACGGAATGGACGCTTGCTGATTGTGATGCGCCTCCCTGTTGCGAGATTTATAGAGAGATTGCCGACAAGCTTGACTTAGAATTTCAAGAGTCTAAGTACGCCAAGCCTGGAACCTTCATCAATGCAAGAAAGATAGAAAAGTTCAGATAGTATCCCCCAAAGGTATCCCCCAAAATTACAAATTATATCCCCCACATCCCCCAAACGGATTCGTGGGGGATTTTTTTTACCCTTTTGTTTGGAAATCTCACTACTTTTGCATCGTCGAAGAAACAAGACAACGCCGAAATGGTTTGGTGATCTTGAAACAACTTCCGACTACTTTATAATATGAATACTCAGATTATGAGAGTAGTGAAGCAGGGCGAGGCTTTCGCCGTGCAGAGCCAGAAGAGCGAGAACGGCCAGATGATGAAGTGCAACATCGTGTTGCAGGAGATGGGCGGCAAGTACGAGAACCAATATACTGCGGCAATGCTCGGCAATATGGCGCAGTGCAAGTTTGCTCCAGGAGCACTGGTTGCAGTTACGCTTCGATTCACGGCTCGTGAGTATAATGGGCAGGTTTATCAGGATATCCTCGTTACGGATATTGAAAAGCTGGGCAAGTAAAGCTGTGGCTTGATAAACAAGGCAGGTAATTAATCTTGAATTGAAATAGGTGGAGTAAGAATTGTCTCCGGAGATAATTTGCGCAAACTGAAACTTACGACACTTCCTTCGTTCATCCTTATTTTAATTGAAGATTTTATGAAAAAGGGACAGAATAAGCAGGTAAATAACCTGCAGGTGAATAACAATGGTTGCCAGCACGTGCAGCTGGGTGGTATGGCTTTCTATGACGAGAGCAAGTGTTTCCTCTTTGCGCCTAATGAGCATGGAGGACGAGAGAAGGTGCCGGGATTCCGATCACAGGGCGTTGCCCAGCAGTTGACGGATGGTACTTTTGATTTCGTGGTTAAACCACGAGTACGTTCTCAGTCTGTACTGATCAGAAAGCTGGCTCACGGACGATTGAGCAAGACCAAGGATGGAGCTATTCAGCTCACTTTGAAGGTGTTCTGTGATGAAGGAATCAATATCGGCAGCACGCTTGTGAAGGAGGCAGAAGAGGCTGCAGATGCTTTGGTAGAATACCAGTTGAAGCGATAAAATATATGGATGTTCAACTTAATAATAGTAAGTAGAAACACATAAATGAGCTGTTATTTGATAAGGGTGGAGAACGGGCACAAGGTTGCCCGCTCCATCACCTCGCAAGAGGAATATAAACTGATTCGTGGAAGCTACGAGCAGAAGGCTAATCTGCGACTGGCTCGCGAAGGAAACGATGGGGCGAAGCGAAGACTTGTGCAGTTTAATTATTCCGGACATTATCCGCAGGGGGTTGTGAAGGGTATGAAGCTGCCAAGCCGGGCTTTCGGCTTCGATTTGGATGATAAGCAGGATTTCGAGAAGGCGGCCAAGCTGATGCTGAAGGATCCTGATAAGTATGGTCTGCTGATGCTGGAACGCAGCGCACGACAAGGTGGTCATGCGGTTTGCAAGCGAGAAATGGGCAAGACGATTCTCGAAAACCAGGTTAGAATCGCCAAGATGCTGGAGTGCGAGATGGATACTTCGGCTCACGATATTAATCGTGTCTATTTCACGACTTCGGCTGATGCAGATGATTTGCTTTACTTGTCTCCCGAACTCTTCAAGGATGATTACGATGAGGCTGCCGTGGCAGCTGAAGGCAAGGTGTTGGAGGAGCGTGAGAAGTATGGGCAGGAGGAGCTTCCTCCGGGGGCGCACAAGGCTAACAAGCATTACAAGCCTTGGTTGGAGAAGGTTGAAGAGAAGACTTTGAATCCTCAGAAAAATATTGAAAATCAGGAGAATCCTCAAAAGGGTCAATCCTCTCAGAATCCTCAGAATTCTTCTAAGAATCAGGCTCAGCCTGCTTCTGCTTCATCATCCTCCTCTTCATCACAATCCAGCAATGATTACCTCGGAATCCCGTATTCTGAAATTATCTCGAAATGGTGGCAGATGTATAATGACGGTCATGAGCCAGTTCGCTCCAACCGCAACACTTTGACCTTCGAGCTTGCCGTGAACCTTCGCCACATCTGTGGCTTCGACCGCAGTCTGATGGCTCAGATCATCCCCTGCTACGATGGTTTTCCCGAGCAGGAGAAGATGGCTTGCATCAATTCGGCGCTAAACGAGAAGATTACACAAATGCCTAAGCGACTGAAAGATGTGCTTGCCGCTCTGCGACAGGAAAAGCTGAAACAGGGTGCTTCGAATGCTACTGCTGATGCAGAAAGCGAGGCTCTGGTGAATGCGCTGGACGAGGCTAATGCCAAGGACGAAATGTTCTATTTCAATGCTTTGCCTAAGATGCCGCAAGGTGTGCGTGATTCTATCAACGCCGTAGGACCACCTCTGGCAATGCCAGTGATTACCGCCATCTGTCCAGCCATCGGAATGTTGGCTACAGGAGTAAAGGTGGCTGTGCACGGTAAGATGAACTCGCTGAACCTCATCTCCTACATCGCCGGAGATTTCGCCTCTGGTAAGGGAAGTATCGACCCCGTGGTTGATGCATGGACTTCGGAAGTGAAACAGATGGACAAAATGTATCAGCAGCAGGAGGACGAATGGCGAGCCAAGAAGCGTGCAGCTAAGAACAAGAAGGAACAGCCGGAAGAGCCGAAACTGCCCGTAAGATGTCTGACGCTGAACAACACTGTGGCTAACCTAGCCGAGCGTCTGGCTAACACCGAAGGCAAGCACGCCTTCTCGTTTACCCCGGAAGCCGACACCGTGGCGCAGAAATGGAAATCAGCGATGAGCGATTTTTCTGTAATGCTCCGACAGGCGTATGATGGTACGAGCTACGAGCGTGAGGCAAGAAGTGCAGAAGCCGTAAATGTACACATAGACAGACTGTTATGGAATGTGGTGATGTGTGGAACCCCTGATGCGCTTTACCGTGTGGTAAACAATTATACGGATGGTTTTCAGAGCCGTATCGTAGTGGCTCGCACCCCGGACAATACGTTTACTCCGCTGACGGATAATCTTTTTGTGCTTACAGATTCTCAATGCGAGCATATTCATCAGATTGCTCATCTGCTGCCTCTGATGGAGGGTGAGGTGGAACTGCCGAAACTGGAAGCCAAGGGTAGGGATTGGCTGGAGCAGATACGACTGGAGACTATGAAGAATGATGACAAGGTGAAAGCCCGTCAGCGTTTCCGTATCTGTCCTACCACGATGAGAATGATGACCTGCATCATGCTCTGCAAAGTAGCAGAGACGTTGATTCAGAAGCATGGTTTTCAGGGAGCAGAGAAGCAGTTGAAGCAGAATCCGCTATTATGGAAGGAAATGATCGTCAAGATGCAGACGCCTACCATGCTCGCAGTGTTCAATGTTCTTGCTGATTATCAGTTGGATAATGCGCTCTACTTCTTCCGCAGCCGTATCGAGGATGCTTTCTCTTCGAGAGACTATTGCGGACAGTCGGTTTACGACCGTTCTCGTAGAGGTAGAAACGATTCCATTTTTGAGCGTCTGGATATGACCTTCTCCTTCGATCAGGCTCAGCAACAGAGCATTTCCGTAAAAGGGGCAAGTGCTACTCACGAGTCGGTGAAGCAGATGCTGAAGAACTGGAAGCTGCAGGGCTTGATAAGCGTTTTGCCGGACAAACGTTATCAGAAAGCGTCACCTACCGTTTAAAGTGTCATTAAGGGTCAGTGTCATTAAGGGTCATTAAGGTTTTTCGAAATCTTGAACTTCTTAATGACTCTGACACAAGTATCAATTTTTTTTTAATATTATCATTATGTATATTCATATATTTCGCCGTCGCTTCACTCCATGGGGTGTGGATGGCACAATGGTTATCAACGGAGTAATTATCTGCGGCACAGTAGAGCATCCTAAAAATTACCTGCATGCAGGCGATTATTTAATTATACCAGAACCTATCAAGTTCAAGAAGAAGATAGGGGTGGAGTACAAGAAGAAGCACCATAAGAAAGAGAAGGAATTTAAGACAGAGATCGTAGAGGAGTATAAGATCATGCCTTTAATTCTTAAGGATTATTCTTCGTCGTATCCGGTGTCTCGTAAGCCTTATATCACGGCTGGTGTAGGTCCGCTGGCATTGAAGCATGGAAGCATAGTAATGGGCAAGTCTTTAATGTCGGGCGTTGTAGCTTACGATGGGGAACTTTTCAAGAAGTTTTGCAAGAAGATTAATGAGTTAGCTGATGAAAACGAACAAATTGACTTGCATATCAAAGACTTGGGGGAGGAAGAAATTCCCCTAAAGTATCTGGCTTTTTCCCCAGGTAAAGTTTTATAGTTATCTGTATTTTAGCAAGCGGTATCTATTAGTTATTTCTGCATTGTATATTAATAAATTATCATATTATGCGCAAGATTAAGGAAATCATCATTCATTGTAGCGCGACCCGAGAAGGTCGTGACTACACCGTAGCCGACATCGACCGTTGGCATCGTGAGCGTGGCTTTTTCTGCATCGGTTATCATTTCGTGATTTACCGTGACGGAAGCATCCACGTGGGCAGATCAGTAGAAGAGGTAGGCGCCCACTGCAAGGGTCACAACACCGTGAGCATCGGAGTATGCTACATCGGCGGCCTATCCCATGATGGCAAGCCGAAGGATACCCGAACACCACAGCAGAAGGCGGCGCTGAAAGCGCTGATAGAGCAGCTGAAGGAGGAATATCCCGAGGCAACGGTTCATGGGCATAATGAGTTTGCCGCCAAGGATTGCCCTTGCTTTGATGTGAAGGAGGAATTTTAATAAAAAAATGCCCTGTAAGAGCAAAAGCATCGTATTTAAAGCTTTTGCCCCTACAGGGCGATTTGTTTGCGCTCTAGTTTACCCAGGGTGTTACCCTGGGCTAGGAGCTTCTGCCCTTTTCAGGGCGTATTGCTGCAATATTACTTTCCGATGCACCATACGTAACCAACTGACTATCAGTTGTTTAATATATGTTTGAGCCGTATGAAAGCCGGGCTAAAATGTAAGGATTTTTATCTCTTTAATTATCTGATATTCAGTGCCTTTTAGTCCTACTTTCCTACTTTTTTCAAGTATCTTTTTAAGCCCTTTTCTACGCCTTTCACTTTCCCACGCAAATAATGAATGTCGTTGATTCTCAATCGGTTAAGTACTGACGTGCTATTTGTGAGCCGCTTTCCTTATGAATGAAAAAAATGTTGATTATCAGCTACTTACGATTTTCGTATTTTCACTTGGTTTCACTTGATTTCATTCATTTTGTATGTCATGTATCTTTACAAACACCCATTTTCAGGGGTTGAAGATTTAACATATTTAACCTTTGTAAACACTCAAAATCTGCATTTTCGTGCTAAAACGTGGTATTTTACCATTTTTGAGAGGTCGGCTTTTATCTGAATAAATCTGCCATCGTCAGCTGGCATTGGATGTCATCAGAATAGCCGCCCGGCGCAAGTCCATAGGAGGTAATCATCGTGATGAGTACCGTTTTCTCGGTGCCTGTTTCCCTGATGAAGGTCTCCCTTCGGTTGCGGATGCGGTTGTCCTCTTCTTCTGTAATAACGTAAGGGGCGTTGGTATATTTCATCTCACAGAGATTAATTGTATCGTCATTTCTGTCGATGAGCATATCTATCTGTGCTCCCTTCGTCAGCGTCTTGCCTGTGGCAGGGTCTTTCGTTCCCTTATATGACCAGGAATGAACGCTGCTCACGACTGCTGAGAAGCCGAGGGCTGCCTTGATCTGGTTGATGTGCTGCATGCAGACACGCTCAAATGCTCTTCCTGCCCAACCGTAATGGATGGATGAACCTGCGGATGAAGACCAGAAATGCTCATCCCCATTGGTGTTCTCCGATATGAAATCGAAGTAGAATAGGGTGTAGTTGTCTATGAGCTGGAAGGTCGCATCCTTCGTCTTCTTGCCGATGGCTGTGAACTTGCGGATGAAACCGCATTGCTCCAGTTCCTGCAGCGCTTTCGAGAAATCTGCGTTGTCTGAGAGTTTCGACGCTTTCAGCAACTCTTCTCTTAACAGCCCCTGTTTCTTTTTGGCAAGTGCTGTGATGATTGCTATATGACAGCGTGGCTTCTTGAACAGGGAAGCGTAGAGAGCATCAAACTCTTGTGTGAGTTCTCCACCTGGCTGGAAGAATATCCGGTCGAAATTCTGTGCCACGCTCATTCCCTTTTTCAAGAAGCTCCAATAGTATGGGATTCCTCCCAAGGCCATGTAAGCTTCGAGAATCTGTCGGTCCTTATAGCCCAGATTCTTCGCTTCGCAATACTGCTTGCATTCTCTGAGGGTGAATGGTTGCAGCAGAACCTTGCATGTAAGACGGTTGTGAAGGCCACCATAGTTCATGACCACATTGTCGATGATCCATGATGTGGCGCTTCCACAGATGACCAGGATAAGGTCTTTTCTCGTAGAAGCCCATGCGTTCCAGAAATGGTCGAGTGAACGGACAAAGTTTGATTTAACAGTGTCCATCCAGGGAAGTTCATCAATGAAGATAACCTTCTTCTCTTCGTTTTCCGGAAACGTATTCAGGAAATTCCACAGCAGTCCAAATGCCTCAGACCATGTCTTGGGCATTGCACATTTTCCCATTCCGGCAAGATAAAGAGATTCTCGAAAGTCGCTTAACTGCTGCCTGCGAGTGGCTCCGTATGTGCCGGTATGCTGGAAAACGAAATGACTCTTGTAGGCCTCTCTGATAAGAAAGGTCTTGCCGACACGTCGTCTTCCGTAAACAGCCACGAATTGTGATTCATCAGAAGTCATCAGTCCGTGGAGTGTTGCTATTTCATTTTCTCTGCCTATTAACATATCGTATTTCTTGTTTTATTCTCTATTTATTTATGTGGCAAAGATACAAAAATATATCGATAAGTCGTGGAAATGTATCAATATTTAACAGATTTCCACGGGAAATCGTAACTTTTTCGGTTTTTTGCACTGAAAAGTATGTGGCTCAGATTTTTTTAGAAACCTATAGCAGTCTGTATTTACCACTTCATAGCCTCCTTAGGAAGCAACGGAATGGCTCCATAGCGCCCTAATAGATAACCCTTGCGAACGTCTTCACGAGGCTTGAATTCTGCCAAGGATGTAAGATGAGACGCTCCATCCTTTCCCTTCTCGACAAACCAGACTTCATCAGCTCTGATAAGGTCGAGGTTGAGCAGGTT
>ERZ1023881.287-NODE-287-length-17288-cov-50.530552_pt1 | contig 17288 bp, 7 predicted proteins | sample MGYA00380393_ERZ1023881 | MGnify/ENA primary metagenome ERZ1023881 (study PRJEB33179, sample SAMN07449004) | human gut metagenome | biome: Human-gut; feature: Human associated habitat; material: Faeces | host: Homo sapiens | place: India: Bhopal | collected... | reverse complement strand
TTTTATTTGTGCACAGCACGCGCCCATAATCGGAAAAACATATAAAAACACAAGGTTATAAATATGTATGTACTATTTTAAGCAAGATATATAGCTTGTGTTTTGAATGGTTTTTGTCAAAGCCCTGCCTTTCTCCAACGTTAAAAAACCAAAATATCCTTTTCTTTCTTAAACTGTCATATCCTATGCTCCGTCTATAGATGTATGGATATGAAACGTCTTTTAATGTCATGCCTTACCTGCACAGTTGTGGTGGCAGGATGGGCTCAAGGTTCTGTACGTGGAAAGGTGCTTGACAAGCAGACCTCCGAACCGCTTGGATTCGTAAATGTGAAGGTTACGCTCTCTGACAACGACAAATTTGTCGCTGGCGGAACCACCGATATAAACGGCAACTTTAATATCAGCGGCCTGGATGACGGCTCTTACAATGTCACGTTGTCCTACATAGGATATCGTGAGGTGAAGCGTACGTTCACCGTGGGCGCCCCGAAGCGCGACGTCCACTATAACATTCTCTATCTCGCGCAGGACGCCAAGATGCTCCAGGGTGTGACAGTCACCGGACAAAAGGCGACGATGAAGCTGGAGGTGGACCGCAAGACTTTCGACGTGTCGCAGCTTATCAGCAATGCAGGACAGTCGGCGTCTGACGTGCTCGACAACGTGCCCTCCGTGGAGGTGGACAACGACGGCAACGTGTCGCTGCGTGGCAACTCCAGTGTGGAGGTATGGATAAACGGCAAGGCTTCGGGTCTGACAACAGACAACCGTGCGCAGATTCTGCAGCAGCTCCCCGCGGAGAGCATCGACCGCATTGAGGTCATTGACAATCCCTCGGCGAAGTTCTCTGCCGAAGGATCGGTGGGCATCATCAACATCGTGCTCAAGAAGAACCGTAAGGCGGGCTATTATGGTTCGCTGCAGGCTGGCGGCGACACCAGACGCGGAGCCAACACCAGCTTTAATATCAACTACAGCAGTTCGCTCATCGATGCTTACGCCAACATCGGCTATCGCCACCGCTCCAATACGGGACGTGCCGAGAGCCATCAGACTTCTTCCACCTACAATCAGGACTATCGTGCCGACAACGACCACTGGGGCAACAATCTCTTCACACGTGCCGGCGTGACGCTCCACGCCACGAAGAAGGACGAGCTGACGCTCAGCGGAATGCTTATGGACGGCGAGCGCCGCAGCAACAGTCTCACACCTTATTATTATACAGCCGTAGGCGATGGATTGCACGACTATCGCATGGACCGTCTCAGCCGAGGAAAGAGTGGCATGGGAATGTATTACGGCGAGTTTACGTACCGCCACTCATTCTCTGACAAGCACTTCATCGACTTCACCGCGGATATCAGCAAATGGAAGATGGACGGTGACAACTGGTATCAGGACTCCACCGTTGTGGACGGCATTGCCACGTCTTACGACTATCAGTATCGTCCGCAGCATATCAACAATAACCGCAAGGAGATAAAGCTGGAATACGAGAACCAGGTGACGAAGGACTTTAAGATTGAGGCTGGCTATCAAGCCAACTTCTCAAGGGAGAACACGCCGCAGGAATCGTATATTGACAATACGTCGTTTGACGGCGCAGCAGCTGAGGAAGACCGCAAGTACTTCAACCGCTTCATATACAACCAGGACCAACACTCCTTCTACACCACGCTCAGCTATAAGCTCGGTCCGGTGGGCATCATGGGCGGTTTGAGAGGCGAGTACTGGCGCGTCAACACCGAGAGCTATACGTGGGAGCAGGAGCACGATGCGTCGTTGCGTGAGAAGCCTTTCAAGAAGGACTACTTCCAGCTCTTCCCATCGCTGTTCCTCTCATGGCAGATGACTCCCACACAGCAGCTGCAGGTCAACTACACGCGTCGTCTGCGTCGTCCTTGGGGAGGCGAGCTCAATTCGTTCCGTGATACGCGCGACGCCACCACCGTGTCGTTCGGTAACCCGTATCTTACGCCGGAGTTCAGCAATTCGTTCTCGCTCAACTATCTGAAGCAGTGGGACAGACATTCTCTGCTCCTCTCCGCCTACTATCGCCCCACGTCAGACGTCATCCAGCGCATCTCCTACAAGAGTTCAACGGACGGACTGTTCTATTCCACTTCGATGAACGTGGCGAAGAGTCTGTCGTCAGGTCTGGAGTTGACATTGAAGAACAATCTCTTCCGCATCCTCGACCTCACCACCTCCGCCAACGCTTATTACTATAAGCTCAACGGATTCTCATACGACATCGACGGTCAGACGGTGACGGGCAAGGAGGACCATAACTTCGCATGGAACGCCCGCATGACCGCCAGCCTCATCCTCCCTTATGACATCTCCATCCAGACCACGGGACGTTACGAGGCTCGCACGGTGATAACGCAGGGCTATCGCAAGCCAAGCTACAGCATAGACTTCGGAGCAAGGAAGAACTTCTTCAATAAGGCTCTGTCCGTATCGCTCAACTGCCGTGACCTGCTCGACTCGCGCAAGTGGGAGACCTTCACAAGCGGCGAAAACTTCACGCGCCATCAGATTCATCGTCACGGTGGCAGAAAGGTGAACCTGACCGTGACGTATAACTTCGGTAACATGAAGGCAAAGCGCCATCAGATGAAGAAGGGCAGCGACTCCGACGTACAGATGAACTACGGAGGAGGAATGGAAGAGTAGCGGACGATGCCTGTCGTCCGCTACAATATTTGCATTTCTAACGCTCAATACTCCTCGTTCAGCGCACAAAGAAATCCTTGGTGCGAAATTTTCGAGTTTTGAGCGTGCAGCGATAATATGCTGATGTGTAGATAGTTATACGGTTGCGGGAAGAAATGTGCAGTGAATAACGGAGCTAAACAGGCACTATAGGGCTGTTATAGAGCCACTTTTCCACTCTAATACAGCCTCTGTTATCATACAAAAAAGCCTCTTTCCCATTCCAACAGTGGCTGTGTTGGAGTGGAAAAGAGGCTTTTCTTGTATATTATAGGGTCAACAGCGAAGCGAAAACCCACAAAAACAGCAATCTAAATCTCTAAAACCGATTTTTATTTTGTAACATCTTTTTACCGCTTGCACGATATTTGCATCGCCAGCGCCTTGTTCTCCGCTGCCTCCATAATCTCGCGTTCGCCCGGTCCCTTGTCGTTGATGCCGCAGAGATGCAGGATGCCGTGTATTATCACTCTTCTTAGTTCTTCGTCGTAAGTCTTGCCGAACTTCTCGGCGTTGGTGCGTACTGTATCGAGAGAGATGACGATGTCGCCACTTATTATTCCCGGTTCGTCGTAGTCGAAGGTGATGACGTCGGTGTAATAGTCGTGGCCGAGATACTCGTTGTTTACTTCCAGAATCTTCTCGTCGTCCACGAACATATATCCCACCTCACCCACTTTAAGGTTGTATGATGCGGCGACGGCGCGAATCCACGCTGTCGTCTCACGCTTCTTTATCTTTGGCATCTTCACGCCATCTACGTTGTATGTGATCATATCTGTTCGGTATTGTATGTTTTCTCTTATGTTTTTTGTTCTCAAGGTAGAAACTCGGTGCAGTCCCTGCCATAGCTTGTCAGCTCCCTTACCACGGTGGACGAGATGCTGTCCATGCCAGGTTCGGCATACAGCAGGACGGTCTCCACACCGGTGAGACGGCGGTTGATGTCAGCCTGCTCGCGCTCAAACTCGAAGTCGCGCACGGAGCGCACTCCCTTCACGATGAACTTGGCGCCGTGTCGCTCGGCGAAGTCTACGGTCAGCCCCGTGTAAGCCTCCACCGTCACGCGGCTGTCGTCGGCATACAGACGGCTTATGGCAGCCACACGGTCCTCCGTGCTGGTCATATATCGCTTGCCGGCATTCACCCCGACACCTATCACAAGGCGGTCGAAGAGGGGCAGGGCACGCCTTACCACTGAGGCGTGACCGATGGTGAACGGGTCGAACGACCCAACGAATATTCCTGTTCTCTCCATATTGTTCGAATATATGCAAAAGTAATACTTTTATTTGAGTTATTACAAAATAATAGGTAAATTTGCATTCATTATAAATATCAAAACATCCAATTTATGGTTCTAAACTACATCTGGATAGCCTTCTTCCTCGTTGCTTTTGTCATCGCCTTGGTGCGACTGATATTCATGGGCGACACGGAGGTTTTTCCGGCTATAATGAACTCCACGTTCGACACGTCGAAGACGGCTTTCGAGATTTCGCTCGGTCTGACCGGTGTCCTCTCGTTGTGGCTCGGCATTATGAAGATAGGCGAGAAGGGTGGGGTGGTGAACGTCGTGGCGCGTGTGCTGTCGCCCGTTTTCACCCGTCTGTTCCCCGACATTCCCAAGGGTCATCCCGTTACGGGCAGCATCTTCATGAACGTAGCCGCCAACATGCTCGGACTGGACAATGCTGCCACGCCGCTCGGACTGAAGGCGATGGAGCAGCTGCAGGAGCTTAACCCCAAGAAAGACACCGCCACCAATCCGATGATCATGTTCCTCGTGCTCAACACGTCAGGACTTACCCTCATACCGGTCTCCATAATGGTTTATCGTGCGCAGATGGGAGCGGCACAGCCCACGGACATCTTCGTGCCCATCCTGCTTGCCACCTTCTTCTCCACGTTGGCTGGCATCATCGTCACCTCGCTCTATCAGCGCATCAATCTCATCAATCGCACCATGCTTCTCACGCTCGGCGGAATGTGTGCCGTGGTGGCTGCCATCATCTGGGGCTTCTCACAGATGGACAAGTCGCAGATGAACGTCGTGAGCACCAGCGTGGCTAACATCCTGCTGATGACCATCATCGTGGTGTTCATCCTTGCCGGAATGCGACACCGCATCAACGTATATGACGCTTTCATTGAAGGAGCGAAGGACGGATTCACCACCGCCGTGCGCATCATCCCCTACCTCGTAGCCATCCTCGTGGGCATCGGCGTGTTCCGTGCGTCGGGTGCCATGGACATGCTCATCGACGGCATCAAGTGTATTGTCGCCACGCTCGGCGGCAATACAGACTTTGTGGGTGCGTTGCCGACGGCTCTTATGAAGCCTCTTTCAGGAAGCGGAGCCCGCGGAATGATGGTGGACGCCATGACCACATACGGTGCAGACTCGTTCGTGGGACGTCTCTCCTGTATCTTCCAAGGCTCCACCGACACCACCTTCTACATCCTCGCCGTCTACTTCGGCAGCGTAGGCGTGCGCTACACCCGTCACGCCGTGGCATGCGGACTGCTGGCAGACCTTGCAGGAGTGGTGGCAGCCATCGCAATCTGCTATATGTTCTTCGGATAGACAATAAACAAAACAAAATATATGGCAAATCTCAAATCACTTGCTAAGGACACCGCCATTTACGGTCTTAGCAGCATTGCGGGTCGCTTCATCAACTACCTGCTTGTGCCCATTCAGACAACAGCCTTTGCCGCAGCGGGCGGACAGTACGGCGTCGTCACCAACATCTACGCCTATACGGCGCTCCTCCTTGTCGTCCTCACTTACGGCATGGAGACCACCTTCTTCCGCTATGTCAACAAGACGGAGGAGAATCCTCAGACTGTCTATTCCACGGTGCTTATGTCCGTCGGAGCCACAGCTGCGCTCTTCATAGCGCTGGTCTTCGCTTTCCTGCCCCAGATAGCCACGTTCATGAAATATCCTGACCATCAGTCATGGGTGGCGGTGATGTTTGTCTGCGTTGCCATTGACGCATTCAAGTGCATTCCCTTCGCTTATCTGCGTTATCAGAAGAAGGCGCTCAAGTTCGCTGCCCTGCAGCTCGTGAACATCATCCTCAACATCGTCCTCAACCTGCTCTACCTCCTGGTATTGCCAGCTCTTCGCCTCAATCCCTTCGGACTCTACGACGAGCACTTCACGGTGGACGTGGGTATGGTGTTCTATATAAACCTCGTCTGCACCGCTGTGGTTCTTGCATGCTTCTGGAAGGAGCTGACCGGATTTCGCTGGCGCTTCGACGTTCAGCTGTGGCGCCGCATGCTCCGTTATGCCTGGCCGCTCCTCGTGCTTGGCATCGCCGGCATCCTTAACCAGACTCTCGACAAGATTATCTTCCCCTACCTCTATGAAGGAACGGACGAGAAGACACAGCTCGGCATCTATGGCGCTGCCACAAAGATAGCCATGATTATGGCTATGATTACGCAGGCGTTCCGCTATGCCTACGAGCCCTTCGTCTTCGGCAAGTCGAAAGACAAGGACAACCGCGAGACTTACGCCAAGGCGATGAAGTTCTTCATCATCTTCACTCTCCTTGCCTTCCTCGTGGTCATCGCTTACCTCGACGTGCTGCGCTACATCATCCCCAACGAGAGCTACTGGCCCGGTCTGCGTGTCGTGCCTATCGTAATGGCAGCCGAGATAATGATGGGCATCTACTTCAACCTCTCGTTCTGGTATAAGCTCATCGACAAGACCATCTACGGCGCATGGTTCTCCGCAGCAGGTTGCGTGGTGCTCGTCGCCGTCAACGTAATCTTCGTTCCGCGTTACAGCTACATGGCTTGCGCATGGGGCGGCGTGGCTGGCTACGGCACGGCAATGGTGCTGTCTTACCTCGTAGGTCAGAAGAAGTATCCCATCGCTTATCCGCTCAAGTCGATAGGCGTGTACGTGGCTATAGCAGTCCTCTTCTATTTCTGCATGAACTACTCCAACGACCATCTCCCCAAGCTCTTCGCCCTCGCCGTAAACACTATACTGGTGCTGGCATTCGTGGCACACATCGTCTATCATGACCTGCCGCTGAAGAGTCTGCCCGTCGTGGGAAAGTATTTCAGAAAGTAGACGTATATACATTATCTATATAATATCGCGAAACATATAATCAATAAATACCAACAACAAACCAAATCAAGATTACATGAAAAAGAAAAACCTCCTTATGGCTGCAGCCCTTATGCTCTCTTCGGCTGCCGCTCATGCCGACGAAGGCATGTGGACGCTCTACAACCTGCCGCAGGCGGTGTATGAGCAGATGAAGAGCTACGGCTTCTCGCCCTCTTACGACCAGCTCTATAAGAGCGATGACGCCATCAAGAATGCTGTCGTAAACTTCTCTGGCTTCTGCTCAGGCGTAGTGGTATCACCCGACGGTCTGGTGTTCACCAACCATCACTGCGGCTTCGAGGCCATCCGTGCCAACTCAACAGTGGAGCACGACTACATGCTCAATGGTTTCTATGCCAAGTCGTTCGAGGAGGAACTCCCCAGCAAGAACATGTTCGTGAGCTTCATGGTGGACCAGCAGGACATCACTCCCGAACTGGAGAAGCGTGGCATCAACTCAATGGACCGCAAGGAGCGCGAGAAGCTTCTCAACGACGTGGAGAACGAGATGATTAAGGCTGTACACGCAAAGGACCCGAGTCTCGAACTCGAAATCAAGCCGTTCTATGAGGGCAATAAGTATTACGCCACCACATACCGCATATTCCGCGACCTCCGTCTTGTCTTCACCGTACCTAAGTCGATGGGTAAGTTTGGCGGCGAGACCGACAACTGGATGTGGCCGCGCCAGACCTGCGACTATTCTGTGTTCCGTATCTACGCCGACCCCAACACCAACGGTCCGGCTGCATACAACAAGCAGAACGTGCCCTACCACCCGAAGCATTGGGCTCAGGTGTCGATGGACGGATATAAGGAAGGCGATTTCGCTATGACCATCGGTTATCCTGGATCAACGGAGCGCTATCTCTCAAGCTACGGCATCCGCGAGATGCGTGACGCCGAGAACGCTCCCCGCGCTCAGATACGCGGCGTGAAGCAGGAGGTGATGATAAAGCACATGCGTGCCGACGAGGGTGTACGTATCAAGTATGACTCGAAGTACGCTCAGAGCTCCAACTACTGGAAGAACTCACTGGGTATGAACAAGTGTATCGACTCTGTGGGCATCGTTCGCCAGAAGGCTGACTTCGAGGACCGCATCGAGGAATTCCAGAAGTGGACTGGCTACCTCAAGGGCAAGCTCGACTTCCAGAAGATGAAAGAGCTTTACGCCACACGCTTCGACGCTGACAAGCTCGCTACAGTATGGCGCGAGACATTCGCAAGAACCAGCGAGTTTAACACACGTGCGCTTACGCTCATCGGCATGATGCCGAAGGACAGCAAGAAGAAGACCTACTACACCTTCACTGACAACAGCGACGAGTGGGATGAGGCTCTCGACAAGGACGTAATGGCAGCGCTGATAGACAACTATCGTCAGTATGTAAAGAAGGAAGAACTGCCTGAGTTCTATAAGACCATTGAGGGAAAGTTCGCAGGTGACAGCCGCAAGTACGTTGACTATCTCTACAAGAACTCCGTTATCATGAAGTCCGGCAAGAAGATTACGCTGACAGAGAAGGCTCTCGCCAAGGACCCCGGCTATCAGTATGCCAAGGCAGTGAAGGCTGTGTACGACAAGTGCTACGACGTTATGAGCAGCGTTTATGACGCCATCGAGGAGCAGGAGAAGTATCTTTGCGACGCCAAGGTGCGCTACGAGCAGGAGCTTCCCCACTACTCTGACGCCAACTTCACAATGCGTCTTTCTTACGGTCAGGTGGGCGGCTATCTGCTCAACGGCGAGCCTTCAGGCTATTACACCGACGCTGCCTCTATCGTTCGCAAGATGGAGTCAGGCGAGAAGGGCACCATCGACTACCAGGCTGAGCCTATCATGAAGAAGCTTCTCTCTGCCAACGACTTCGGCAAGTACGCCGACAAGACCACTGGCAAGATGCAGCTCTGCTTCCTTACCAACAACGACATCACCGGCGGCAACTCAGGTTCGCCTATGTTCGACGGCAAGGGACGCCTCATCGGTCTGGCTTTCGACGGCAACTGGGATTCGCTCTCAAGCGACATCTGGTTTGACAAGCGTCTGGCACGCTGCATCGGCGTGGACGTCCGCTACATGATTTACCTCATGGACAAGTGGGGCAATGCTGACCGTCTCATCAAGGAGTTGGGCCTTAAGTAAGCATACAGCCTATATATAATAAAGGTGTATCAGAACGTGTGACGGCGTTTTGATACACCTTTTTTAATATATTTATTTGTCACTACTTATATCTTAATATTTTATAGTTTGTAAGATATTTTAGTGTATTTATAGAAATTCGTAGTATTTCTTCTTGTTCTTTAATATAATTTATTACCTTTGCTTATCTCAATCTTTGTTTTCTAATAGCACTGAAGAATAACATTATTATCTAATAACATTAAAGTATAACACTATGCAGAAAAAACTGACCACTCTTTGTCTTGCACTTCTGACGATGTCGGGCGGCGAGGCGATGGCGCAGCCGCTTGCTAAAGGCAAGACGGAGTTTGCGGAGGGCGTGGTGCGCGTCAAGCTCCAGAGGGAGGTGGCGTCACTCGTGGAAGCCGCAAAGCTCCCTACCGACGGTAAGCTCAAGGCAGGTGCACGCTATGTAAAGACGGGTGTCAAGCAGCTCGACGTCACGGCGTCGAAGCTTGGTGCAGTGAGCATGAAGCGCGTCTTCCCATATGCGGGTAAAGACGAGGAAAAACACAAGGCGTTCGGCCTCGACCTCTGGTATGACATCACCTACAACAATGAGGCGATGACACCGGCGCAAGCTCGTAACCTTTATCGTTCGACGCTCGGCGTACAGTATGCACAGCGCATACCGGTCTACAGCATTCCTGACGACCAGAACTACCTGCCGGTGTCGCCATCTACCATTGCGAGGGCGCAGAGAGCGGCATCCACAATGCCGTTTAACGACCCGTTGCTGCCCGACCAGTGGCATTATTACAACGACGGACACATCTACGGAACGAAGGCTGGTGCCGACATCAACCTTTTCCCGGCATGGGAATCGGGCGTGACCGGATCGAAGGACGTCACCGTCGCCATTATCGACGGTGGTTTCCAGATTGACCATCCCGACCTCAAGGACAATCTATGGATAAACGAGGCGGAGCTTAACGGCAAGCCCGGCGTGGACGATGACGGTGACGGATTCGTGGACGACATCTATGGATATAACTTCGTGATAAATTCTGCCAATATCAACGCTCATACCCACGGCACGCACGTGGCAGGTACGGTGGGCGCCACGAACAACAACGGCATCGGTGTCGGTGGTGTGGCTGGTGGCTCGGACGGTACCGGCGGTGTGAAGATGATGGTTTGTCAGGTGTTCGACTCACGTGCAAGCAGTTCGGCAGTGGCTGACTTCGGCGCTGCCCTTGTATATGCTGCCGACCGTGGCGCCAGCATAGCCCAGTGCTCTTGGGGTATGGGTATGGCAGGCGACGAGGACGTGGCTGTTTCTGAGGCTGTGCGTTACTTCACCGCCAATGGTGGCGGCGAGAAGATGAACGGCGGTCTTTGTATTTTCGCAGCCGGTAACAACGGCGAGGAAGGCGACTTCTATCCCGGTTGCCTCGACGAAGCTGTGGCAGTAGGCGCGTTGGCTTCCGACGGAAGCGTTGCTTACTACTCCAACCGAGGCGCATGGGTGGACGTGACTGCCCCCGGTGGTCTTATGGACAGCGGACAGCAGTATGGTGTGCTCTCCACTCTTCCGGGCAGCACATACGGATATAACGAGGGAACGTCAATGGCATGTCCGCACGTTTCGGGTATTGCCGCGCTCATCCTCTCGAAGTATGGCAACAAGCAGTTCTCCAACGAGACGCTGCGCACGCTCCTTACCACATCCGTGAACGATATGTATACGCAGAACCCCGACTATGTAGGACTGATGGGTTCAGGATATATCGATGCTTACAAGGCATTGCAGGGCAAGGAAGGCAGCACGCCTGACGCTGTGGCTGACTTCACCGTAACGCCGTCGCATGACAATGCCCTCATCGAGTGGACCATCCCCGAGAGCGAGGAGAAGAGCATCGACCACCATGTTATATATTATAGCACGGAGGAGTTCAGCGCTTCGGACAACCTCAACTCGCTTCCTTCAGTGTCGGTGGATACCAAGTTTAAGTATTCCGGCGACAAGATGGCTTACGAGCTTAACGGTCTGAAAGCCACCACTAAGTATTACTTTGCCATCGTTGCCTACAACCGTTGGGGTAAGGCTTCGGCAGTGTCGCCGATTAAGTCGGCTACGACAAACGCCGGTCCTAAGGTGGAGCTTGACAAGACTTCGCTCTCAATGGCAGTGGACGCCAGCAAGTCATTGATTGGCGAGACAAGCTTCAACGTGAAGAACGCCGGCGAGGGTGTGCTCAAGTACGAGCTTGAGGCAGCCACAAAGCGCGTCTCCATCTCTACGAGCGCACGCAACGAGAAGCCGCAGCCGGGTCAGATGGTGAAATTCTCAGGCACAGTAAGCCCGATGCTTGCTAAGGCCAACACCATTGCTTCGTCTGACTATTACGCAGCAGACTGGCCTGACACGCTTACTTATTCGAAGGCGCTTTACAGCTACATAGGCGAGTCGGACATCAAGCTTCCGAACGCCATGGCACAGTATTTCTATGTGGATAAGCGTAAATATCCTAACGGATTCAACCTTACCGGTCTGCGATTCCAGGGACATAACGGAACCAATCCGGAGATTGCCATCTACGACGGAGCACGCTCCATCTCTACGGCAAGCCTTATCCAGACCGTTCCCTACGACTTCTGGGCTTACAACTGGAAACTGAACCTTCAGGAGCAGATCTACTTTGCACCGGGTTCGAGCTTCTGGGTGGTTGCCAAGTTCCCGGCAGGAGCAAAGAATCCGCTCGGCGCAGGCAAGTCTGACCAGAAGGACATGGCACAGTACAGCTTCTACAGCTCTGACAACGGCAACACATGGACACAGCTCAGCGAGGTGCTCAAGGGCTCAAGCTTTGAGGCAGTGTCTGACCAGCTCACTTGGGCTGTGCAGTGTATCAGCCAGAACCCCGACTGGAGCGCAGTGCTCTCGCCGGAGCCTATCAGCGGTGAGGTTCGTCCGGGCGAGAGCCAGGCGGTGACAATGCGTAACGACGGACAGAAGCTTGTCAACGGTACGTATAACTTCAACCTCCATCTGAAGACCAATGAGGCAACTGACTCGAAGAGCCAGGTGGCACTCACGATGACCGTAAAGGGCAACAAGCCTGAGCTTCACAGCCAGCAGCTTGTCGACTTCGGTAGCCTCCTCGTAGGTCAGGAGAAGACCATCAGAGTGGAACTCACCAACAGCGGATACGGCGTGTTTGGCGGTAAGTGGGGATACATCCAGGCTTCATCGGGCGACGTCACATCGTCTTCAGACCAGTTTGACGTTAGCAAGGGTATGATGAACGTTGCGGCACGTGCCTCAGGTCTGCTGCCCGTGACATTCAAGCCGACAAAGGAAGGCAACGTATCAAGCACCATTACACTCAAGGACAAGAGCGGACAGACTTATTCGTTCATAGTTCGCGGTGTGGCTTCGATGCCAGCCAAGATGGAGATAGCTAAAAATGAGTATGATCTCGGCAATCTCAAGGTTGGCGGAAGCGAGAAGACAGCTGTGGTGACCATCAAGAACACCGGCAACTATCCTCTCCAGTATGTCTTCCCGAAGTATTCTTCAAAGAAGATAGACGGAAGCACGAACCGCGTACACAAGTTCGGCTACACCATCAAGTCGAACGTGGCTGGCGACAACTCGTTCAGCTACGAGCCGGTACCGGAGCTTTCTGATCCTATGGACCTCACATCACAGTTCACCACCAACAACTGGCAGTCGTCGGCAGTGAAGCTCGGCTTCAAGTTCCCGTTCTACGGCAAGGAGTATGAGGAGGTTTACGTATCTTCATACGGTGGTTTGTCAATGTTGCCTATGGAGGGCCGCATCTCTTGTATGGTGCCCACCGGCGACTGTGTTGACGGACTCGGCTACGTATCTGCCTATACCAACTCAGGCTGGATGGATATGGGAGCCAACTCCAAGGTTACTTGCGGACGTAAGGACGGCAAGTTCTACGTCATCTTCAAGGATGTGGTTACGCCTGCCACCAACGGTGCCGGCGAGGTTACCACACTGAGCTTCCACATGGCTCTCTGCCCGGACGGAAGCGTGGAGGTTTATTATGACGACTATACACCGGCTGGCGTGTTCGGTAGCGGTGGCAACAACTTCGTCGGTGTCAGCGACATCGCTGCAAAGGACGCATGCGTATTCACCGACGCTGCTATGGTACACAGCCAGAATTCAGGCGTAGACGCTCCTTACTACGATATCAAGACGGGTAGCGCCATCAAGATTGTGGCTCCTTCCAAGTCGATGATCAAGAGTCTGTCAAGCACGGACGGATATATCGGTAACGGAGAAAGCCAGGACATCACCGTAACACTCGCTGCCGGTGACGACCTCTATGCAGGCGAACTGACCAACTATCTCACCGTTGTAACCAACGACCCGTTGACCCCGAGCGCCAACATCGCTCTCAAGGCCAACATCACCGGCCTTAACCTTAAGGCTGAGGCAGCTGTGGACGCAACGGAAGTGGACTTCGGTAAGGTATTCCGCACTTCGCAGCAGAAGCGCACCGTGGTTCTTTCTAACAACGGTAAGAATGTCCTCAAGGTAAGAAAGGTGGCTGTCAAGTCTGGCAAGTTCACTGTTGCTGACGACATCAAGTCAGGATTTAATGTTCCCGCAGGTCAGAGCAAGGACATCGCCGTGACGCTGCCCACAGAGAATAAGGGCAACGTGAACGACGTGCTCGTCATCAGCTACTGGGACGGCAAGACCACAAGCGTGAACCTTAAGGGTGAGGTTATCGGTGCTCCGGTATGGAACATCACTCCCGAGACCGTCGAAAGCACCACTCCGTACGGCGTTAACGTAACACGTGACGACATCGCCATTGCCAACAACGGCGACGAGACACTTACCTTCGCACCGCAGCCCGAGACATGGTATCGCCCGATGGACCTTATCGAGGAAGAGGGCAAGTCAAGTGTGGACTATATCTTCCGCGCCAAGAGCGACGGCTTTGACGTACCGTTCGAGTGGATTGACATCGTGGACGACTACACCGAACACATGCCTTACTCGTACTACATCGAAAAGACAGACTTCAAGAAGGTGGAGCTTCCGTTCGAGTTCCCGTTCTATGGCAAGAAGTATAAGGAGATGTATATCTACAATACAGGCTTCGTATCGTTCGATGCTCCCGTGGAAGACTACAAGCAGTTCCCCGAACCGCCGGCAAGTCTGCCTACCACAGAGACCTTCTACAGCAACATCATCTGTCCGTTCTGGGGCAACCACTCTATGAATACTCCTTCGTCAGACGGCGTTTACTATAAGGCCAATGACGACAACTGCGTGGTGACATTCAAGAACTATGGCAACACGATGATGTCAGGAATGAACTTCCAGCTCATCATGCGCAAGGACGGAACATTCAAGTTCCAGTATCTCGTTTCGCCTGATGGATTCCAGCTCGGTGTCTTCGGACTCTGCGGCATCATGGACCACTCAGAGACTCGCGGTATCAATCCTTCAGACATGTATATCAACTCCGGCAACGCCGTAGAGTTTATGCCTTACAAGAACTATTCTGTAGCTCCTGGTGAGAGCGTCAATATGCCCGTAACGCTGTTGGCAGACCAGCTTGCCGACACATACGAATATGCGCTCAACATCAAGACCAACGACCCGCAGAACGAGAATGTCAGCGTGCCCGTCACGATGGACATCACCGGTGAGGCTGACGCCGAATTCCCGGAAACTCTCGTCATAGAGCAGCCCGTTGACGCTGCTGCAATGTCGCAGCCTTACTACGAGTTCTCTGTCGTTAACAAGGGAACACGCGCATTCACTGTCACTGACGTTAATTCAGACATGTTCATGGCAGACGAGTCTGACCCGTATGCAATGCCTGAGGCTAAGCTTGAGGTATACATTCCTAATGAGAATGGTGGCGGTGCCGATCCCGGTCCGCTCGCTGCAAGCGACGTCCAGAAGGTATGGATGCCGTACGAGTCGGGCATGATGGAACCGCTCGTAGTGGGTAAGGAACCGCTGAAGTTCCGCATCGGACTCTATAACGTATCTAAGGTACACCAGAAGGACTATACGATGACCTTCAACGTGGAGGGACTCGGTGTAGATACGAAGACCACAAACGTGAAGCTGAACATCACTGAGGCTCCGGTTCTGGCATTCGACAAGAACGAGATTCGCATCTCTAACGTATCTGACGATTATGTCGGCGAGGTTTCTGCCAACATGAAGAACAACGGCGGATACAAGCTTACGTACGACCTTCAGCTCAGTCCTTCAGGACGCGACGCTGTTGTGGAATACAACGACTTCGACGAAGAACTGCCGTTCTCGGCATACAACGTCATTGCCAAGCCGTCTCTCGCAGAGGTGAAGACCTATCTGGAGAACGGATGCCAGCCTATCAATGGCAAGAAGGCAAGAAAGGCGATGGGTATGAACAAGGTGGTGAAGGACGACCAGAAGTTCTTCTATGACGTCCCGACCGACTTCGAGTATCCCGTACTCTATCATCCGGTTCTCAATCCGGTTACCAGCGCCATCGCTGCCCTTATGGGTAGTGGCGACAAGGCACTCGACGAGAACTTCTATGCTGCTACACGTTACGAGGCACCGGCTGAAGGCTTCAACGTCACCGACCTCTACTTTGTCGGCACTGTCGGCACATTGGAGAACGTGGACATCGAGGCAAGCATCATCCTCGGCAACGACGTTACGGCAACGGAGCGCACCGTAGGACACGGCAAGCTGCATGTCGACTCGGAGGAACCGGGCGAGATGGGATATCAGGGTAAGCCTTATATGCTCACCTTCGACAAACCGGTATACATCAATCCTACCGATACCTTCTATGTAGTGATGAAGTATCCTGCCGGATATAAGTCATCTGCTCTCATGGCTTCTAAGGACGGCGACATGGAACCTGGACGTTACATGGCTCATCTCAAGGCTCTCGGCGGATGGGTAGACATCGAGGAAATCTATGACGGCGTGCAGTCAACTGGCGCTTTCGGCTACTTCATGACCTGCGTTCAGCGCACAGAGGGCGAACCGTGGATCAAGTTGCTCAACGAGAATACCGCCGGTGAGGTGAAGGCTAAGGGAACGCTGCCGCTGAAGTTCAGCGTCAACGCCAAGAGTGCTTACTTCACACGCAACAACAAGGCCACTCTCGTGGTTCGCACCAACGATCCTGCCAACAAGACGTACAACTATCACATCTTCATGGACAAGAACGGTGCACCGGTAGTTGAGGCTACTGAGGCTGTCGTAGCAGCCAAGCAGGGCATCATCACTAACGTGCCAGTAACAGTCAGCGACCTCGACGGCGACGCCTTCTCAGTAAGCGTGGACGACCAGAGCGGCTTCGCTACAGTGGCTGAATACTGCAACGAGAACGGCACTCAGGAAGGCATCACTCTTACTGACGGAACGTTCAACGTTGCTGCAGGCAAGACTCTGAAGATGACTGTTGCCCTCAATCCTGAGTATGGCAAGGAGAATGTCGGACCGCACAAGTTCGAGATTAACGCCACTGACGCGAACGGCAACGCCGGCACCACAACAGTCGACTACTCCGTTGTCTTCACCAACCGTGCTCCTGAGTTTATCGGTGAGAAGGAAATGACAGTCGGTAAGGGCACTGTTTCGCAGGTTGTATATTACAACACGCTCTTCAAGGATCCTGACGGTGACGAGATGACGTATAAGGTGACAACTGCTGACGAGTCGATCGCTCAGGTTTATGGCTCTGCCAACGGCTTCGTAGTAAGTGGTAACCGCCTCGGTTACACCAAGCTTAACATCGTTGCCACCGACTTAGAGAATTCTTCTACAACACAGACAATCTCGCTTGCTGTGGTTAATGCCACTGGCATCGACGCCATCTCACTTGGCGACGGAATGATAGCAGCCGTTGCTGATGGCGACGTCGTTTACGTCAAGTTGGGCATGGACGCAGCCGAAGCCAAGATCACCATCCTTACCAACGGTGGTATGCTCGTAGGCGAGGCAGATGCTTCTAACGTCAAGGCTGGTTCAGTAACCACAGTGAAGCTCGCTTCCGCAGCCGCACCTGGTGTCTACATCGCTTCTGTCGTAGCCGACGGCAAGCAGTACGACGTCAAGTTTGTGGTGAAATAAGCAATAGCAGATAAATAAAAAACTCCTCCCTCCCCGTCTTTCTCAATTTTGGAAAAGAAGAGGAGGGAGGAGTTTTATCATTATAAATAATATTATTGCTGTCCGGTAAAACACAAAAGAGCATAAAAATCCTCCCCGAAGCCCCG
>ERZ1023881.282-NODE-282-length-17521-cov-66.517291_pt1 | contig 17521 bp, 14 predicted proteins | sample MGYA00380393_ERZ1023881 | MGnify/ENA primary metagenome ERZ1023881 (study PRJEB33179, sample SAMN07449004) | human gut metagenome | biome: Human-gut; feature: Human associated habitat; material: Faeces | host: Homo sapiens | place: India: Bhopal | collected... | reverse complement strand
GAGCGCAATGAAAGCTCGCTTTCAAATTGCCGAGTGCAGCTAATCTTCTGCAAAGATTATGCAAATGAGCGCAATGAAAGCTCGCTTTCAAATTGCCGAGTGCAGCTAATCTTCTGCAAAGGTAATGAAAATATTCGCTAATCCAAAAAATAACACTGTTTTTTTGGATTATAATCCGAAAATTCGTACTGATTTTTTGGATTAGGACATTTTTGAGCTATTTTTGCCTTGTTAATAGGGTGCCATGTAACTTTAGTTTATACCCAATGTTACTTACGTCACTTGTAGGCATCAAGCCCTACGCTTGTAATCATTCAGTACTGGGAGGGCAGGTAACAAACCTGCCCTCCCAGTGCATTTTGATACGTTTGATAAAGTATTTGATATATGGCGCAAAGCCTATGTCGGATTATTCTTGTAATTTTGCAACGAATAAACAATTTAATCATATACGAATGAAAAAGAAAAATATCCAGACCCCCGTTTTATCAATGGCCATTGCTGCATGTATGATATCTCACCAGCAAAATGCGCGGGCCGGAGAAAATCCGTCCCTGCAAAATGATTCCGTGCCTTATGTAACCATGCCGGACGTTTCCCCTAAACTCACCACAGGAGATGGAAATCCCCTGCTGGATTTTATGTTTACAGCGGATCCAACTGCAGTAGAATATAATGGCAGAATTTATGTGTACGCAACAAACGATCAGCAACAATATGATTCAATAGGCGGTTACGGAAAAAACTCCTACGAATACATCAAATCTCTGGTGATGATGTCTTCCGATGACATGACAAACTGGACCTATCACGGAATTATTAAAACAGACAGCATCGCCCCATGGATACAAACATCATGGGCACCGTCGATCGCAAAACGTGAGGAAGCGGACGGCAAGACTCACTTCTACCTCTATTTCTCCAATAGCGGGGGTGGAACCGCAGTGCTGACATCCACATCCCCCATAGGACCGTGGTCAAGCCCGCTGAATCATAGTTTGGTAGACACAAACACTCCCGGCATAGCAGGAGAATGCAAAGCCGCTTTCGATCCGGGTGTAGTCATCGATGACAAAGGAAAAGGTTGGCTGACAGTAGGCGGAGGATGTGCTCGCATTATGCGTTTGGGAAAAGACATGATTAGTGTGGATGGCCCGATAAAGCCCATCAGGGCTCCCCATCATTTCGAAGCTAACGAATTAAACTACATCAACGGCACATACGTTTATACTTATAACATAGATTGGCAAGATTTTAGCGACTGGCCTCTCCCGACAGAGAGACCAACCACCTGTTGCATGAGTTACATGACTAGCAAAACTCCGCTGGTAACCAAAAGTTGGAAATACCAGCACAACTATATGAAAAACCCTGGAGATTATGGATTTGACTACAGCAACAATCATACACATCTACACAAATTCCGCGGGAAATGGTATGTATTCTATCACACAATGAGTTTGCAACATAGTTTCAATACAACAGCTGGTTTTCGTAATGTTTGTGTCGATGAAATACAAGTTGACGAGAATACTGTGAATATCCACATGGGTAATCAGACTCTGAAAGGCGTAAAACAGATACAGCCTATGAATCCGTTCATCATCCAGCAGGCCGAAACCACAGCAGCCACACAAGGTGTCAAGTTCACAAATGGAAAAAGCATCGGGGACATGTATGCCGTTACCGTTCCCAACAAGACTGGCATCATTGCTGTCAGAGGTGTGGAATTCAACAAAGTACCTTCCAGTCTGGAAATTAAGGCATCCGGAAACGGAATCATAGAAGTCCGCCGGGATAGGCCGGACGGAGAAGTCATTGCTTCAATCAAAGTCGGTACCCCGCAAATGAAACTCATAGAATCCCAACTTCAAAAGAATATGACAGGCACAATGGACCTCTGTTTTGTCCTGAAAGGAAACAATATCACATTCGACGAATGGAAGCTCAAATGATAACTTCCTGATGACAAGGAGGGTGCATTGCCCATTATGATGCACTCTCCTTAACTTCCTGTACGTATCCCGCGCTGAGGAGACTATGCATGGAAGCTGTGCTATCGTTGGATTCTCTTGTTTGTTTTTGCAACACTAAGATAAGTGAATTCTTCGACATGGCAAAATCCTGGGCCGCTCGGCTCTGCCGCTTGACTTGTTCAAGAACTTTTTGCTGCTCAGGTGTTTAAAAAGTTTAATTTATAATAGTGTTGCGTAATTAAGGACTATATTCGCCAACTTCATGGCACGTATGGATTGGGCTGCATACGGCAAAGGAAACCGTAACCCGATAGTCATCGTAAATGGTGAAAAGGGATTGAACCCGATTATAATTGAACCAGAAACAGAAGAGGAACTCCAATTAAACGCTTCAAAATCTGTGGATCCGGATAAAGATAAACTGACATTCCACTGGTGGATATTGCCGGAAGCGGGTACTTACACCTCAACGGTAAGTATCAGAGAGGCAGACAAAGCTAATGCCATTCTACGTATCCCCCAGGATGCGGCAGGAAAAGAACTGCATATAATCTGTGAAGTGACAGACAATGGGACTCCGGCACTGACCAGTTACAGAAGGGTCATCATCCGCCCAAAACTTGGCGAGACATTCAACCTTTCTGGGCAGCGATAAACATAACTATAAAGGCAATGTTATCAGAAAAAGATAATTCAGTAATTGATATTTAACATATAACAAATTCCCAGAGAAGGACGTGATGTATTAGGCTCATCTGTATATTTTTCCTCTGTTTTGATCAAACATTTGGGGAATCTGGAATATTTTGGGCAAAAACATTTGGGGAATCTGGAACATTTGTTTATTTGACTTTTCCTGATTTCCTCTTCAAATAGGTTTGATGTGTATCATTTTCGTTATAATGTTGGCTATCAAACCTATTTGGTACTTCTCACAAAGTATTTGTTACACCCCGCAAAGTCTTTTTCAGCCTTTTCTGTTATTTTTGCAAGCGGAAATGAGAAACATTTCTCGTTCCACGAATGAACAATTATTATCAATAAACTTAAAATTAAAAGCGTATGAAAAAGTTTTTTACTTTGATTGCTGCTGCCTTGATGGCAGTTAACGTGAGTGCAGCTAACAAGGTGCTGAAGATTACTGGCACCGCTGACAAGGCTAATGCTTGGGATAGCCAGTGTTTTATCAACCTTAAGAATCTAGTGAAGGGCAAGCCTTATGTCGTGAAGTTTGATGTGTACACTACAGCTGGTACCGAATTCAAAATCGGAACAGAGGCTATTGACGAGACTCAGACAGAGCATATGACGGAGTGGAATGCTTCTGCAGTGTTCAGTTATACTGAGGAACTTACCTTGACTAATCAAAAGTCAGAGGCAGTAATAAACTTCCCTGGTAAGACCACGGTTACTTGTCACTCCCACTGTACTGCAAAGCCAGGAATGGAGATAGATCATACAAATGGTAATACCAAAAATTGTGATCCGGAAATTTTGGAGAATTATGAGTATGCAGCTACTGCACTCTTGCTGAATGTAGGAAAGATGCCTAAGGATGCAGTCATCTATATTGGTAGCATTAAGGTGTATGATGCAGATGGCACCCTCCTTTCAACAGAGAATTTTGATAATGCAACAGTTGGTGAGTATGATGCTAATAAGACTGTTCACTATCCAGGTTGGCAGAATGCTGCTACATTTGAAATTGTAGAAGAGCCTACTACAGGCATTTCTAAAATTGAGAGTGCAAATGTAGCTAAGGATGGCAAGTGCTTCAACCTCGCTGGTCAGCAGGTAGGTAAGGGTTACAAGGGCATTGTGATCAAGAATGGTAAAAAGATGGTTATCAAGTAACAGATGAGACGTTTTACAATGCTCGCATCTCTCCTCATGGTTCTGTGCCTACAAATGGCGGCACAGACCTGGGAAGATGTAAAAGTGGGGACTTCTACTCGCAAGACCCTCACTTATGTACCAAAGAATGTAGAGAAATCACCGGCTCTGGTGATTTCTCTTCATGGTATGAATCAGGACCCTGGGTATCAGCAGAATCAGACGCAATGGAATGCGCTGGCTGATACCGAGGGTTTTATTGTTACCTATCCGCTGGGTAATAACAAGATGTGGGACACTCACGGTACTTCTGATGTGGAGTTTGTGAAGGCTGTCATGAAGGATATGGAGCTGAAGCACAATGTGGACAAGAACCGCATCTATCTCTCGGGTTTCTCTATGGGTAGCTGGCTGGGGTATCATTGCCTGGAAACTCTTGGCGATAAAATTGCCGCCTTCGGACCAGTAAGCGGTGTGGATATCGGCAAGCAGCCTAAAGCTAACCGCAAGGTGCCTATCATGCATATTCACGGAACCGGCGATGACGTGTTCAAATATACGGGCGATCCTCATCACATGGCTGGCGGTTATCCTAGCATTGAGGAATATGTAAAGAAGTGGGCTGCCTACGAAGGATGTGATGTAAGCAACCCGCAGGTAATCCGTCCTTATCCTGCCGGCAGCACAGGTCCCAAAGCTACACGTACTATATATAATAATGTGAACGATGATGTAGAAGTGAACCTTATCTCCATTGACGGTAAGGGACATTGGCATTCCAATGATCCTAACGGTGTAAATTCTACCCAGGAACTGTGGAACTTCTTCAAGCGTCATCAGTTGAATCAGCATCCGGTACCTATGGAAAACCGCAACTATTTCATCCGTTACGAGAGTACTGTGGGCGAGAACCTCTGGGACCGTCAGGCTATCTACACCTTGCCAAAGGCTTTGGAGAAGGGTGCCAAGTATACGCTGACCATGAAGATGAGAACTTCAGCAGATTGCGCTGAGTTGGGATTCTGGCCTATCTGGAATGCAAGTGCCAACAAGAACCAGTGGGGTGGAAGTGATGATGTGCAGTATCTGGCAGCCTATCATATAGAGGCTGGCGACTGGAAAACGTTGACCTGGAATTTCACAGCCAACTTCACCTTGGATACCTTCCAGTTTGTATTTGGCAAATACGGTGGTACACTCGATATTGACGACATGGTGTTGGTGAAGGAAGGAACATCAGAGAATCTGATAGCCAACGCCGATTTCTCAGCCCGCAATATTCAGGGCTGGAGCACCAACTGGAATGGTCCAAGCTATTTTCTTGACAACGAAGCCTATGCATCAACAGGCATCGAGAAGCCAGCTGTGGCAACCATGATGAAATCTGCGGATAAGGCATACTACACTCTTCAAGGTGTGAAGGTTATTCGTCCTACCAAGGGTATTTATATCCATGGTGGTAAGAAAATCGTGATTAAATAACAAACAATTATAAATTTTTTAAACTGAACGAAATGAAGAAATTTTTAACTTTAGTGGCAGCTGCTTTTATGGCTGTCAGCGTGTTTGCTCAGAATGACAATCGTCTTAGTTTGGGCGGTGGCTGGAATGCTGGTTATGCTGGTGATGCAGATGTTTATGACTTCACTATCTCCGGGCTGTATGGGGCAGCAGAGTTTGCCTGCAATGTCAACTCTGCAGATTATCCTAAGTTTATCCTTGAGTTCGAAGATCCGCTTCCTGCCAACTTCCAGGTGAACTATACTTGGAAGACTTCTGCTGATGCTGAAGGTAAGGCTACTCCTGAATATGGTCGTGCCAAGGGCGATGGAACTACCAAGAGGTTTGAATTGGAATTCGACAAGAATCATCCTTACATCGTAGGTGTAGGCGTGCAGCATACCGATGATAAGGAAGCGAACCTGAAGGTTAAGAAGATGATTTTGGTTGCCGCTGACGGTACTGAAAAGGAAATTAATGCCTCCTTCACTAATTGGGCTGGTACTGATAACACCGTAACTTATAAGGGTGTGGTATCTTTTGATGATCTATGGCAGCAGCTTATGATTAATGGCGTGGCTGGCAAGAAGGATTTGACCATCAAGGTTCAGCTGGAAAAGCCAACACCAAATATCCAGATGTGCGTGGCTTATGAGGAAGGAGAGCCTGAGTATTATCAATTCACTAGTACAAATAAGGCTACTTTCAATACAAGAAAAGATGGTGTTGTGAAAACTATCGGTATCCAATACACCGATGAAAAGAAAATTCCTCTTTCCGTTAATGTAGATGGTGCTTGGCTTGTAGAGAAAGAGTCTGTGCATATCGGCACCAATGGTTGGGCTACCTTTGCCTCAGATTGTGCTGTTAAATATGATGATCTCGGTTTGGAGGCTTATGCTGTAAAACTGAATGATGACAATACTGTTTCATTCACTAAGTTGACTGACGTTGTTCCTGCTTATACTCCTGTATTGCTGAAGGGTACTGCTGATACTAATTATGAGATTAATTCCAATGCTGGCTGGGCTCCTTATGTGCTTACCGACCTGAAGGCTTCTGATGGTACTTCTGCTTCTACTGATGCTGCAACTCTCTATGCTTTGTCAACAGTAGATGGCGTTACAGCATTCTATCCTGTAAAGAAGGGTTCTGCGATTCCAGCCAAGCGCTGCTATCTGGAGGTAAAGAGTACTTCTCCAAAGGCTGCATTCTATAGTCTCGGTACCAACTTTGGTGAGACCACTGGCATCTCTTCTGTAGAGAATAAGGTAGAGAAGGCTGATGCTCCAGTCTATAACCTTGCCGGCCAGCTTGTAGGTAAAGACTATAAGGGACTTGTTATCAAGAATGGTAAGAAGTTTGTTATCAAGTAATAGAAATATTGTTTTATCATTCATCTTTTAAATTTAGAATCAAATGAAGAAATATATCAAACCATCAATTGAAGTAACAGAAGTTATGTTGGAGTCTCCTATCCTGGCAGCTAGTAATGGGGGAGTTTCAGATACCTTAGGTAAACAAGAGATAGAAGGTCCTTCTGCTCAGTCACGCGAAATGCGTAGTTTCAGCCTCTGGGACGGCGCTGAAGAGTAACGAATTAATCTATATAATATAAATATTAAACAAATGGTATAAAAAATCCCAGAATCGCTCTTCCAAGCAGTTCTGGGATTTATTATGGTGATATTTGTCATCAATATCTCCGCTATTATATTTTTTATGTATTGCTCAGATTCTTAATGATTTCCAAAGGTAGCTGGGTAGCTTTGGAAACCTGTTCGGCAGAAAGTCCCATTGCCAGCAATCGTTGTGCTGTTTCTGTGTTGGCCTCATGCTTGCCTTCTGCTCTACCTATTTCTATACCTTCACGCTTAGCGGTGTCTACGGAATTCTTGATGTCGCGATATGCCATCTTGCTGGTCTCAAAGCTGATGTATCTTTCTTCTACCTGCTTCATAATCATCTGTATTAAAAATCCATGCCGCAAAGTTACGGTTTTATTTTCATATCTGCAAGAGTTTTCTAGGAAAAGTTTATGAAAAAGTAAGAGATTGCGTTTCTTATGTGACAGGACAAGGGTCTATATGCCACGATGACAAGTGGTGTATAGACCCTTGATTATATGGAGATTTTCGTAATCTACATCTCCGCTTTCAGCATCTTTATCTCCTCTGTCGAAGGAAAGAGAAGAAGCAGAACGTAGGCTAAACGCAAGCAGCACGCCCTGAAAGGGCAGAAGCTCCTAGCCCAGGGCATCGCCCTGGGTATGATAGCAAACAGCAAGGCGCCCTGTAAGGGCAAAAGCCTTACAACACCAATCTTCCTTAATCCCGGAACACGAATTTTTCATTATATTCCACATTATATAATTCCAAGAATGCTCTATATTCCTCTGCAAACGAATGCTTGGTGTGATGCTCTTTCTGATTGTCAATATATTGCAATGTTTTGTCCACAACGGATTGACTGATGGAATATGCGGCATAACCACCCTGCCATGCGAAAAAATGATAATAACCCGGATCAAGGTCCTTTATCCATCTACTGCTGTTTCGCTTGATTTCCTCAACTATTTCGGAAATCGTGACATCTTTTGATAATATGAACAATACATGAACATGATCGCCTATACCACCAGCCTTTATCTCGGTACATCCCGCTGTCTTTACAAGTTTGCCGATATAACAATGGAGTCGTTCCAAATCATTTTCACGGATTTGGGGGCTCGTTGATTTGATGTGGAAAATCAAATGGATGTAAATCTTTGATAAGGATTGCGCCATATTTTTAAAGCTTTTGCCCTTACAGGGCGTTGGTTTGTATATCATAATACCCAGGGCGTTGCCCTGGGCTAGGAGCTTCTGCCCTTTCAGGGCGTGTGGGGACATGATGGTGTTCTGATGCCTGGGGCGTGTGGAGCTTACATGCGAAACTTGAGTTTTTTATGAATTGCTCAGATTCTTAATGATTTCCAAAGGTAGCTGGGTAGCTTTGGAAACCTGTTCGGCAGAAAGTCCCATTGCCAGCAATCGTTGTGCTGTTTCTGTGTTGGCCTCATGCTTGCCTTCTGCTCTACCTTTCTCCATACCTTTTTCCATACCTTTCTCCATGCCTTTCTCCATGCCTTTCGCCATACCTTTTTCCATTCCTTTCTGATATCTGTCATCCAGAAGGGTTCTTTCAACACTTACCGAATCCCAGAATTTATCATAGGCACGGAGTTCGGCATCTGTAAAGCCGGAAACTTCAAGATCTTCTACGGCTTTTCCAATCTCTGGGTCATTGAGCAGGTCGGCAGGAATATCCTTCGTATTGGAATTGATTTCTGTGAGGAAACGGAGCCACAAGACCATCATGCGCTTGTCGGCAATGGAATGAGGAGTGAACTTAGGGAGTTCTATGAAGGTGAAATGCAAGCCCTCGATGACCTTATTGCTGTCCTTATCGTGCACGATGCGGTAGTTGTGGATGAAATCCGGAGTATCATGCGCAAAGATATCATTTATCAGGTTGAGAGAATATACTGGTTGGAGTTCGCTGTATTTTCCTCCCTTTTTAGCCTGACTCACATAGAGCTTGGATGCATTGAACAGTACTCGCTGCTGGAATGCGTCAGACCATTCCATCTGCATTTCCACGCAGAACTTCCTGCCTCTGACATCCGTGCAGAGTACATCCACTATGGTGTTCTTGCCCCCTTCTAGCTGGGGCACAAGTTCTGTAGGCAGATACTTTATCTCGTGTATCTGCTCTTCTTCGCTGAGTGGCAGGAGGGCGTTCAGGAGACTGATCAGTCTTTTAGGATGATTGCCGAATATCTTCTTGAACGTAAGGTCTGCCTTGGGATCTAAGTACTTCATAACCATCTGTTTTAAAATTCTATAGCGCAAAGTTACGGTTTTATTTTCATATCTGCAAGAGTTTTCTAGGATTTTTAAAGGTAAAAAAGTAAAAAGGTAAAAAAGTAAAGATTTTGCTATCCCTAATACTATCTGATAACTTTTTCTAAAACTTTTCGACCTGTACGGTTGAAATTACCCACACGCCCTTTACCTTTGCTTTACCCTTCGGCCAGCGATTTTCAATTCCCTTCGGCCGGTGACCGTTGGTTCAGGGCGTGTGGGGCTTACATGAGAAACTTCAGTAACGAATTAATCTATATAATATAAATATTAAACAAATGGTATAATAAATCCCAGAATCGCTCTTCCATGCGGTTCTGGGATTTATTATGTCTGATAGTTTGCCATGATGTGCTTCCGTTTGCCTACAGATATGGCTGCGTGGGGTTAAGGATACGACTCCGTTGGGTTACGGATACGACTCCGTAGGCTAGCGGAGACGTATCCTTCGGCTTGTCGAGATATCTGCGTCAGCTGATTGAGTCACTTGAGTTAGCTTACTGAACTACTTGGGTTAGCTGATTGAACTACTTGAGTTAGCTGACTGAGCTATATCAGTATCCTGTAGTATTACATGTGTATTTTTTTTTCTAATTTAATGCCACATTTGCCACACTTATACTTAACTCTTTGATTATTAGAAAATAACGTGTGGCAATAAGGGGTGTTTTTATTGCCACCTTATTGCCACCTATTACCACTTTTGGCATAAAATCAGCAAAATCACGGTGTTTTTGAGGGATTTGCTACGTCCCGACGCAGCAAAAGTTACGTCCCGACGCAGCAAAAGTTACGTCCGGACGTAGTAAAAGATACGTCGTGACGTAATTTCAGTGCGGGAATTCAATGGCAAGAAGTATATAAATAAATCCCAGAATCGCTCTTACAAGCAGTTCTGGGATTTATTATGTCTGATAGTTTGTTTACCATTTAAAGAGGTGAGGAACAAATTCCTTGAAGCAGCGACGCCAGGTGAGCCACTCATGATGAGTGCCTGGTGATACATAAACATCGAGCTTGATGCCCAGCTCCTTCAACTGCTGTGCCATCTTCTCGGTACCGAAGTTCTCTTCCGAACCGCAGCCCATAAACATATAATGAATGTTCTTGTTGTATTTCTCTGCATAGGCAAAAACTCCATTGAAACAGGTCTTTACATCCACGCCAAAGAGTGCACCGCTAAAGGTTCCAAGGGCAGAAAACTTGTCCATGTGAGGCAATACCGTGTTGAATGTCTGGCAACCGCCCCATGACAATCCTGCCATCGCACGATGCTCACGGTCGGTATAAGTGCGGAATGTCTTGTCAACCATCGGAATCAGATCCTTGATAATCACATCATAGAAAGAAGCTCCATAGTGGCTGCGCTCTTCATCTACATTCTTGCCTGGACGGGCAACGAAAGGCTTCTTTACATCGCCACTCTCCATGACCACAATCATAGGCTCAGCCTTGCCTTCTGCTATCAGGTTGTCCATGATGTGCTGCATCATTCCCTGCTTGCTCCAGCCCGTTTCGTCTTCGCCCATGCCATGCTGCAGATAGAGCACAGGATAGCGCTTGGTGGTGTTGGTTTCATATTCGGCAGGGGTGTAAACCATGGCGCGGCGGAACTGCTTCTGGGAGGCTGCATAGTAAGATACTGAGCGAACCTGACCGTGGGCTACGCCCTGCTGAGGACGATAGTAGTTGCCTTCTGCTCCTTCGGGAACTTCCAGACCGCCTGCTTCACGGCAGCAGCCGAAGTAGGTTTCGCTGGCAGGGTCAACAACCTGCACGCCATCTACATTCAGAAAATAGTAGTGGAATCCTACTACCAGCGGATCGCTCACGCCGTACCAGTCGCCATCCAAATCCTTTTTCATCTCATATTGCTTGCCGCAGATGTCGAAGATTACTTTCTTTGCCTCAGGAGCATGGAGCTTTACATAAGCTCTGCGGTCCTTATCTACACGCGGATAGTTGCTGTCTGGAATGATTCCCTGCAGGGCGAGCATCATGTTTGCATAGCGTTTGCCCATGGTGCGGTAGCTTTCTGCGATGAAGTGGAGACCGTCGCCACGCTGTGGACAGCCCTTTGAAGAAATGACGTGGGCTGTAGGAATGGTCTTGGCAATATCATCAACGATGGCGATATGTGCCCAGCATTTTCCGCCCATATCCTTCTGTACGGTTTCGCCTACGAGCAGAGGTACGTCTTCTGCCTTCAGATTCAAATCCTTCAAGATGTCGTTATAAACAGTCTTTACTCGGTTAGGCCAGTTGGTATCGCCGTTGTTGGTTTCGCCCTGATGCAGGAGGATGCCCTTGATAACACCCTGTTTCTTGGCTATTTTTGCCAGTTCTATCAGTCGGGCGTATGGATTTCCGTTGTACTGGGATGCAAAGTTCTTCATCCAGTCGGGTTGTTTCTTGAGATAAGCCTTATAGGTACGCTTATCGAAGAGGTCGATGCTGGCTCCGCCCACGGCCACGGTGATGGTTCCCACCTTGATGCTGTCTGGCAGGTTATCCACCATCTTTCTTCCGAAATAGTCAACAGGAGTCAGTCCTGTAGAGGGTCTTGCCTGTGGCGGCACAGCGGTGTGCCATTGTCCCTTCTTCCATCCCGCCTTTTCATCATCCACGGCATACATAGCCTGGAATCTCGGGTTCACGCCCGTTCGGTCGATGTCTTCGATAGCCGCATTTCCTTCCATGTTCGACTGTCCGAAGCAGAGATAAATCTGAAAATTAGGATCAGGCTTTTCCTGAACCTTACTGCCCGTTTTCTGTGCCATCATAGGTAGGCACGCCATCGCGAGCATCGATGCTAAGATTGATAATCTCTTCATAGTTTATATTTAATTAAATTATTAGATTGATTTTCATCTTCTGTTCTGTTTGCAAAGTTATGAAAAGATTTCCATACGTGCTTTGTCTCATATATCAATAACTTTTCCCTTTCTTATATAATAAGGTGATTCTTTTGTCTCAGGTTTCAGAATATGTTTCATTTTGTTTCTTTTTGGGTAGATGTTATTTGTGATAAAGTATTTGTTACTTGAGATAAAATGCGTTTTAATGTTTTTATCTATTTTTGCGACGTGTTTCAGCATCCTTAATGAAATTTTAGAGAATTTAGGATGTATATATAATAATGTAATATTAAACAACTGACTAGTAAAGTAAAACTATTAATCTATTTTTAAGATGAAGAATTTAAAAATGATTGAAAAGCCGTTTGTTTTGCTATTCCTGCTCTGTTTGCTTCCTTTGGGAGTTTCGGCTCAGAGCATAGTGAAAGGTATAGTGACTGATCCAAGTGGAGAACCTGTGATTGGTGCTACTGTTAAAGTAGAAGGTAGCAAACTGGGTGTTGTTACCGACTTGGATGGTAAGTTTAGCGTTGATGCTGCTCCTGATGCAACATTGACTATTACCTATGTGGGTATGGAGCCTAAGACCGTGAAAGCTGAGGCTGGTAAAACACTTTCCATTACCTTGAAGGATGATTCAAAAGTTCTTAATGATGTCGTTGTCATCGGTTATGGCGTTCAGAAGAAGAGCGACCTGACTGGTGCAGTTGCATCTATCAAGAGCGATGACATCAAGGGTTTGTCAGCTACCGATGCCGGTGCTGCCCTCCAGGGTAAGGCTGCCGGTGTACAGATTATCAACTCGGGTGGTCCGGGTGAGGCTGCCGATATCCGTGTGCGTGGTTATTCTTCTAACAGTGGAAATATCAGTCCATTGCTCATTGTTGATGGTTTGAAGGTTGACAATATCCAGTATCTTGATCCATCTATGATCGAGAGCATTGAGGTATTGAAGGATGCCGCTTCTGCTGCCATCTATGGTGCGCAGGCGGGTAATGGTGTCGTTATCATTACTACCAAGACGGGTGCTGCCAATGGCGGTAAGGCTCAGATTTCTTACAGCAGCAAGTTCACCATCCAGTCGTTGGGAAAGAGGGCTGATATCTTTGATGCTCCTGAGTATATTGAGTATCATAAGTACTTGGGTGATATTGATGATGCCTTGCTCCAGAAAAACGGTTATAATGGACAGAATACCAACTGGTATGACGAGGTATTTGAGAATTCCTTGGCTCACCAGCATAGTCTCACCTTGCAGGCAAGTAACGGTAAGGGACGTTTCCTCGCCAGCTTGAATATCCTGAACAATGATGGTATCGTTAAGGGTAGCAAGGATACTTATAAGCGTTTCACGGGTCAGATCAATGCCGACTATGATATCTATAAGTGGTTGAACGTGACTACTAATACATCTTTTGAAAAGTGGAAGACCAAAGGTGTAACTAGAGGTTATGGTTCATTGCTGAACTCTGTGGTTTCTATCGATCCTTTGACTCCAGCTTATATCAGTAATGTGGAGGATTTGGCTCCTGGCATGAAGGCACAGGTAGAAGCCGGTGGCCCAGTTCCAAGAGATCCAAGCCATAACAATGACTACTATGGTACTTCTAAATATGTAGAAGATGCTACTGGTAACCCTCTCTATCAGCGCGACCGTCATGACACATGGAATTCTGGTATCAATGTACGTGGTACCGTTGCTGCCAATATCAAGCCATTCAAGGGCTTTACATTTACTTCTCGCTTAGGTTATCGTATCACTCAGAGTAACTATCATAACTACGAGACTCCATATTGGTTAACATCTATGGCACATAGTGAAAACTATACCATTGAAGCGAATACCAATAATGGTTTGTACTATCAGTGGGAGAACTTTGCCAACTATTTGACAACAATCGGCAAGCACACTATTGGTGCCATGGCAGGTATGTCGTTTACCAAGAATCATTGGGATAACAGTTCCATCAGTTCTACAGGAGGTAACATACTCACATCTTATGAGCCAAACTTCCATTACATCAACTACTTGTTGGCTGATGCAACCAAGAATGTAGGTAACGCTCCTTCAGATGCCACAGAGTTATCTTACTTTGGCCGTGTATCTTACAGCTATGACAACCGTTACTTCATGCAGGTTAACTTCCGTCGTGATGCTTTCGATACATCAAAACTTTCAAAGAAGGCACGTTGGGGTAATTTCCCATCAGTTTCAGCAGGATGGGCTATCAGCAATGAGAAGTTCTTCAAGGACAATATAAGCCGTGATGCCATTTCTTTCTTGAAACTTCGTGGTTCTTGGGGTCAGAATGGTAACGTCAATATCTTGAGCGATTATCGTTATGCTTCTACCATAGCTCTTAATCAGAGTTTCTATCAGTATAATCCTTCTATCGGTGATGGTAAGCTGACTTTAGGTTCTAAGCCTTCTGGACTTGCTAACCCAGACTTGAAGTGGGAAACTTCAGAGCAGGTTGACCTTGGACTTGATGCGCGATTCCTTAACGACCGTTTAACTTTGGGCTTAGACTGGTATCGTAAGACAACCAAGGACCTCTTGATTGAAATCGCTCCTATTCCAGAGATTGGTGTAAACAAGAGAGTTGTCAATACTGGTAAGGTACTTAACTCTGGTCTTGATTTCGAGTTGGGTTGGAGAGATCACATCAAGGACTTTAAGTATAGTGTGACCGTAAATGGTTCAACTCTGAAGAATGAGGTGAAGGAGGTTTCTAACCTTGTAAGCCGTTTGACCGAAGTAGGTATCGATGGATTCAATAACCAGCTTAAGCCTACATTCGAGGCTGGCCATCAGGTATGGTATTTCCGTGGTTACAAGTATGCAGGTGTAGCCGAAGATGGTAGCGCTCTCTATTATAATAAGAATGGCGAAACAACTTCAGCTCCAACCGATGAAGATAAGCAGGATTTGGGCTCAGGTATTCCTAAGTTTACTTATGGTATTACTCTTAATGCAGAATATAAGGGCTTTGACCTCACCGTATTTGGAACAGGCTCTGCTGGCAACAAGATTTACAACTTGATGGTTTCTGCTGACCGTCCGTTGATCAATGGAATTGATACCTACTGGAAGGATTCTTGGAGAGCAGACCGCACCAATGCTAAATATCCTGATATGAAAAAGGTTGCTACAGACTGGAAGTTCTTCAGTTCTGATGCAGCTGTGTTCAGTGGCTCGTATTTCAAGATCAAGCAGATTCAGTTGGGCTATACATTGCCAAAGGCTATCTCTAGCGTGGCAGGTATCAGCAATCTTCGTGTATATTGCTCACTGGATGATTTCTTCACCATCACCAAGTATCCTGGTGCTGATCCGGAGACCGCTTCTATCAACAGTGGTGCTTCTCGTGGTTTTGATAATGGTACTTATCCAACTTCCAAGAAGGTGGTATTTGGTATCAATGTAACATTCTAACCTTTAATATTCAAAAACAATGAAGAAAATATTATTTTCAACAATATTGGCTCTTGCTGCTACAGGAACAATGACGCTCACGACATCTTGTGAGGATCAGCTTGACATTGAGCAGAAGGGTGTAATACTTACCGAGAACTTCTATAAGACCGATGCTGATGCAGAGGCGGCCCTCGTTGCTGCATACGAAAGCTTTATGTGTAATGTGATGGGACGTAACCACGATGGTGGTGGCCCAGGTATTTATACTCCATTGAAACTGATAGTCAATGAGTGTGGAGACGATGTGTTGGCAGCAGGTGCCAACTCTGGTGATAATACGTTTGGTATCATGCTCAATCAGTTCTATTATGATGCTGAGGCTGAGGTGCCAAAGTTTATGTACACAGGCCTCTATCACTCTGTATATGACTGTAACCTTGTACTCGATCACTTTGCCAACGCTACTACCGCTGTGCAGAAACGTTGCGCCGCAGAGGCTCGTGTGCTTCGTGCTTATGATTATTTCCTGTTGGCTAATCTTTGGGGTACTCCACCATTGGTAACTAAAGCTCTGGATCCTTCTGCACAGCCTTTTAATTGTGATAAGGATCCTGAGCATCCTATGAATCACCAACAGTTGATAGAGTGGATTGCGCAGGAATGTGAGAATGCTGCCAACGATTTGGATGAGCGTAAAAGTAAGGATGACAAGGATGGAGCAGTGAAGGTAACCAAGGGCTTTGCATATGCTCTTGCCGGAAAGGCTTACCTTTTCGCCGGTAAATATGAAGAGGCTAAAATTGCCCTTAAAAAGGTTATAGACTCGGAGAAGTATGATCTTGTTCCTGGTGAGAAATATGCCGACAACTTCCATATCGAGGGTGATGCCAACGAGGAGAAGGTATTTGAAATCAACTTCGAGTATAATACAGGTAAGTCCAATTGGGGTGGTATGATTCAGCGTTCTAGCTGGATGGAGACCAACTATTGGGATTGGCGTGCTGATCACTTTGTGGTTTCTCCTAACAAGGTTTATTGTGGCGGCGTTGATGGCTGGGGTGGCCTTGGCGTGCCTCAGTGGTTTGGTGACGAGTTCTATAAAAATGATGGTGATCACTCTTATCGCTTGAATGCTACTTTAAAGCATATTGATGATGCGGTTTATCATATGCCTTACGGCAAGAAAGAAATCGATAATATGACTGACGAGCAGAAGAAAACCAGTGACAAGATTGGCATCAATGACCCTGTTCAGGGACTCTACGGCAACTCTACCTGGTTGGCGTTCAAGCAAATAATGAGAGCTCCTGATACTCAAGGCAAGAAATATGGTGATAACATTCGCTTGAATAATTATCTTGTCATGCGTTACGCTGAGGTTTTGCTCAATTATGCAGAGGCTTGTATTCAGACAGGCGATCTGGATGAAGCTAAGAAATATATCAATAAGATTCAGGAACGTGCTGGTTCCAAGACAGTCAGTGAAACTGTTAATATGGATGTGTTGAAGAAAGAAAAGTCATATGAACTTTGGCTTGAAGGCTGTCGTTGGTTCGATATCATGCGATGGAATGATACAAAGGCCAAAGAGCGTTTGACTAAGGCTGGTACAGTCGTGCCACATTTGTTTGATAAGGTTTTCAGAGCTCCAAAGGCAGACGACCAGGATGTAGCTTGGGAGCATGGATCAGAAGCAAACAGCCGTTTCTATACGACCAACACTCCTGAGACTAATTTCAAGGTAGGTTTCAAGGAGGGCAAGCATGAGTTCTTCCCTTATCCACAGACCGTGTTGGATAAGAACCCTAACCTGAAGCAGAATCCTGGTTGGTAATCATGAAGTTGTTTTGTTAATATAGTGTTTTTAGTTTAAAGAACTATAGATTGTTTGACAATTAGGGGGTGTTTTGAAAAAAAGCACTCCCTTTTTTCTTCTTTAAAGGAATTTACGTATGAAAACATGGATCATTAGAATAATGAAAAATTTAATTGTATTTATGCTGTTATTTTGTATGTTTTCTTGTACACAGG